>ERZ890510.2579-NODE-2579-length-10108-cov-6.282304_pt1 | contig 10108 bp, 8 predicted proteins | sample MGYA00521265_ERZ890510 | MGnify/ENA primary metagenome ERZ890510 (study PRJEB32303, sample SAMEA104408624) | aquatic metagenome | biome: Brackish water; feature: Chemocline; material: water | place: Baltic Sea | collected 2014-10-26T21:54:00 | depth 110 m ...
AATGCTAAACATTAAGCCTAATAAAACAGCAGCAGCACATCCAAAAATTACCTGCTTTACAATCATTTTTTTATATATTAAAGGCAAAAAATCTAATTTTTTGGTTACGTCCTCTAGCTCATTCATTAATGTTTTGACTTGACGCTTATACAAAGGGTGAAATTTTCTATGTATTTGCTTCAACAGTCAAGCTTTAGCAATGAATTATTTTAACTTTTTCAGTAACAAGTCTAATTGTTCTAAATTTGGGTAATTAATCTTCAAGGTTCCGCTACCCTTAGCTTGATGTTGAATGTTTACCTTCATTCCTAGCCTTTCAGAAAGATCATTTTCTAAACGTGTAATATCCTCATCAGAATTTTTTTTATTCGTATCTGTATTGATTGCTTTTTTATTGGCTACTATTTTTTCAACGTCTCTGACGCTTAATTTCTGGCTAATAATTTTTTGACACAACATGGCTTGATGATCAGGGTCCAATGATAATAAGGCGCGCGCATGTCCCATCTCTATCTTATGTTCTAGAATGGCATTCTGTACATGTTGGCTTAAGCTTAATAATCGTAAAATATTAGATACTGCTACGCGGGATTTGCCTAGAACATCTGCGGCTGCCTCATGCGTCATGCCAAATTCATTAATTAATCGTTTTATACCCTGTGCTTCCTCGATAACATTTAGGTCTTCTCTTTGAATATTTTCAATTAAAGCCATAGCAAGAGCAGACGAATCTGGTATGTCTCTAATTAAGACTGGTACAGAATCAATTCCTGCTCGTTTTGATGCCTGCCACCTTCTCTCTCCAGCAATAATTTCATATTTATCATTTGTTAGTTTTCTTACTAATATGGGCTGCATAATTCCCTGAGACTTTATTGACTCTGTTAGCTCATCAAGATGTTGTTCGTTAAACGTTTTTCGTGGCTGATATTGACCCGGAACGAGGTTTGTTGTTGATAGCATTGTCAATCCTTCATTACTCGGTCGCTTATCCTCATCATTGTTTGATAACAGGGCGTCTAAACCCCGCCCTAGGCCTTTATTTTTCATTGCTTTTACCCCTTAAAATTTCTTTAGCCAAAGCCAGGTAGGCTTTAGCCCCTTTCGATGATTTGTCATAAGAAATTACCGACTTGCCGTGACTTGGTGCCTCAGCTAATCTTACATTTCTTGGAATAATGGTGTCATATACTTTGGATCCAAAGTGCGCTGACAACTGATCAGAGACCTGTTTTGTCAAAGTATTTCTTTTATCAAACAATGTTCTTAGTAACCCTTCAATCTCAATATTAGGATTTAGGTTTTTTTTCACCTTTCTTATAGTATTAACAAGGTCTGATAAGCCTTCTAAAGCATAATATTCACATTGCATAGGTATTAGAACTGAGTCAGAGGCCACCAAGGCATTAACGGTTAATAAGTTTAATGCTGGGGGGCAGTCTATTAAAATATAATCATATTTCACCGTAAGGCCCTCTATTGCCTTTTTTAATATAAATTCCCTATTTTTAATGCCTACAAGCTCTACTTCTGCACCGGCTAATGACTGGTTGGCTGCTGCTACATCAAATAATCCATCCTCCGAATGAAGCACGACCTCATTAATGGTCTTTTGTTCTATGAGTGCATCATAAATTGAAGAGATTAAACCTGTTTTATTTATTCCTGCGCCTGATGTTGCATTGCCTTGAGGATCAAGGTCAATAAGCAAAACCTTTTTTTTACTTAGCGCTAAGCTAGCCGCCAAATTAACTGTGGTGGTGGTTTTTCCAACCCCCCCTTTTTGGTTTGATATTGAAATTATACGCATGCCATTGCCTCTAAACGTTCTTCAATTTAATTAAATATCTATCCGCCTCTAGGAAGGGCACTTTAATTTGATGTATCTCAAGAAATTCTTTTCTTTTCACAATTATTTCATCCATTAATTTTTTGCTTTTCATCCCGTACCAATAGCCATTTTTTTTAATAATATTTTTTGTAAGATCAATAAGCAAATGCATCTCTGAAAAAGCTCTTGCTACAATGGCATCAAATTTTTTATTGTGATCCATATCCTCTACTCTGCAATGAATAACGTCAACATTTTTAATGTCTAGTTCGATGCACACCTGTCTCATAAACGCAGCTTTTTTTCCAACTTTATCAACAAGGGTGATTTGTTTTTTTGGATCATATAAGGCCAATACTATGCCGGGAAGCCCTGCACCACTTCCCACATCCAAAATCTCGTTCTCCTGTATTAGGTGTGCCACCGACAGAGAATCAAGCAGGTGATTAATCACAACCGTCTTTTCATCTCGCAATGCTGTTAAGTTAAATGCTTTGTTCCACTTTAATAAAATATCCTTATATATCAATAGCTTACTTATAATATCGTTCGAATCATTTAGTCCCAACTGGCCAATCCCTTGGCGTAAAATTTCTTCTGCATTAAGCAATTTTTTCTGTTTTTTCCGTAACCCACTCGTGTTTATATTTTTTTAGATGAATTAAAAGTATAGAAACAGTAGATGGGGTGATGCCAGAAATTCTACTTGCTTGATCAACGGTTTCTGGTTTATGACGGCTCAACAATTGTTTAGCTTCTATGCCTATACCATGAATGCCTTCATAATCGATATTGCTAGGTATCCTGGTTTGCATTTGGCCTTTGTTCCGCTCTATTTCTGCTTTTTGTCTCACAATATAGCCTGAATACTTAGCCAAAATTTCAACCTGCTCTCTAACTAGTCCACCCATAGCTCCCTCATCTTCAATAAGGCACATCAGTTTGTCATAACTGACTTCAGGGCGCTTTAGCAAATCAAAAGCTTTGTGTTCACTGTCAAGGGCCTTACCAAACAACTCTTCTTGCTTCAGGGTGCTTCCGCTTGAAGGTCGGATAACCATATTTTTCAGTCTTTTTTCTTCTTCTTTTATAGACTCTTGCTTTTTATTAAAATTTGTCCATTGATGTTCACATATGAGGCCCAGGCGGTGTGCTATATCAGTTAGGCGCAGGTCAGCATTATCCTCTCTTAACAACAAACGGTATTCTGCGCGACTAGTAAACATGCGGTAAGGCTCACTAACCCCTTTTGTTATTAAATCATCAATCATCACGCCCATATAAGAGTTTTCCCGGCTAGGCGCCCAACTTTCTTCCCCCTTGGAACGCAAGGCTGCATTCGTTCCCGCCACCAAGCCTTGTGCGGCGGCTTCTTCATACCCAGTAGTGCCGTTGATTTGGCCTGCAAAGAATAGTCCGGCTATTGCTTTTGTTTCTAAGCTTGCTTTTAATGCTCTAGGATCATAATAGTCATATTCTATTGCATAGCCAGGCCGCAGGATGTGTGCATTCTCCATCCCTTTGATAGATCGCACCAATTGCAACTGAACATCGAAAGGCAGGCTTGTAGAAATCCCATTAGGGTAAACCTCGTGCGTATTTAAACCTTCAGGCTCAATAAATACCTGATGAGACTCCTTGTCTGCAAAGCGATGTATTTTGTCTTCTACAGACGGGCAGTATCTTGGGCCAATTCCCTCTATAACGCCTGTGTACATAGGAGATCTGTCTAATCCCGACCGAACAATATCGTGTGTATTTATGTTGGTATGGGTAATCCAACATGCTATTTGTGCCGGGTGTTTTATCGGCGGGTCAATAAACGAAAAATGGGGTGTTGGAACGTCTCCCGGCTGCTCTTCCATCAAAGAATAATCGATAGATCGGCCATCAATTCTTGGTGGTGTGCCTGTTTTTAATCTACCGACAGGCAAATTTAGGTCTTTTAGCCTGGCTGCCAAGGTCTCTGAAGACGGATCTCCAGCCCTTCCTCCCTTATAGCTTTCTAAGCCAACATGAATAAGTCCGCCCAAGAATGTTCCCGCCGTTAAGACTACATTATCAGCATAAAAATGAATACCCGACTGGGTTATGACGCCTGTAATTCTATTGTTTTTAATTGAAACGTCATCAACTGATTGTTGGAAGAGCCATAGATTTTTTTGGTTTTCTAGGAACTGTCGGATTGCTGCTTTATATAAAACCCTATCAGCCTGTGCTCTGGTGGCTCTTACCGCTGGGCCTTTACTCCTGTTTAAGATACGAAATTGAATGCCAGCCATGTCGGTCGCCCTTGCCATCACACCACCCATAGCATCAATTTCTTTAACTAAATGGCCTTTACCAATGCCTCCAATAGATGGATTACATGACATTTGTCCTAAAGTTTCAATGTTATGCGTCAGCAATAGGGTTTTTTGGCCCATCCGGGCTGAAGCTAGGGCAGCCTCGCTACCTGCGTGGCCTCCCCCTACAACAATCACGTCAAATTTATCAGGAAAATCCAAAAAAAACCCTCTCTATTAAACACTTTTTATACGATGTGATATTCTACTGCAAATGAAAAACTTTGTCTTTTTAATAGCTTATACATCTGCATATGCTTAAATACTTTATATATCCTGCTTTTCTGCTAATGTGTTCTTGCCAATCTCTTATGAACCCTCAAGAACAGTCGATTGTTAAACTCAAAGATAATGTTTATAAAACAACCTGTAGTGGCACAGTAGAAAACTGGGGGCAGTGTTTTAATAAAGCTAAAAAAACTTGCCAGACAGGCTACACAGACATAGAAAGATTGGCTGATGGCTCTGGGGTACATAGATCCTTTACATTTTCATGTAAATAACAATGTTTCACGTGAAACCTTAAAAGCTTGATGTTTCACGTGAAACCTTATTTTCCAATACAGAATTCACTAAATATCTTTCCCAATAAATCATCCGAAGAAAACTCTCCTGTAATAGAAGACAAAGCATTTTGGGCCAACATTAACTCTTCTGCCAATAGCTCTGAAGAGTTTTTATGGGTCAATCCCTTAATAACACATGCTTTCACCGTATTAAGCGCATCAATATGTCGAGACCTCGCGATATAGATGGTGTCATTACTGCTGTATGCCAAGCTACCTAACAAAATTTCGCGCAACGCCTCTCTTAGTAAATCAATGCCTAAATCTAATTTAGCTGAAATATAAATTGCTTTATGGTTGTTGTGTTCAGTAACTTTAGGTTCCTCATCAATTAGGTCTATTTTGTTATAAACCCATAGTATTTCTATATTTTTTGACAGCTTACTGACAATGTCTTTTTCATACTCACTAACGCCTGTTGTAGCATCGACCAAAACCATAGCTAAATGAGCATTCTTGGCGGATTCCCATGTTTTTTCAATGCCCAACAACTCTACCTGGTCGTTCGTAGCCCTTAGTCCAGCTGTATCAAAAACATTTATCGGCACTCCATGAATAGAAATATTGCTAGCGATAGGGTCTCTGGTAGTTCCAGGAATTTCAGTCACAATTGCTTTTTCTTCGCCCACCAATTGATTTAAAAGGCTAGATTTACCCACATTTGGCTGGCCAATCAAGACTAGATTAGCGCCCTCTTTCAATAGCTGTCCATGCTTGGCAACCAATAGTATTTGATCCACTTCAGCAGCAATGTTATTTAGTCTTTCAATAACTTTCCCTTGTTCTATAAAATCTATCTCTTCTTCGGGAAAGTCTAAACATGCCTCAACAAACACCCTTAATTCAATCAGTTTTTTTAGTAAGTCTTTGATTTTATTAGAAAATTTACCAGAGAGTGATTGGGCAGCGCTTTTGACTGCCTCAATAGTTGTGGCATTAATAACGTCAATAACCGATTCTGCCTGCGCTAAATCAATTTTATTGTTCAAATAGGCGCGCCTCGTAAATTCTCCCGGCTCTGCTAGTCGTGCACCATTATTAATACAAAGACTTAGTACGGCGTTTAAGACAGCTTGCCCGCCGTGACCCTGAAACTCTACAACGTCTTCACCAGTAAATGATTTGGGGTTTGGGAAATACAGAACTAGGCCTTGATCGACAATTTCTCGCTCAGCATTGTAAAAGTTATGGAAACTAGCTTCTCTAGGAACTATCTGTCGGGAACAGATTTTTTTTGCTATGGCCAAAGCCTCTGGGCCCGACAAACGAACAATACCTATACCTCCTACACCATTTGCAGTTGATATAGCAGCTATTGTATTTGTAGCGCTAAGCATTGCCTTTCTTTTTTAAAGCCTCAGCATGAATTTTATTATTCACGTACCACTGTTGGCCTATGGAAAGAATGTTGTTCACAAGCCAATATAAAACAAGGCCGGATGGGAAAAAGAAAAAGAAAACGCTAAATATAATAGGCATCATCATCATCAGCCTAGCCTGCATAGGGTCTGTTGGTTTTGGATTAAGCTTCATTTGTAAAAACATGGAAGCTGCCATGAGAAGCGGTAAGGGTCCCAGAGGAACAAACCACAAGGTACCAAACAGGCTATCAGGAACGGACAGGTCACCAATATACAAAAAAGGCGCGCCCCTTAGCTCTACCGATCCCAGAAGGACCCAGTAAAGTGCAATAAAAACAGGTATTTGGACTAATATTGGCAAACACCCGCCCAATGGATTAATTTTTTCTGTTTTGTACAGCTCCATCATGGCTTGTTGCATTTTTTGTTTGTCATCGCCAAACTTTTCTTTCATGCTTTGAAGCCTAGGAGCAACCTCTCTCATTTGTGCCATAGATTTATAGCTGGCGGCAGAAAGTGGGTAAAACAATAACTTAATTAATATGGTTAGTAATATTATTGCTACGCCCCAATTTATTACGGCTTTCTGAATCCCAGATAAAACGGAAAATAATGGGGAGGCAATAAATGTAAGCCAGCCATAGTCAACGGTATAAGAAAGTCCTTCGGCAGCGGCCTTAAGATCGTCTTTGCTCTGAGGCCCAACAAACAGCTCGGACGTAAAAACCTTGGTGTCACCCGACCCAAGCTCACCAAGCGAAGCTAAAGTGCCGGAGGCGTAAATATTTTCAGCAACTTTTTTTGAATATAATTCACGGGGAGTCTGTGGTGGCAAAATCCATGCTCCTACAAAGTATCTTTGAATAATCCCTATCCAACCATTGTTGGTAATCAAAGAAAATGGTTTTTTATTCACATCATCAAAAGCCAGTTTAGTAAACTTCTCCTCATCATTAAAGTATGCCGTTCCTGTGAAAGAAGGCATCATAGCAGACCCTTGATTTGTAGTTCCATCATGGATGAATTGTAAATAAGTACTTGATTTTATTGTATTATTTGATTTGTTTAGGATACTGTAGGCAACATTTATAACATAACTATTCTTTGTAAACTTATAGGTTTTATTGACTTTTACAACTGAGTTTTCAAAAACCAATGGCACCTCTAGTTCGTTTTCGCTCATTTGGTAGCTGGTTTTCATTGCTAAAAATGTATCTTTATGAGTCGGTAGGCCTTCGCCAAGTAAGCCGGTTTGCGCTACATAAAGCAATGGGCTGGATTTGTCACTCATCAATAAATAGGGTGCGCCTTTTGCGTCCTTATGTTTCAAAAGCTCCAAAGACCGAATATCTCCACCAATATTGCTTATCGAAATATTATATAAATCCGTTGTAACCGTGATATGTGAGCTCTTGGCAAGCTGAAAGGTCGAATTAGATATAGGTTCATCACCTGCCAACACAATGCTTGACGAAGGGATGCTAGCGTCCAGTTGTTTTTCTGTCACTGCTGAAGTCTCCATCGGAGCCTGTTCTCTTTGCCACGAATCCCACAACAAAAGCAGAGAAAAAGAAAAAACAACAAAGAGAATTAAACGTTTAGTTTCCATATTATCCTTTTATTTTTTTGGCAGAGGATCTAAGCCTCCAGGAACCCCTGGGCGACACCTCAAAAGCCTTTTTATTGCAATCCAACTTCCCTTAAAAAAACCAAAGCTCTCTAAAGCCTCAATTGTATAGGCGGAGCAAGATGGAGTAAACCGACATTGCGTCCCAAAAAAAGGACTTAATGCAAATTGATAAATTTTAATAATAAGAATTACTAGGGCTTTCATATTTTGATTCTTTTTAAAAGATCAAGCAATTCTAGCCTAATAGAATTAAAATCAGAACGGTAATAAGACTGTTTAACTCTAAAAACGATATCTACGGGAACGCTTTTATCAAATTCATGCATTACAACTTCTCGAATTGAGCGTCTCATATAGTTTCTTCTAACCGCCCTTTTTTCAACTTTTTTTGCAACCACAAAGCCTATGCGGTAATGATTTTGAGTATTCGGAGCATAATGCAAAAAAATATGTTCCGAACTTAAGCGTTTTCTAAAATTAAAAACGGATGAAAAATCATCCGCGTTTAAAAGTTTGTATTCTTTATTCTGCAATTGAGAATACGTGCTAAATGCCTAGGCGCGCTCTTCCTTTAGCCCGTCTTGATGCAATCACAGCTCTTCCACCTCGTGTTTTCATGCGAACAAGAAACCCATGCGTTCTAGCGCGCTTAATTTTTGATGGTTGATAAGTCCTTTTCATTGGGTACTCCAGTACAATTTTTGAAGCCGAACAATACTCCAGAATCGCCTTATTGTCAATCAGAGAGACCAAAAATTTAATGGCTATGCCTGTGGATAACTTTTAAAATTTAGGCTACTATAAGAATCCCAAATTAATAAAAAACAAAGAGATACTTGGTTAATGACACCCGAAGAAACATGGAAGTTATGTTTGAATTTTTGCGAAAAAGAGCTTTCTAAACAACAATATACAACGTGGATCAAACCGCTAAGCGGTGATGTCGACGAAAAGCTTAAACAGCTGACTATATCTGCGCCAAATCAATTTGTTTTACAGTGGGTAAAAGAACGGCTTAACGACAAACTACATAACTTGCTTGAAGAAAGCTCAAACATATCGAGCATAACTTACAATGTTAACAAAAAAACCAAAAGATCATTGTCGGTAGAAGCCATTATAACCGAAAGCCCTGACCCAAAAAAAATCAAGCCAGTCAAAACAAACGGTCTCAACAAAAGCTTTAATTTTGATAACTTTGTTACTGGAAAAGCAAATCAGCTGGCTTGTGCCGCTGCAAAGCAAATTGCAGAAAAGCCCGGAACAACTTACAACCCTTTGTTTGTTTATGGTGGGGTGGGTTTAGGTAAAACCCATTTAATGCACGCCATTGGAAACCACTTAAAATCTATTCAACCAAACGCAAAAATTAAATATCTTCACGCAGAAAGATATGTACATGATGTTGTTAAGGCATACGAAAACAAGGACTTTGACAGCTTTAAGAAAAACTATCATTCTTTAGACTTATTACTAATTGATGACATTCAATTTATTGCCAAGAAAAACCGAACCCAAGAAGAATTTTTCTATGCGTTTAACACCTTAATTGAAAACAAAAAACAAATTATTATTACCTGTGATAGCTATCCCAAAGAGATTGTAGGGGTAGATGAACGACTAAGAACGCGTTTTAGTTGGGGCCTTACTGTTTCGATAGACCCCCCCGAACTAGAAATGCGGGTGGCTATATTATTAAAAAAGGCGGCGGAAAACAAAATACAACTTTCCGAAGAGGTTGCTTTTTTTGTTGCCAAACAAATACGCTCCAATGTTAGAGAGCTCGAAGGAGCGCTCAACAGAATTGTCGCTATGTCTAACTTTACAGGAAGAGAAATAGACCTAAGCCTCGCCAAAGAATCGCTAAAGGACTTGATTGCCGTTAGAGGCCGGCAAATCAGCGTCGAAAACATCCAAAAAACAGTGGCGGACTTCTATAAAATTAAAATTGCGGACATACACAGTAAAAAACGATCAAGAAACTATTCTCGACCCCGCCAAATTGCGATGAGCCTTACTAGAGAGCTAACAAACCTGAGCTTTCCAGAAATAGGCGAAGCGTTTGGCGGCAGACACCACACCACCATAATGCATGCGTGTGATGAAATAGAAAGCCTTAGGCTTAGCGATCAAGCCATAGGTCAAGATCTTGGGTTTTTGACCCAAGTATTAAAAGGCTAGTTCTGGATAAGCTGTGGATAAGCTATGCATAAAAAATGGATAAGTCGTACATTTAAATGTATTAAAAAACTTATGCACAATTCATCCACACAAAGAAAACAGGCAATCCATAAGATAAAAAATGCATTAAATGTATGTTTTTAATGATGCTTTAGACGTAAACTTACAAAAGCATCCTTATTATTATTATTATT
>ERZ890510.2580-NODE-2580-length-10107-cov-4.672702_pt1 | contig 10107 bp, 7 predicted proteins | sample MGYA00521265_ERZ890510 | MGnify/ENA primary metagenome ERZ890510 (study PRJEB32303, sample SAMEA104408624) | aquatic metagenome | biome: Brackish water; feature: Chemocline; material: water | place: Baltic Sea | collected 2014-10-26T21:54:00 | depth 110 m ...
TGACATCAAACCAGTGATTTCATCTTCTTGGGCGCCGTCAAATACTGGAGTTGCAAGTTTGGTGTTAGGTGGAACTTTTCTCATGTTCTCAGGAATGTTTTCAGCCCATTTTGGTGTGCCTTCAATTTCCCAACCTGATTTAGCTAACCAGCCTAAATGAAATTCCAAAACTTGACCCAAGTTCATACGTCCTGGAACACCAAGTGGGTTTAACACAATGTCAACAGGTGTGCCGTCTTCCAAAAATGGCATATCTTCTGCTGGCAAGATTTTGGCAATAACACCTTTGTTACCGTGGCGTCCTGCTAATTTATCTCCGGCAGTGATTTTTCTCTTTTGTGCGAGGTAAACACGAACTAATTGATTAACACCAGAAGCTAATTCATCGTCATGTTCGCGATCAAAAACTTTGATATCAATAACAGTTCCACTTTCACCGTGGGGAACTTTTAGAGAAGTGTCTCTTACTTCACGAGCTTTTTCACCAAATATTGCACGAAGCAATCTTTCTTCTGGTGTTAATTCGGTTTCACCTTTAGGTGTAACTTTTCCAACTAAAATATCTCCTGGCACAACTTCTGCACCGATACGAATAATTCCTCGTTCATCTAAATCAGCCAAAACTTCTTCAGACACGTTTGGAAGATCACGGGTAATTTCTTCTGCACCCAATTTGGTATCGCGGGCATCAATTTCGTGTTCTTCAATGTGAATTGAAGTTAAAACATCATCTTGTACAAGTCTTTGATTCAAAATGATGGCGTCTTCGTAGTTATGACCTTCCCATGGCATGTATGCCACAAGTAAGTTTCTACCCAAAGCCATTTCGCCTTGATCTGTACATGGACCATCAGCCAATACTTGTCCAGCTTTAATTTTTTCGCCTTCACGAACAATTGGTTTTTGGTTGTAAGAAGTTCCTTGGTTACTTCTCCGGAATTTTTGAACTTTGTAAGTAATTGAAGATCCGTCTTCATTAGCAATGTCGATAGTGTCAGCACTTACTTCACTTACAACACCAGATTTCAGTGCAATGACTACATCGCCAGCGTCTACAGCAGCACGATATTCCATACCTGTTCCAACAAGAGGTGCATCAGTTTTAATTAACGGAACTGATTGACGCTGCATGTTTGAACCCATGAGAGCACGGTTTGCATCATCGTGTTCCAAGAAAGGAATCATTGCTGTTGCAACAGACCAAACTTGTCTTGGAGAAACATCCATAAAATCAACATCATCAGGTAATACAAAGTCAACGTCTCCACCTTTACGGCGAACCAAAACTCTGTCTTCTGAGAAAGTGCCATCAGTTGCTAATTTTGCGTTTGCTTGGGCAATAACGTGACGATCTTCTTCATCAGCTGTTAGATAAGAAATTTGGTTTGTAACTTTACCTTTACTTACTTTTCTGTAAGGGGTTTCAATAAATCCAAATTCGTTAACGCGCGCAAAAGATGAAAGTGAGCCAATCAAACCAATGTTTGGACCTTCAGGAGTTTCAATTGGACACATACGTCCGTAATGGGAAGGATGCACGTCACGAACTTCGAAACCTGCTCGTTCGCGTGACAAACCACCTGGACCTAAAGCTGACAAACGACGCTTGTGTGTTAATCCAGCTAATGGATTTGTTTGATCCATGAATTGAGATAACTGGCTGGTACCAAAGAATTCTTTGATTGAGGCAACAACTGGACGAATGTTGATCAAGGTTTGTGGCGTAATTGCTTCCACGTCTTGAGTTGTCATACGTTCACGAACAACTCTTTCCATTCTGGAAAGACCAGTTCTGATTTGGTTTTGAATTAATTCACCAACAGTTCTTAATCTTCTGTTTCCAAAATGATCAATGTCATCAATTTCAACAACAGTTTTTCCTCTAGCTTTACTTAATTCTGTTACTCCTGCGTGTAAGGCCGTTATATATTCAATAGTGTCACAAATGTCATCAACAGTTAAAGTGTTTTGTTGTAATGGAAGTTGTGATCCAAGTTTTCTGCCAACTTTGTAACGACCAACTTTTGCTAAATCGTAGCGTTTAGCGTTGAAGTAATAGTTATCAATTAAGTTTCTTCCACCCTCGATTGTTGGTGGTTCACCTGGACGCATTTTACGATAGATATCAACTAAAGCTTCTTCTTGAGTTTGCACTGAATCTTTAGCAAGTGTGTCAAGGACTGAAGGATAGTTTGCAAATCTTTTTGCAATTTCGTCTGAAGACATTCCCAAGCCTTTTAGGAAAACAGTTGCTGATTGTTTACGTTTTCGATCTAAGCGAACTCCAACTAAATCTTTTTTATCAATTTCAAATTCTAACCAAGCTCCACGACTTGGAATTACTTTTGCTGTGAACAAATCTTTATCAGTTGCTTTATCAATTGATTTTTCGAAATAAACACCTGGAGAACGAACAAGTTGTGAAACTACAACTCTTTCAGTTCCGTTGATAACAAAAGTTCCTTTATCAGTCATGATTGGGAAATCACCCATGAATACAGTTTGGGATTTAATTTCACCGGTTTCGTTATTCATAAATTCTGCAGTCACAAATAATGGTTGACCGTAAGTTACATCTTTTTCTCGGCATTGTTCAACTGTGTATTTAGGTGGTTCAAAACGATGATCTCTAAATGACAATGACATTGATCCAGCTAGATCTTCAATTGGAGAAATTTCTTCAAAGATTTCAGTTAGGCCTGAAACGGTTGGCACATCGGTACGTCCTGCATCTAGTGCTGCCTTAACTCTGATTTGCCATTTTTCGTTACCCATCAACCAATCAAATGATTCAAGTTGGAGGTCCAAGAGATTTGGAACTTCTAATGGTTCTTTAATTTTTGCAAATGATAAACGATTTAATTTTCCTGGGGCTTTTGCTGAAGTTGCCAAAAGACATCCTTCCATTTAAAAAGCGAATTTTTAAAATTTTTTGTGCAAACAAAAATGAGCCCCGTGGGGGCTTGGTTTTGGGATGCAAAATAAAACTATACCCCTAGGCGACTTGCTTGTAACACCCACCTACCCACTTCGTCAAGTTATCTGAGGCGCGTGGGACAAATCGTTATATTGCCGAGACCTCCCTCACGAAAAAGGGTCGGAAACCCGCCACACTACGTTTCGATCCTCTTTATTGCCTTGGCGTGCCAGGACTGGATTGAAATCATCTCGCCTCTGCCAATCATTGAGGGCAAGAGATCTGGATATTCCTGCCATAGCTAAGTAGTCAATTTCTTTACCCTGCCATTGAATATGGCCGGAATGATCTATCACAGTTGATCCGATAGCTAATCCGTCTTTCTCTTTAACTATTTCTATTACTCTTGATTGTTGTGGCCAATCAATATGTGAAGCCGTAGTTAATTCTAAAAATGTTGAACCATCTTGCCTGGTGTGAAAACCAGAGGCATGTCGATGAACATGTCCTGCAATCCAAGCAATTAAATTCTTATGTTTATATAACTCTGCTAATAATTCATCCCTAATAACTCTTCGAGGAAAACCTGTTGGTGCAAAATCATTTACCAAAGTTGGAGATGGATGATGCGAAAGTAAAACACAATATTTATTTTCTGCTTCAATTAGTTTTTCTTTTATCCAATTCAACTGTTTTTCATCAATGGAACCTTGCCAACCGCCATGTGGGTTGACTGTATCCATTGAAATTAATCGAAGGTTTTCTAAATCGTGAACCCAATAAGCTGTATTGTTCTTAACATTTTCATTTGTAAACCCATGCCCTACTGGATTTCCACCAGCTGCAATGTGTGCGTCAGCAAAAGTTCCAGGAGTATTAAACGCTCTCATCTGATCAGCTGTGATTGAAACTCTTGGAGATTCTTTCGTATGTGGATATTTAACTGGACCAATTTCTGCAACAGCTGGCATTATTACTTCAGGTGTTTCAGAATTTTTCGGTAATCCCACAATTCTTTTGCTACCAATAGTTAATTCTTTTAATTCATCATCTGGTGCAACTGTTCCTTGCAGTAATTGATCATGATTTCCATATGTTGCAAACCAAGGAACATTTAAACCTTGAGAAATAAACGCTGCTCTAGCTTTTTCTACCAGGCCTTTAATAATAGGAAATCCAAATAATGAAATCGGTCTATCTAAATCTTTTCCATCAGGAGCCCCATCTGGGTGCCAGTAACTAACATCGTAATCAACATTGTGTGAACCAACCCATTCAGACTTTTTTCGATCCCCAGAAACTGGTTCAACTTTTCCCCCATTAAGTGCACTTATGTACCACTGTGCTTCATTTTTTTGTGCATTGTCAGTCATATCTCCGGTGACTACTACTGCATCAATTGGTGAATTTGTTAAAGGTCCAGTTTTAATTTCATTCAATGCATCAACCATTGAGGCTAAAACTTGAGTCGTTAATATTTCCTGGGCTCGATAAGTTCCTATGTATCCGACTTGATCGCGCCATTTACTGTCTGGATCTGAAAATCGATCTAAATATTCAATTCTAGATGGTGATTCGGCATCACAAACATGAAGATCTGAAAAGTGTCCTAAAACTGCAATTGTTTTACCAGAGGGTAAATCATTTGAATGAGATTCACCTGTATCTTCAGCTAAATCTCGCCAGCCAAAGCTATTTGTTTGGCTTGGACTGATTATTTTCTTATCAGTTCTTGCCATTGTCATCAGTTAATAAACTGTCAGCTTGAATTTTCAATGCCACAGTAGTGCCCGGATCAAATGGTCCAGCTTCAGAACTTGGAAGATCAACGTGAATATTGGTTTTAGTTTCACTGGTTGTAATTGTTAATCTTGTTTGTGGTCCAAGAAATGATCTTGCCAAAACTGAACCAGTATTGGCTGAAGGTGATTTTTCAACATTCACAGAAATGCTTTCTGGTCTAAGCAGTGCCACTAAGTCATTTCCTGAAGATCCACCGCCATGCTTAATGCTTTGGCCAAGAATTGAAACTTTTCCAGCGTTTAATTTTGCTGGAACTCTATTCATGGCCCCAACAAAAGAAGCAACAAATGCACTTGCTGGATTTGAGTAAACAATGTTGGGTTTATCGATTTGTTCAAGTTTTCCATTTGACATAACGCCTACTCGATCAGCCATTGCCATTGCTTCTTCTTGATCATGAGTAACAAATAAAGTGGTAGTGCCAACCTCTATTTGAATTCTTCTAATTTCATCTCTTAATTGTGTTCTAACTTTGGCATCAAGTGCAGAAAGTGGCTCATCAAGCAATAGGACTTTGGGCTCAATTGCTAAAGCTCTTGCTAAGGCAACTCTTTGTTGTTGCCCGCCAGACATTTGATGTGAATAGCGATTTGCTTGGTTAGTTAACGCAACAAGATCTAATAATTCTTGAGCTTTACTTTCACGTTTAGCTGTATCTACTCCACGTACTTTTAATCCAAAAGCAACGTTTTCTAAAGCTGTCATATTGGGGAAAAGTGAATATGCCTGAAAAACCATTCCCATATCTCTTTGGCTTGCAGCCACATTTGTTAGATCATTTCCATCAACGATTACATTTCCAGAATCAGCTATATCTAAACCTGCTAATAGTCTCAACGCAGTTGTTTTTCCACAACCCGATGGCCCAAGCAATGCCACTAGTTCTCCTGGTTGGATGGTTAAGTTCAATCCGTCTAAAGCAGTAACTTCGCCAAATCTTCTAACCAAATTAGATAATTCAACTAAACTTCCGCGTTGAGTACTAGACATTTAAACTCCCCCTACGTTGATTTTTACTTTTTTACTACCATCTAACAAACTCATAACCATTAAGAGTAGCCAAACGAAAATCAAACTCATAACTGAAATTGCAACTGCACCTTCAGCGTCAGACATTCCAACTAGTGCCATCCAAACTGGAAGTGTATTCCAAATTAAAAGTGATGAAACAACAAATTCTCCAAGAACTAATGCAACAGCTAGAAATATTGCTCCAAAAATAGCTGATTTAATATTTGGCGCAATGACTGACGACAACACCTGTCTCCAACTAGCACCTAATCCTCTACCAGCATCAACCAAAGTCTTAACATCTATGGAATTTAAACCTGCGTCTAATGCTCTGTAGGTATAAGGCATGGTTAAAGCGCCGTATGCAAAACCAAGCAAATACGGTGAATCTTTTAGAAAACTTGGCATAGAACTCAATAGACCCAAGGCTGTAACAACTGGTGGAATAATCAAAGGCAAAAGAGTTATGAATTCCACAACTCGCTTAGCTTTTTGGGCGCGGATATGCAGCCAAGTAACAGTAGGAACCATTAAAAGTAAGACAATTCCAACCGTCATTAAAACCAGTTTTGTTGATAACCAAAGTGATTCACTTAATCCAGGATCAGTAAGCATTCTTGTATAGGAAGAAATGGTGTAAGAACCATCACCAACTTGCACAGAGAATAAAGCTGCAGAAAAAATAGGGATTGCAAAAAATAGGAAACCAACAATTAACCAAGTTTTTAACCCCACCCCCGGTTTAGGAGTTATCGTTGAGGCACTTTTTATTTTTGCCATTATCGTTTTCGCCATTTTGAAGTTCGTCGATCAAGGAAAACATAGCCACCCATTGTTATCGAAACCACAATAATCATTTCTAATCCCATTGCCATACCAACATTCATTTGATCTGCAACGACATTTCCATTAACCAAAGATCCAATTTGAATTGGAAGTAAAGGTAAAGTTCCACTTGTCAAAACATTTGCAGTTGCATATGCAGCAAAAGCGTTAGCAAATAATAATAGAAATGCTCCCGTAAATGCTGGAGTCAGAATTGGAATTCCAACATATCTCCAATACATGTATTTTGTAGCACCAAGATTAACTGCAGCTTCTCGCCATTCGTTTTTAATTCCCTCGATTGCTGGATAAGTAACAATGATCATTAAAGGAATCTGAAAATAAAGATAAACGAGAACTAAACCACTAAATCCAAAAAGTGTAAAGCTTCCAGAATAAATATCAATACCTAATTTTTCTAACGTAATCGTAACAAAACCATAATTACCAATAGCTGCGATGAAAAAGAACGCTAATGGAACACCTCCTGTGTTAGCAAAAACACCGCTGGCAGTAGAAATTACGCGTTGCAATTTTGGTCGACCACTAATTGCTACCGCATATGAAATTGCTAATCCAATAATCGAGGCACTTAATGCTGAAGTAAATCCTAGTTCAAGACTTCCAATTAAACTACTGAGATAAATATCGCCAAATGCAACTCTTAAATTCTCAAACGTCCATTCATTAAAATTACCTCTAAACGCATTTACAACAACTGAACCAGTTGGGAAACCAATAAAAATAATAGAAAATATGAAAAAAGGAATAAGTCCTCGGTATTCAAAAAACAGTTTTGCAATCGAGGAGTTTTTATTTTTTTTGTCGCCGCCCTTATCCGGGGCGGCGACAAAAATTTGTGACTTTGTTTCAGTCACTAGTTAATTACCTGCATTAGTTGAGCTTGCCCCATTGCTTAGACAACACGGTGCGAGCTTTTGTTTGCTGCGCAACTGATGGATAAATAACTTTGGTACCTGCTGGCAACTTAGGTAGTGCTTTCAAATACTTCTTGTTTGCTGTGCCTTTTTTGACCATTGCATCAAGACGTATTGGACGAGCTCCGCCTGCTAGGAATAGATTTTGTGCTTGATCGCTGTACAAATATTCCATCCACAAACGAGCACATGCAGGGTTTGGAGCTGTTTTGCTTACAGCTTGTTGGTAGAAACCACCAATTGCTGCGTCACTTGGAATAACTTTCTTCCATGTAACTTTTGAACTTGATCTGGCGTACTTATCTTGTAAGTAGTCCCAGTCAAGAGTGATTGATGTTTGACCATTTGCAACTGTGGCACTTGAAGCTTGAACTGGTAGGAATGTTCCTGCCTTTTTCCAAGCTTTAACAAGGTTAACTCCACCTGCCATGTTATCTACACCTTTTGCGCCTTGTGCTGCAACTGAAATTGCAAACATTGCACCAAGAGCTGCACCAGCAGAAGTTGGGTTACCGTTTAATGCAACCTTATTCTTGTAAATAGCATTTCCAAGATCTTTAATTGATTTTGGAGCAACTTTTACTTTTTTAGCGTCGTAACCGATTGCAATTACGCCACCGTAATCTGAAAAGTAAAGACCATTCTTTTCTTTAGCACCAGTTGGAATATCTTTCCAAGTTGCAACTTTGTAAGGAGTAAATAGTCCTTCAGCTGCACCAACTACTGCGAAAGCTAGTCCGACATCAACTACATCGGGAGCACGATTAGAACCTTTAAGCTGACGAACGGCTGCGAGTTCTTGCGCACTAGATGCCTCAGGGTTTTGGCTATCTACGTTTACTCGTGGATATTTTCTGATGAAAGTATCAATTACTTCACCGTAGTTTGCCCAGTCACGTGGCAATGCGATGACGTTTAATTGACCTTCAGCAAAACATGCACGTTCTAATCCTGCTAAACCACCAAAGTTTGCAAGTGATGTTGCAGTACTGCTTTCGGCTGCTTGAGCTGGTGCCAACATCAGTGATGAAACTAATGCTGATGCGATACCAGAAACAAGTAGTCCTGAGCGACGACTTAATCGCACTATGAACCTCCCGTGTAATTTGGGTAGTTTTACCCATTGCCCCAGCATGGCACTTTTTATTTGAAATATCTATGCTTTTTATAGAACTTTTTCTCAAGTTTTACTCACAAACGGACATTAAGTTGCCAGATGTTTTGCTAATTTAATAAAAAAGACGGCTCCAGCACTATGTGCTCGGAGCCGTCTTTTTGGGACTGGTGTTACTTAGAACAAAGTGGAATTGCTCAACACCAATCCAACAGTGTCTCCATGCTTTGCAAAGATATAGAAAAATGCTAAGGCAGCTCCTGCTAAAGCAATATCTTTATTGAATGCAATCATTTCATTCATTTTTGCCATTGGATCAGTTTCTTTCCAATATGCATGCATTAAGAATGCTGTTGGTATAAGGAAAACAAAAATCAATAAAGCACCTAGGTCTGCATAGAAACCAAGAGCTATGTAAACAACACCAAGCACCAGCATTACTCCACTAATAATTGTTGCTGCTTTTGCAGCAGGTACACCTTTAGAGGATGCATACCCTGCCATCGCTGCAGTTTGGCGAAGATGGCCAATTCCTGAACCGATGAATAACAAAGTAAAAAACAAACGTCCAACTAATAACAATATTTCCATTTAGTTTTTCCTTTAAGTCTTTATTACTTTTGATGATCAATTTGATCACCAGATTAATGATAAACCAGAATCTGACTTTGACACTCCTTCAAATTACAAATGTCGTAATAATTAAAGAATCCCCCACAAGCAGCTTTTGCTGTCTATGGGGGATTCTTCGCAAATGAATTGCAATTACTTGATTGTTACTTTTCCACCGGCTGCTTCGATTAATTCTTTTGCCTTAGCAGCAGATTCTTTGTTAACTTTTTCAAGTACTGGCTTTGGTGCACCTTCAACTAGGTCTTTAGCTTCCTTTAGACCTAAGTTTGTTAGGGTACGAACTTCTTTAATTACTTGAATCTTTTTGTCGCCGCCGTCTTCCAAGATGACATCGAATTCATCTTGATCAGCTGAACCTGCGTCGCCGCCTGCTCCACCAGCTGCTGGTGCTGCTGCAACTGCTACTGGAGCTGCTGCTGTTACACCAAAAGTGTCTTCAAATAGTTTTACGAAATCTGCAAGTTCAATCAAAGTCATTTCTTTGAATGCACTTAGCAAATCTTCAGTTGCGATTTTTGTCATATTATTTTCCTTTTCTTTTTATTTAGTTCTCTTGAGATTTTTGTTGCTGCAAAGCACCTAAAGCTCTTGCAGTCTTTGCCAACGGAGCAGCTAATAAGTACACAGCTTGTGAAAGCGATGCATTCATAGCTCCTGCCAATTTGGCGAGCAAGACTTCACGAGATTCAAGATCTGCTATGCGAAGAATTTCTTTGGCACTTAAAACATTGCCATCCATATATGCACCTTTAATAACAAGTGCAGGATTATCTTTAGCAAAGTTTTTTAAACCTTTAGCGGATTCAACTGCGTCACCTTCGATGAATGCAATGGCACTTGGGCCTTTTAACATGTCATCTAAACCT
>ERZ890510.2581-NODE-2581-length-10096-cov-5.868838_pt1 | contig 10096 bp, 9 predicted proteins | sample MGYA00521265_ERZ890510 | MGnify/ENA primary metagenome ERZ890510 (study PRJEB32303, sample SAMEA104408624) | aquatic metagenome | biome: Brackish water; feature: Chemocline; material: water | place: Baltic Sea | collected 2014-10-26T21:54:00 | depth 110 m ...
TTCGTGAGCCAAAATAACAAAGATTCTGGACCACTCAGAAGGGGGCAGATCAGTTGAGCTCGAAGCTGTACGAGCCGTCCGGGTTGACCGTGAGGTCGCCGTACTGGCCAGCGCCATCTTCTTCGGCGCCCAGGCCAAACGTGAGTTCGTCGCCGTCGAGATCGTCGGCCTGAAGGTTGCCCGTCAGGGTGCCGTCGTTCTCGCCGCCGCCAACAACCTCAGCCGAGGCGGTCGGGCCGTCGTTGGAGCCTGCGATGTTGACCGTGATGGTCTGGGTGGTGGTCTCGGTGCCGTCGGAGACCTGGAAGGTGAAGGTCTCTGTGGCGGTCTCGTTGTCGTCCAGACCCTGGGCGGCAGCGTTGAGCTCGAAGCTGTACGAGCCGTCCGGGTTGACCGTGAGGTCGCCGTACTGGCCAGCGCCATCTTCTTCGGCGCCCAGGCCAAACGTGAGTTCGTCGCCGTCGAGATCGTCGGCCTGAAGGTTGCCCGTCAGGGTGCCGTCGTTCTCGCCGCCGCCAACAACCTCAGCCGAGGCGGTCGGGCCGTCGTTGGAGCCTGCGACGATCTCGTCGTCATCCACGGTCCCGGTGAGGGTGTCGGCGCCGTCGCCGCCGCGGATGACCGGATAGACAAAGGTCGTGGTTGTGGTCGTGGTTGTGGTTGTGGTGGTTGGTCCGGCCGTCGGGCCGCCGCCGCCGCCTTGGCTGTTGTCGCCTCGCGTGCCGCCAAATCCTGCAGCCGGATTGTAGTCAAGCACGCTCTCGGTCCCGCCGTCGTCGTCGCCCGCCCCGCCATCATCGTCGCCGCCGGCGGCGGTTTCGATCAGCGAGTCGGCTGCACCGTCATCGACCAGCGCGTTCTGGAATGCTTCCTCGGCCTCGCGAAGCGCGTCTTCTTCGTCCAAGCCTTCGGCCAACGCGAGTTCGAACGCGAGCTCCGCGGCGGCTTCGGCGTTCTCAACGGCGTCTTCGTCCGCGCCTTCTTCGGCAGCGGCTTCCTTAGCCTCGTCGATCGCTTCCTCAAGGGTGCCGCCCTCGGTCCGCTCCTCGCCGTCCTCGGCGCGCCACACACCGCGGCTGTCGCCGGAATTGTCGGAGAAGATGCTGCGCAGTTGTTCGGACGGCAAGATCGCCGGCTGGGTCGGCGCGACCAGCGCGCTTTCGATAAAGACAGTCTGGTTCGCTTGGTTCAGCACCTGGGTGCCGGCGTCGTTGGAGACCGCGATTTCACCGATATGCCCGGAGTCTTCTTGCAACAGGGTAATGACGGTGTCTTCGTCTTCTGAGCCGGCCTTGATCGCGACCTTGGTGCCGCGAATACCGATGGTGGCGACCGGCGTGTTGACGGTCATCGCGTCCGAGCCGGACTTGGCGACCTGGCCCGACACAAAGGTGAAGACGCCCTGGACCACCGTGAAGGTGGAGGAGCCTTCGCCGGTCGCGGCGTCGAACACAATTTCGTCGAGCACCATACGGGCGCCCTCGTCGAGCGCGAATTCGGTGTTGTCGATGAAGGTCACGCTGACGGCGCCATCGTCATCGGTTTCAAGCACGTCGCCCTGGAAGACCGGATCGCCTTCGTTGAGTTCAACGCGGCTGCCATCGGCGCGGGTTGCGAAAACGCCGCCTTCGGCGGTGTCGACTGTCCCGATCGGCTGATCGCTTTGGCCGACTAGGGTTGCGTCGCCGTCGCCGCCGCCGAGGATATCGGGACCGGCCAATGCTTCGGCAACATCGGGCATGATCTTGCCGCCGCCCTCGGTCATTAGGACCGGGGCCATTTCGGTGCCGAAGAAATTTTGGATGGTGACTTGTTCGCCGGCTTGACCGGTCAAATGGAGATCGCCGCCCGAACGGGCGAAATCAGCGCTCAGCAGCATCGAGCCGCCCGGCACCGTCAGTGTCTGTGCGCCCTCAGCATTGAGCATGATGGGCGCTGCGTTCAGCGCGTCGCTCGTCGCCAAAGAGCCGTCGGTTGGGTTGATGCTATCATCTGCCACGGCGCTAACTCCTAATCAGGTCGGCAATGGGGAACGTCGGTCCAGCGCTGCGGGCGCGCGCCGGTTCGTTCCCTGCCGAGGCCTCAAGATCACTACTAATTCTTACGGGGTAGCTGGTCATTTGTGTGGTCCGCCTTCGCCTAGTTGCCCGCCGACTTGCGATACTAATGTAGGGTGCATTCTACCTACTTTTAGCGAAAACCCAGTGACGCGGGTCACTTGGCAGGCGAATCATTTCTGCGACCCACGGTTGAGAAACCTGAGTAGTTTCAATCCACTGCGGGCAAGAAAAAAGGACGGAGCGCAGGCGCCCCGTCCCGAGTTCTGGGAGGCATCGTCCCAAGTAGAGGGGCACGATAAGGCCAGTGTGGCGAAAACTGGTTGATGAAGCGTTAACGCTGCTCGATAACGTCATGGACTTTGGCCGGACATCGGGCTGGCGTCGGACCTAGGGTGGGCGCGTGACATACCGACTTTTGACCAGCCTGCGCCGCCGTCTGGCGGCATGGCGCCACCCGTCGGGTTACCGGGTGGCGCAGCGCGGCGGCGCGCTGTGGCTGCTCAACCACCGCCATTACATCGACCGGCACATGCTGTTCGACGGCGACTATGAGGCGGCGCAACGCGCCCGGCTGTTTGCCCTCGCCCAAGAGGTCGGCTGTGCCACTTTTTTCGATATTGGGGCAAATTTCGGTCTCTACAGTGTCCATGCGGCCCGCAACGGCCAATTCGCCGCCGTGTACGCATTCGAGCCGGATCCACGGAATTTGGCCTGTTTGCGGGCCAATTTGCACCTAAATGGCCTTCTGGAAGCGGTTCATGTTCATGAGACGGCATTGTCAGACCACGACGGGAAAGTGTTGTTTTCCCGCGCTGGAGCCAATTTCACCGGCCAGAATCGCGTAATTGAGGATATTTCGGCTGATTCCGTGGAAATACCGGCGCAACGGCTGGACACGGTTTTTCAGCCCGATCGGGGGTTTTGCCTAAAAATCGACGTCGAAGGACACGAAATGGCGGTTCTGGAGGGCGCAAAGGGACTTCTGGAGGCCGAATCGTGGGTTGTGCAGATCGAATGTCTGGATGCGGCGGATGACCGGGTCGCGACGTTCCTGCGCGGGCTGGGTGCTGAGGCCGCCGGGCAGATCGGCCAGGATCGCTATTTCGTCCGGCGCCGCGGCTGATTGGTCGCGCGCCGCGCCCAGGATTGGCGGCGCGCTGATGCCTATGACCTGTGCTAACGTTTGGCTCAGATCGTGATCTGACCGGCCCCGGAGGCCCACCATGTCGAACATCACAAACATCGATGACCTTGTTGAGCCGACCCATGACGAGCACGCGCGCCAGCGCTTCGTGTCGGTTCTGCGCAAGCACGTGACGGCGGACTTTGCGCAAGACATGCGTACTGTCTACGACGACCGCGTCGCGCCGGCATTCGAGAAAACCCATGGACGTAAGCCTGCGACCGGCATGGAAATCCGCAAGGCAATGAAGAACGAGCCGATCTTCCAGGAATGGACCGCGCTGAGCTACAACGCGCAGCAGATGACGTGGTGGTCGGTCCAACCGTCGATCGAACGTCGTCTACCCGAGCTAGTGCAATCGGCGAAGGACGCGGCGCGCGCAACACCGGCCGGCGGGACGTTGCGGCTCAACCCCGACGTGGTGATGCCCAAGAGTGTGAGCGACATCGATATTCACTTGATGCCGGGATCGTTCGCCGCCGAACACGGCGCGGACGATGTCGCGCAAGGGGCGCTATACCATCACGGCACCGGCGTGTTTGCCGGCGGCATCGTGCATCGCACCAAAGGTGGCTGGGGCGCGACGACGGCGCGCTATTTCAAACTCCGCCACCCTGAGTTTGTGCCAAAAACCCATCTCGATATCGGGTGCACGGTCGGGCGCGAATTATTTTCGGTGATGGATGTTTATCCGCAAGCGCAAACCTATGCGGTTGATGTCGGCGCGCCGGTGTTGCGCTACGCGCATGCCCGAGCCGAAGCGATGGGCAAGACGGTGCATTTCAGCCAGCAGAACGCCGAGACCCTCGACTTTGACGACGCGACGTTCGATCTGATCACCACGAGCTTTTTCTTTCACGAGATCAGCGTGCCGTCGGCGCGCAAGATTTTGCGCGAGGCCTACCGCGTGCTCAAGCCGGGCGGGTTGATGATCAATCAGGAAATGCCGCCGTCGTCGTTTGTGAAGGACCCGTATTACGACTTTGCCACCGACACCTGGAACGAGTTGTTCAACAACGAGCCGCACGTGCGCAACTTTCGCCAGCAGGACTTGCCCAAGCTGTTTGCCGACGCGGGCTTTGCCGAGAAAAACTATGTCGAGATCAGCGTGCCCAACTATGGCACCTGGCCCGACGCGCTATTCGAGGCTTGCGTGCGCGGCGAGGCGGTGCCGCCGGAGGTCGAGAATGGCCAGGCTTGGTACTCGTTCGGCGCTTGGAAATAATCGCCGCGGGGGTGATCTAAGTGAGTACGCCCGTCCACCTGCCGCGCCGTGCGCGGGGCCGCAAACTGCAAGCCTTCAGCGATCCGGTACACGATCATCTGATGTCGATGATCGTCTCGCTGACGGCCGAACTGTCGGTCGCGCGCGAGCGACAGGACACGTTGGAACGCCTGCTGGAACGCCACGGCATCGTGCAACGCGCCGAGATCGAAGCCTACCGCGCCGATGAAAAGGTCGAAGCCGAGCGCACGGCCTTGCGCGACGACCTGATCGCCCAAGTGTTTCATATCCTGCACGAGCAAGCCGAGGTTGCCGCCGATAAGGCGCAACGGGTGGAGACCAAGGCGACGCGGCGCGGGGCTGCGGACGAGTAAGTCGCGGCGACACACAAAAAAAGGGGGAGCGGATGCTCCCCCTGTTTCTTAGCGAGCTGTTCTTAGTTCGAAGAGACGACCATCGGTCCCTCGACATCGTAGGAAACCAGGACGCGGCGATTGCGCGCCTCCCGAACGCCGTCGCCGAGGCTCACTGCTGAGTCGGTTTCACCGACGGCTTCGACTCGCACTTTGCTGGCGCTAACGCCGTTGCGAACGAGTTCGTCGCGAACGGCTATGGCCCGACCGAGTGACAGGCCATAGTTGTAGTCGGTGGCGCCCGACGTATCGGTATGGCCGACGATTCTTACGTTATCGTACGGTTTCGCCCTCAGCGCGCGCGCCATTGCGGCTACCAGCTCATTGCCGGTAGAGCTGAGGCGAGCACTGTCCCAGTCGAAGAAAATGTAGTTGTCGCTGAGGAGGCGCGGTCCGGCGACCATTTTCGGCGCGGCGGCGACAACGGCTGGTGCAGCAGCGGGGGCAGGTGTCGCGGCCTGTTCTGCGGGTTTCGGTGCGAGCTCAGCGCTCAACGCGTTTTGCGCGTTGGCCATGGCTGTTTCAAAGCGGCTTTTGCAGGCGGCCTGACTGTTCCGGTCTCGCTCGGCCACTTCCATCCAGCAATCGAAGGCGACCTAGGCCTTCGAGGCTTCGTTCGGGACGAGGTCGCGTCCGCCGCCTTCAAGCATTTTCATCAATCCGGTCCGAGCGGTTTGCAGCGGTCGATTGACGCTGACATCGAGGGAGCGGGCGTTCATTGGCTCGGGAATAACGAGATACCCTTCGCGGGCAGCGGCGCCCTTGCCAAGAAAATACAACCAGTCTTCGTCATGAATGCCGATCTGAGTCCGATCTTCGGCCAGGTCGTAATAATCGCGCAGAAGGGCCGTCCCGAAGGTCGTTTGGGCCTTGCCTGTACCCTGGACGGCGATATCGTCGGCAGAATCCTCGGCAGTAGCGGGCAACGCCATCACGGCCAAACTGGCAATTATGGCGGTCGCGGTCAGAAAGCGTTTCATGATCAAGAATCTCCTTTCAAGAGATGTCGTGTTGACCCGCCGGCGGCATGTGCGCGCCGGGCGGCTGTTACTTCCGTGCGTATGGAATGCGTCCGAAAAACTGACTTTCGTCAGGCATTGTTGTGTCAGCAGTCCAGACCAGGACCTGCTCGCGACGAGCTTGGGTGGCTGCTATCTGCGGACACTAGGCCCGCCACTGCGATTTGCATGTGCACTTCTGCACACTTGGAATCGCATTAAGCGGGGGATCGTATTGAACGGGACGGTATCGGCCTTAGTGGCCCGTTTCTATTGATACCGGGAGCAATCCCGTGCTGAGTCCTTTGCCCTGCCGTGCATGGGTTGTTGCGGGGTCTTGTCACCCAACGATACGGTCAGGTGGCCGTTGCCGCCTGCGTGGCTCTGGAAGGTGCGGCCCTGGGTTTCCGTGACCGGCGAGGTTTGTTGGCATTTCTGGAAAATGGAGAGGATCATCACGAATACAACGGCTATGCCGCAATTTATTTTTCCCGGACATGATCGGGCCGGGACTGCCGCTTTTGGACGCTCGACCTTGCCCGCGTCGGCGCGTTGATTAGGCCGCGTCGGCAACGTCAATCACGCGCTTTTTTCCGACGGCGCCCAGTGCCTCTTCTACGGCGCCCAGTGCTTCTTCTAAGGCGTCTAATCGGCTTGCATGACGAACGTCCAAGATGCGATCGACTATTGGCGCCTTCCAATTGAGGCTATACCCCTTGGGCCTCCGAACCACCTTTTTCCCATTTCCGCTCGGATTGACGGTGCCTCTCTGGCGACACCGCCGTCTGGCCGGTCTACAACACTGGAACCAGCACAGAATTCTTCATCCCGATAAACCAAGCGCCCAGTTGCGCAATCGCTTTGCCCTTGCGCGCGGGCAGTGCGCGATTTCATCGTCATAGGAGTCATCCGTTGAACATAACGTTTATCTACACCGACCTGCCGTTTTGGCGGGCCGAGATCGGTCGTATTGCGTTGCACGTTGGTGGCGTCGCGTTTGAGGATCGCCGCATTAGCCGCGAAGAGTTTGGGCGGGTAAAAGCCAACGGCACGCTCGACGACGGGACCGTTGTGCCCTTCCGGCAGATCCCGAGTCTTGTGGTCGATGGGACGAGCATTGCGCAAACCGGTGGGATCTCGCGGGTATGCGGCAAGCTCAGCGGGCTCTACCCGACCGACGATATCATTCAGTGTGCCTTGGTCGATCAGGTTATCGACATGATGACCGACATCACCGTCTTGCTGGGGCCATCAAACGCCGAAAGTGATCCGGAAAAGAAGAAGCAGATGCGGCTCGACTTGGTCGGCGGCGCGCTTGCGAAAAAGATCGGCTACTTAGAAGAGCAGATCGTGCGGGACGGCGATGGCTGGTCGGTCGGCGATCGCATGACCATCGCGGACATTGCCGTGTGGCGTCTTTTCGGCTGGCTCACCGCGGGCACTATCGATCATCTGCCGACCGACCTAATCGCGCCATTTCCGAACCTAAGACGCGTTTGCGCAAAGGTGGGACAGCATCCAAAAGTCTTGGCGTGGATAAAGATGAACTATCCCAAGGACTACCCGCTTGGGAATTTTTGAGGCTCGCGCCAAACGATTGACGACGGCTTAGTAGAGCGCGGCGCTGTCGGCGGGGTTCGCGAGGAGGTCGCGAAACTCTTTTGGCAACGCGGGGCGATAGGGCGCATCGAAGGTGTATCGAATCTTTTCGTCCGACCAGTCGATCGTGATCGGTCCACCCTTGAAGCGAAAAAAGCAGAAATTGCCGAGCCGCGTTTCGTAGGGCCCATGCAGGATGCCGGGCGGGCGCCAAAAATAGGCGCCCGGGGTCATGCGGCCGGTGTTGCCGCGAAGCTCGCCCGCCAGCATGAACATTTCCTCGACGTAGGGATGGGTTTCCATCGGGCTTTCGAACCCTTCGTGCCGATAGCCCGGCGGCGCGCATGAAATCCAGGTCTGCTCGCCGTTGTCGGGATCTTCGCGCAGCCATTTGTACTGGACGGTTGAACGCAGCAGCGGATCGACAAGGGATTCGCCCCACGGCGCGGTGTAGGTGTCGATGTGCCGGATGAGCTTACGGTCGTCCAGCGCCTCTGCCGGGGGCTTCCCGTGATGGGTGAGCGATTCGGCTTCGAAGAAGGTCAAAACGACGGCGCCGTTTGCCGATGTCGCTGAAGAACGCGGAAACCCGGCCGGCAAATAGGCGTAGGCGTGGGTGCCGTATTCGGTGCCTGATATTTCAAGCCCACCCTCGATGACAAAGAATTCCTCGTCAGCCGCGAGGTATTCCTCACCACGGGTGTAGCCCGCGGGGTATCGAATAATCGCGGTGCAGGCGCCCGTTTCAGGATCTTGACTGAGGACTTTGGACTCGACGCCGAGGCGACCGGCGGTTCCCAACGTCTTTTGCCACGGCACAATCTGCGACTGAACGAATTCGACGTGAGCGCGTCCCATTTGAGGGCCTCTCTGTAGGTTTCCGGTTCATCAGCGCTAGACTTCGGCGGCGCACGATGCGGGCCACTGAAGGTAAACTTCATGATTAGGCGGTCGAGGGTACCACGGCTTCGGCCTCGATTTCGACAAGGTGATCGCCGACCAAACCGGCAACGCGGACGAGCGTGTTGGCGGGTTTGATATCGTCAAAGACCCGGCCATGGGCGCGGGCCACGGCCTCTACATCATCGTCGTCGATGAGATAGATTCGGGTGCGCACGATGTCTTCGGGTTTACCGCCCAGCGCGGCGACCGCGGTCAGGATGCGATCCAGAATGTAGGTTGTTTGCGCGCCGGCATCCGCAGGCGCCACCGGCCGATCTTCGCCGGCAACGGCGGTGGTGCCGGAAACCAAAATCCGATCGCCGATCCGCTGCGCGCGGCAATAGCCGGCGATGTCTTCCCAGGTCGATCCGGTGCGCACCCGCATCGCGCCGTCGCGGGCGGCGACCGGCTCGGGCGTGAAGGCGTTGGCAATTGAGGTGAGGTGGTGGGAGAGATCGCCGGTGGCGGTCAGGAACGGCGGCTTACGGTATTCGTCGCCGCAGTCGCCCGGCAGCGGGCGGGTCGCGGCAAAGGCTTGGTCAAGCGCCGCATGGTCTTCTTTATCCATGGAGAAAGAGAAGAGTTTCAGGTTGTCGTCGGTATGGACGTTCTCGCCCAAGCGCGCGCCGATGATGACGCCGGCGACGCGGGGCTGTTCCAGGACCCAGCGGGTCGCGACATTCGATAACGACACGCCGTGTTTGCGCGCGATGTCGGCGGCGGTGCGCAGCACGGTCTGGTAGACGGACCAGCCGCCGACCTCGTCGATGAAACGCTTGTATTTCATCTTGGACCAGTCGGCGATATCCGCAGGCTCGGGCTGGTCAAGCCAGCGGTCGGACAGAAAGCCGCCGCACAACGCGCCGTAGGCCAGAATGAACGCGCCGTGGGCGGCGCACGTTTGCGCCAACGGTCCGGTAGCGCGGCGGTCGAGCAGCGACAGGCTCACCTGGTTGGTGCGCAGCGGAATGCCGTCGGCGCGCGCCAGATTGAAGTGCGCCGCGTCAAAATTGGTGACGCCGAGTTCGGCGATTAAGCCTTCGTCTTTGAGGCGGACCAGTTCGTGTAGCGCGTCGAGCCATGCCGGATGGGCGAAGGTCCACCAATGGAATTGCAGCAGGTCGATGCGCGCCACATCCAATCGTTCGAGCCGTTTGAGGACGCCAGCGCGCACCACCTCGGCGGTCATCGGGCCGGGCGCCGGGCACCACTTTGTCAGCACGACCGGGCGCGGTGCGTTGTCGCGTTTGAGCAGGCGCCCGGCGATGATTTCAGCACTGCCGTAGTGGTCGGCCATATCGAAGGTATCGAAGCCGGCCCGCGCGTATGCCTGGAGATTGGTGGCGCCCAGTTCGGGGTCGATCAGGGTGCCGTCTTTTTCGATATCGGCAACTTGCCACAGCCCGGTGAGGGCGCGGCTGATCTCGGTGCCGGGCGCGATCTGAAGGCGGTCGGGGCGCAGCGGCGCGGCGGTCATGCGGCTGGCGCCTGTTTGTCGAGCCCGTGCGCTTGGGCGATCAGCTCGAAGGAACGCAGGCGGGCGGCAAAGTCGTGAACGTCGGACACGATCATCAGCTCGTCCGCGCCGGTCTCGGCAATGAGGGCGTCGATCCCGGCGCGCACGGTCGCGGTGTCGCCGACGATCGAGCGGGCGAGCCAGCGTCGCGCTTGTTCCT
>ERZ890510.2583-NODE-2583-length-10093-cov-8.094043_pt1 | contig 10093 bp, 8 predicted proteins | sample MGYA00521265_ERZ890510 | MGnify/ENA primary metagenome ERZ890510 (study PRJEB32303, sample SAMEA104408624) | aquatic metagenome | biome: Brackish water; feature: Chemocline; material: water | place: Baltic Sea | collected 2014-10-26T21:54:00 | depth 110 m ...
AAAAAAGTTAGTCAGCTCCGATAGTGTTTCTGGCGATGTCTCGATATCGCGACTTATTTTCCCATCCGAAAGGAGCGTAATTCGGCCACAAACCTCTGTAACGTGGCCTAAGTCGTGGCCGGATATGATCATAGTTGTGTTCTCCTCTCGGGCAGCCCTGATCAATATTTCTTTCAACCTGATCTGAGACGAAGGGTCCAAATTGGCAAACGGTTCGTCTAAGATGACCAATTCTGGAGTAGGGAATAAGGCCGCCAAAACCCCGACTTTTTTGGCATTTCCGGTAGACAAGTCGCGCAACAACCGAGTGTTATCTACGCGTGAAATGGGTAGAAACGATTCGAACTGAGCCAGCCGCTTGTAGGTCTCTGCTTTCGTGAAACCGAATGTCGCGCCCACAAACTCCAAATATTCAGGAATGGTCAGGTACTCGATTAAAAAGGAGCGATCCAAAAAGGAACCGGTGATGGCCCGCCAAGACGAATCCATGGCCAGGAGTCTCCCATTAATTTTGATCGTGCCGCTGTTTGGGCGCAAAAGGTCAAGGAGGAGCCGTAAAAACGTAGTTTTTCCGGCTCCGTTGCTCCCAACCAAACCCACGACTTCACCGGTATCAATTAACCAAGCTGGTATCGAAAGGGCGATTTTCCCGCCGTACCGCTTTTCTATCTGATTTAATTCAATTCGCACTTTTGCTGAACCCCTCGATCATAGTGTGTTTTCGACCTTGAAGGCCCCGTGCAAAATATCTCGTCCACATATCTGTCATGAGAATGCTGATCAATCCCAACGTCGCCAGACTAACAAGCCCTAGGCTAGGTCTTGATCGCATAGCTAACATAAATAAAACGGGTGGAAGAGCAGTTGGAATAAACCAAATCCAGTGTTTTGCGGAAAACCCTTCATAGTTAAAAAATCCTCCGCTCCGGCCTATATCCACCGCCTGAGAATTTCGCGAAGCTAATTCAATGACCAGGACGCTTGTAATACCGGCATTGTAAAACAAAAACGCGAAGTGGAGCGGTACTAAGTCGGGTCGAAACCAAATAAAAAGCGGAAGGGATGTAAAAAAAAGGACGATACAAGATCCTTGTAACACGATCAATTTGGCTTTCACCAGGGACTTGAAAGGAATATTTCGGGTGACTAGAGCAGGATAATATTCGCTATCCCATCCGAACATGAGCTGTCCGTAATTAAGAACAAATCCGCCGGAGGCGAAAAGCCCCAAAAGCGCAGCCATGGTATACCCATTAAAAGCTTTTCCATTTCCGAGCATGAAGACCAGATACATGGTAGAAAAGAGTAAAGACACCAATAAATAATGCCTGGGACGCCTATTTCGCCACATTAGTAGTAATTCCAGACGTACCAATTGCCCAGTCAATCCCCACGACTCAGGTATAGCAAACGTGGTTACCCGCGTAATTTCCTCTCTCGATTCTGGATTGTTAATGGTCCTGCTAAGCTGGATCGTCGAGGCGGGAGCCATCATCACAAACGTCAAGAATAAGATTCCGATCTCTAACAGACCGCCTGACAAAATGTGAGAAAAGACGTACTCAGAAATTCGTTGCTGTACTCCGATTCCAGACGTTTCGTCGATGAAAGCGGTGACCATAAACACGGTCATCAATCCATAAAAAATTGCGGCCTTTCGCTGCAGAACCGCTCGAAGAAGCAAATTGGTGTAATGCGAAGAAGCGATAAGCAGAAAAACAGCTATCAGCCACATGGCGTGGCCAGAAACGACCTCTGAACTTTGGACATACCTCAACCAGAACGGAATAAAAAATAGCAGCGGATAAAAATTGTGGATCGAAAGGAGGGAGGTGCTCTGAAAAAAAGCAACTAGAGCCCCCCGACGAATTGGAAGGTGTAGGTACGGGACTACTTTAACTTTTGGAGTTTTTTGAAATAGAAACCGGACAAAAAATATGCTCACAAACATGGCCAAAAGGTACCGGTTGACTATTGTCAGGGGATCGAGCGTTGGCCACACTTCCTCCGTAAATCGGTCAAAAAAGAATCCCAACGTTAATAGAATGAACGCAGAGTAAACCATCATCACTCCGATCACGATTCGCACAAACCATCCTTGCTGCAACTGCATGCGCCGCAACGCGATCTTGTACTGATTGCGTGCTAACAAGCGAAAAGATCTGGTAAAAGAGAGTGGTTTCATTCGCAGGATCAAGTCAGGCATTAGACTACGTTTCGACAACCTGGCTCTAGGATTAAGCCTGATTAGCGATTCCGCACAAATTCAAGATCGATTTCACGCTTTTCTACGTTCGCACTGGCAATAATGACCCGGACTTTGTCCCCCGGTTTGAATCGTCTGCCTGTGCGTGTCCCGACCAATGAAAAACTCCGTTCGTCATACTCATAGTAGTCATCGGACAAGTTTCGAACGTGAACCATGCCGTCAACAAGCAATTCTTCGAGCGAAATATAAACTCCAAATTTGGAGACACCAGAAATAACACCGGCAAATTCTTGGCCTACATGATCTAGCGCATACTCGACTTTTTTAAGTTGAACCGATTCACGTTCTGCCTCCGTTGCTTTGACCTCTTGTTGCGAGCAGTGCTGCATCATTTGGGCGATATGCTCCCCTTCTGGTTCTTTTAGTCCAGCCAACCTATCCTTGATCAGTCGATGTACCACTAAATCAGGATAACGCCTAATAGGGCTGGTAAAATGAGTGTAAAAATCGGCCCCAAGCCCGTAGTGACCAAGGTTATTGGCATCGTAGCGGGCCCTAGACATAGCGCGAAGGGCAGCCTGTTCAACGACCGGCCCCTCTGGTTTGTCCTTGACTGCAGTTAGCAGGGCATTGATGGCTTGAGGCGTAACTAAACCTTCTCTATGAGGTAATTCGTGCCCGAAAGCGGAAACGTATTGGGCCAACTGGGAAATGCGATCGCCATCAGGTGGTTCATGAATTCGGAAGGCAAACACATGTTTTTGTTGACCATACACGAAGGCCGCTTGCCTGTTGGCCAAGAGCATAAATTCTTCGATCAATTTATTCGACTCCTGACGTAGTCTTGGCACAATCCCAATCGCGTGGCCAAATTCGTCTAGTTCAACTCTTACTTCTTGAAGGTCGAAGTTAATCGAACCGTTCTCAAAACGTTGTTTCCGAAGCACCCTGGAGATATCTACCAAAACACTAAGGTCTTTGGTTAGAGGGTGGGCGGTGGATGGGCCACCTTCAGCGCTCAGGCTTGTAATAATGTCCTGAGCTTCTTCATACGAGAGCCGGAACGTAGATCGAATTACGGTTTCAACTACTCGGAACTTGTACACCACGCCCTGACGGTCCAATTCGAAAATGCAGGAAAATGCGAGGCGATCTTCGTCTGGTCGGAGGGAGCAAATATTGTTTGACAGAACGTGAGGTAACATTGGGATAACCCGGTCAACCAGATACACGCTGGTTCCTCGTTCAAGGGCGGAGTCGTCTAGTTTTGTACCTGGCCTGACATAGTGGCTTACATCGGCGATATGAACGCCTACTTCGAATCGGCCGCCTCCAAGAGGGTGTACATGTAAGGCATCGTCAAAATCTTTGGCATCAGCTGGATCTATCGTAAAGACGGTCCGGTGTCTAAAGTCTTCTCGTCGTGCTAGCTCCTGGTCGGTAATGGTGCCTGAAATCTGATTGGACTCAAGAATGACGTCATCCTCAAAATCCACATCAACTCCGAGGCTCATGGCTAGAGCCAGAGTCTGCACGGACGGATCCGAAGCCCGACCGATTACCTTGAGAATACGACCTGTCGGGGCAGACCCTTTTTTTGCAAAGGAGTCAATCGAAACCACCACCTTGTCCCCAGTTGTGGCCTTTCCAACAGAATCCAGCAAAACGAATATGTCGTGGGTCAGCTTTTTGTCGTCAGGCACAACAAAAGCGTAGTCTTTCGCATGTTCAAACGTTCCGACAGCCGTTTTTCGACCTCGTTCCACCACGGCAATGATTTCGCCTTCTCGGCGAGCATTTTTAGGATTTCCAGCAGCAAGTTCAATACGAACAATGTCTCCGTCCAAAGCGGTATTCATACGACGCGACCGCACAAAAAAATCTTGCTCGTGGCCTTCCACTTTGACAAACCCAAATCCATCGGGGTGAACGCTCAGCCGCCCTTCAAGCAATCCAGATGGGGCTTTAAAAATAAATCTGTTTCCTTTGATAGCAGTAATATCTCCCTTTTGGACCAATTCGTCGATAATCTCTCGCGCCAATTGATATTCGTTGTTGTCTGAATACCCTAATCGTTTAATGACTTCTTTAGGCCTGAACGCGCGCTTGCCATGGTTTCTAAAGAGGCTTAAAATTTCCTTTCGGATAGTATCGCGGGATTTAATCATCATTCAGTAGGTGAAGCGAATACATGTGAGGCCAATTCGAGGTTAATTTCGATGAGAGATTGCCCTGCCAAAACCATCATCGTCCCATTCTTTTTAGTATCGGGCATGACTTTGACATTTGCCCCAGGAAGGAGACCAAATGCTTCCAGTTCACGAAGCATTTCTGTATTTGAGTCGGAAACTCGTCGGACGGTGAGGGCGATTCCTTGAGGGCATTTTGAAATTGGTTCTGACTCGATTGAAATGATCGTCCCATCTCGACTAGGAATCGGATCGCCATGTGGATCATGAGTGGGATAGCCAAGCATTTTATCTAATTTCGCTTCGAATTCCTTCGAAATATGATGCTCTAGGTGCTCCGCTTCTTCATGCATTTCATCCCAATCATACCCCATTATTTCTCGAAGATAGGTCTCAAGAAGTCGATGGTGTCGAACGATTTCTAATGCGATTTTTTCTCCTGTGGAAGTAAGCCTAACTCCTTTGTATGAGGCATATGAGACTAAACCAAGCGTAGCTAGGCGCTTGACCATATTTGTTACGGACGCTGCAGATACGTCCAGTCGGTTCGCGAGCTCGGATGTGGAGACCCAGTCTTCTTCCTGAAGTTTGTAAATCGCTTTCAGGTAATCTTCGACAGATTGACTAAGCATTCCTCGAATGGACATACGGAATGGGGAGAAGAGGATTGGGAGAGGCAATTTAGGCTATGCAACGCGCCATGGGGCGAGTCGATCCGGAGCGGCAGCCCGTATTAAAGCACGGGCAAGAAAAGTGCTTGGATCAATCAGTGGTATTCCGAGGTGATGTGCGGAAGGAAGCGCGAGAGTGAGTTCAGTGCATCCCAATATAACAGCTTCAGCGCCCTGTTCAATCACACTTTCGACCGCTTGGCCAACCCATTCCCGGGCTTGAACGGTTACCGGAGTTGAACACGCTTTAATGCCCAAGTCTGGGTTATAGATCGCCTCCCCGAGGTTTTCAATATTTTTTGGGCGAAGAGGATAAAGGCCTTTGGAAATAAGGCTATCATCATAAAGTCTAAATTTATACGTCCCCGTTGTGCTGAGAATGCCGACCCGCCTGACGCGAGGAAAATGATCTTGAATAGCGCTGACGGTCTCTTCAATCAAATGAAGAAGTTTAACTTCTGGGCATTCGGCCTCGACTTCCCGGAGGAACGTCTCAAAAATAGGCGGCGAATGAGCCGTATTGCATGCTATTCCCACGAAGCGTGCACCGGCTGCAGCCATACTTTTCACAGCTCGGGCCATCATGGGTGCAGGATTCACCTGGGTTCGTCCAAAAAGGTAATCGGTACGATCTGGTATTCCAGAATCACTAAAAAGCAGCGTAGGAATGTGATCTTGGTCGCGACGAGCGATGGTATTTGCTATTATTTTTGACGCAAGATCCACACCGGCCTGCGGACCCATTCCACCTAACACTCCTATCATTGGAACTGATTTCAATTTGTTAATTGGTATTGAGGTAGATGAGTGGGATTATATTGACAATAGAAACATCCGCTCTGAAAAAGCAGATTCGTCCTAAAGCTTTCGGCCTTAATAAGCACCGGTAACCATTATGTTTTTATCTCGCTTGCCTTTTTATAGACTTTTTTTTGCGGCAGGGATCGTCTTTATGAGTCTGTTTGTCTCGGCAGCACAAGGCCAAAACAGGCAGGAGAATACCCCCAGGTCTGCAAAAGAGTCAGCGCGACCCCGAGCCAGGGACATTGGAATTCGTCCTGGTATTTTGCCAACGGGCCCTCTTAATGCCATTACGGATGTTGAAGGAGTTCTGGTCGGCCAATTTACGCTTTGGGTAGGAGATAGCGTCCGAACCGGAGTGACAACAGTGCTTCCCCATGGAGGAAATCTGTACCAGGATAAAGTACCTGCAGGATTTTTTCAGGGAAATGGCTTTGGGAAATTTGCCGGAAGCACGCAGATTTTGGAATTAGGTGAAATTGAAACGCCCATCGTACTCACAAACACATTGTCCGTGCCTCAAGGGATGGAAGGCGTTATTACGTGGACACTTGCGCAACCTGGAAATGAAAATGTGCGCTCGGTAAATGCTATTGTCGGGGAAACGAATGATGGGTTCTTGAACGACATTCGAGGCCGCCATGTGAAAGCCGAACATGTGGTGATGGCTATCGAAAATGCAAAGCCCGGCCCGGTAGAAGAAGGAAGTGTTGGAGCCGGGACTGGAACGGTTTCGTTCGGGTGGAAGGGCGGAATCGGAACCAGTTCTCGAAAATTGCCGACATCACTGGGTGGATTTACGGTTGGGGCCCTCGTTCAGACCAATTACGGTGGAATTCTCCAGATAGAAGGTGTCCCAATTGGTGAAGAAATGCAGCAATATTATTTGAAGAATGAAATGGATAAAGGAGACGCTGATGGATCGGTAATTGTAGTATTGGCTACTGATGCCCCGTTGTCAGATCGTAATTTGGAGCGACTGGCAAGTCGGGCGATGCTTGCGATAGGCAAGAGTGGATCACCAGCCACAAATGGAAGTGGCGACTACGCGATTGCTTTTTCAACTGCACTAGGAGTACGTCGCAATAATGCCAACAAGGATGCTATCGGAATATCTAATAACGAAGTTTCGCCCCTTTTTGAGGCCGCTGTGGAGGCAACCGAGGAAGCTATCTATAACGCATTGCTTAGGGCTACGTCGGTAAAAGGACATAGGGGCACTATTGAAGCCATATCCATCGAAGATCTGGTCGGCATAATGAGGAAATATGGTAGGGACGTGAATTTTGTAAGGTGAATCATTGCGTAGCCACTTCTCGTTGCGCTACGGTCAAAATATCCTTATTTTTTCAGGTCTGTATAGTTTTGGGTCCCGGCCCGAACGGCGAAACCTCGATTTACCTGACAATTTTGGATTGCGGTAATTCACTGCCCGGTCGTCTAATGGCAGGACAGCGGCCTTTGAAGCCGTACGTGGAGGTTCGAATCCTCCCCGGGCAACAATAAAATAAGATATTTAGCTCTGTAAGAGCTGTTTAATGACGCACAATCACCCCATCAGTATCTTTTCGGGACGTTCCAATCCGGCGTTGGCTAAGGGCATTGCCCAGGCCTATGGTCAGGAGCTGGGTCTTTTAGAGATTAAAAACTTCTCTGATGGCGAGATTTATGTGCATTACGAGGAGTCAATACGTGGTCGTGATGTCTTCTTAATTCAGAGTACTCATCCCAATGGTGATAACTGGTTAGAGCTCTTTTTGCTGATAGATGCAGCCAAACGAGCTTCTGCTGGCCGCATAACAGCGGTTGTACCTTACTTTGGGTATGCCCGTCAGGAACGAAAAGATCAACCTCGAGTGTCGATTGCTGCTAAGTTGATGGCTAATATTTTGACGACTTCTGGAGTCGACCGGGTATTGACCATGGATTTGCATGCATCTCAAATTCAAGGTTTTTTCGACGTTCCCGTGGATCATTTGTATGGTTCAGCCATTTTCGCCGATTACTTTCTGAAGCAAAACCTCGAAAACCTTGTGGTTGTAGCTCCAGACGTAGGAAGTGTAAAAATGGCTCGTTCATATGCGAAACGATTGGGAGCTGAACTGGCTATTATCGACAAACGGCGCCCGACCCAAAACGTAGCCGAAGTCATGAACATTATTGGAGAGGTTCAAGGCAAAAATGTCTTGATCATCGACGATATGATTGACACGGCAGGAACGCTGACCAATGCGGCCAATGCTTTGAAAGCAGCGGGCGCATTGCAAATTTTGGCCGCAGGAACGCATCCTTTGCTTTCCGGGCCAGCGTACGATCGCATAGAAAAATCGGCTTTAACAAGCCTTCTGGTTACAGATACGATTCCTTTGGCTCGTTCTTCGGAAAAAATCAAAGTTGTTAGTGTAGCAGACATTTTTGCCGATGCAATCCGCCGCATTTACACCGATGAATCAGTTTCAACGCTGTTTTTATCGTAATTCAAATTTTACAACACTTAGTAGGTATATAGTCATGGATGTCATCACGCTAGAAGCGAAAGCTAGGCCGGCTGGTAAGACGGCTGCAAAAGCCGCCCGCAGAGAGGACTCAGTTCCTTGCGTGCTGTACGGACACGGCGCAGAGCCCCGTACCTTTTCGGTTCCTCGGCTTAGCCTAAGGAAATTGATCCACACAAACGAATTTCATACGGTCAATGTCGTTCTTGACGGCAAAACGTATACGTGCGTTTTAAAGGACGTAGATTTTCATCCGATCTCGGATCAAGCCATTCACGCTGATTTTCAGGTTTTGAATGCTAAAGAGAAAATCACGATCAAAATCCCGGTTCATTATTCCGGCAACCCAATTGGGGTAAGAAATGGTGGTACACTTAAGACAATTATCAACAAAGTTGAGATTAAATGTCTTCCTGAATTTCTTCCCAACTTCTTAGATATTGATATTTCTAAGTTGAAGATTGGACAATCAATTTTGGTTAAGACTCTCAGTCTGGCTGGAATCGAAATTAAGGCCCCAGCAAACCAGACAATGGTTGCAGTGGTTCGTCCTCGTACCTTGCTCTCAATCGAGGAAGAGGAAGAAGAAGAAGCAGCTGCAGCTGCCGCCGCATTGGCAGCCGAAGAAGGTGCAGAAGCTGTTGAAGCAGAGGACGACAACAAGTAGGTCGATCTTTTTTGCTTATTTGGTTCTGTTTGAGCCTGGGTCGCGCGGAGCGCGACCCAGGCTCAATTTGTTTTACCCGACTTATATTGCGGGTCACGACATTAGTAGCTCTTCCACAAGACTTAATTTCTAATGGCTGCTCCCAAACGACTAATCATTGGACTTGGAAACCCCGGTTCGATCTATGAAAAAACCCGCCATAATATCGGGTTTGAGGTAATTGATGCCATTGCAGGGCGAATAAAAGGGTCTTTTTCGACTAAGGGGCAGTCTCAGATTGCATGGGGCTCATGGCGCGGAAAGCCGTTTGGATTGGTAAAACCACAAACGTTCATGAATAGGAGTGGGGTTGCTGTTGAGGAGCTCGTCCGAAAGAACGGACTCGCTCCCCAAGACATTCTAGTCATAGTGGACGATCTGCACCTGGCCGCTGGTGTTCTTCGAATCCGCGGAGACGGCGGGACTGGAGGGCATAATGGTTTGGAGGACATTGGAGATTGGCTGGATTCCAATACGTTTCCTCGTCTGAGAATTGGAATCGGAAATGACTATGGCCCCGGGCAACAGGCCAAATATGTCTTAGAACAATTTACTGAGGGGGAAAGAACGTTGATAGATCCTGCTATCGAAAAAGCACGCGATGCAGCACTAACGTATGTAACGGATGGAATAATGACCGCGATGAATCGGTACAATGGTTGACAGGTTGACCGGTTGACCGGTTGACAGGTTGACAGGTTGACACGTTGACTAACGTGTGCTCGAGTAACCCACCCCATGACCCAAGTCAAGCCCCAAGTCAAGCTCGGTTCGGGGCCGAATATTCTTTCAATCCAACAGGATTACTGAACGATCACGACCTTGGATAATTGGGACGTAGCCGTGGCCACTCTAAGGATATACGTTCCAGGGCGTAGGCTTCTAGTTAAAAGAGATAGGTCTTGGTTGCCTGCCGTTTTCCATTCGGATAGTGTTGACCCGGCCTTGCGACCCACCAAATCAAACATCTCCACGGTAACGAAAGAAGCTGTTTCCATTTGGAAATTGATATTCAACCTCTG
>ERZ890510.2584-NODE-2584-length-10092-cov-4.556441_pt1 | contig 10092 bp, 8 predicted proteins | sample MGYA00521265_ERZ890510 | MGnify/ENA primary metagenome ERZ890510 (study PRJEB32303, sample SAMEA104408624) | aquatic metagenome | biome: Brackish water; feature: Chemocline; material: water | place: Baltic Sea | collected 2014-10-26T21:54:00 | depth 110 m ...
AGCAGTTGAAGACTTATCAAACGATGGTGTGGTTTATGCCGAAATAAGATTTGCTCCCGAATTGCATCAAGAAAAAGGTTTGAGTCTAGATGAAATTGTGGCAAGTGTCATTGAAGGATTTCAACGTGGTGAAAAAACCATGGCTAGAAGTGGTAAAAATATTGTTGTAAGAGCTTTATTAACCGCAATGAGAACAGCGGCTCGTTCTAGTGAAATTGCAGAACTTTCTGTTAAGTGGCGCGAAAAAGGTGTTGTTGGTTTTGATATCGCTGGAAAAGAAGCAGGTTTTCCACCTACCAGGCACCTTGATGCATTTGATGAAGTCAGAAAAGCAAACTTTCACATGACAATTCACGCAGGCGAAGCATTTGGTTTACCTTCAATTTGGGAAGCCGTACAAATTTGTGGCACAGATCGCCTGGGTCACGGAGTAAGAATTGTAGATGATATTAATAAAACTGTTGACGGCAATTACAAATTGGGTGAGTTATCTTCATTTGTGAGAGATAGAAGAGTGCCCCTAGAACTTTGCCCTTCTTCAAATGTGCAAACAGGAGCTGCGAAAAGTATTAAAGAACATCCAATTGGAGTTTTAACTAAATTAGGATTTAGAGCAACTGTTAATACAGATAACCGATTGATGTCTGACACAACTATGACCAAAGAGATGACTCTATTGGTTAATGAATTAGATTTCAGCTTGAAAGAATTACAATGGTTAAGTGTTAATGCAATGAAAAGTGCCTTTATTCATTTTGATGAGAGATTAGAAATTATCAACAAAGTTATTAAACCAGGATTCGCTGCAATTGCTACAGAATTAGGAATAAAACTTTAAAGTCCCCGTGGATGCCAAACAGTTTTTGTTTCAAGGAAAAACTTAATTCTTTCTAAACCAGGCAAATTAGCATTTGGTCTTAAAACTCTTTTTAAAGTTTGTGCTCCAGATTTTTCCAAGTCAAGTGCTACTGCTTTATCACTAACTCCACTTAAATCAAGGGCGTTTACATCTTCATGGGAAGCTAACCAAGGGGCAATTTCTTTATATGAACCAGTCAGAATATTTATTACCCCTCCTGGAACATCACTTGTTGCAAAAACTTCGGCAAGTGAAACCGCTGTAAGAGGTTGCTTCTCAGAAGGGATAACTATAACGGCGTTTCCAGATAAAACAATTGAGCCAATAATTTCAACTAATGATAAAAGCGGATTTTGGCTAGGAGCAATTGCTGCCACAACACCGGTTGGTTCAGGGATGGAGAAGTTAAAAAATGGACCAGCTACTGGATTATTTGATCCAGTAGTCATAGATAATTTATCTGTCCAACCAGCAAACCAAACTAATAAATCTATTGCTTTATCAACTTCTATTTCGGCTTGTTTTTTTGTTTTACTCCAAGTGTTAACTTCTGTTACAAATTGTTCTCGTCTACCTTGCATAATCTCTGCTACTCGATATAAAACCTGTCCCCTGTTGTAGGCAGTAGCTTGAGACCATTTTGAAAATGAGGATCTAGCAGCAGTTACTGCATCTCTGGCATCTTTCTTGGAACCAAGGGTAACGTTTGCTAAAAATTGTTTATTCTTATCAAATACTTCGTATGTTCTTCCTGATTCAGATCTAGGAAAAGCACCACCAATAAATAGTTTGGCAGTTCTTTTAATTTCGAGTTCAGCCATTATTTACCAGCTTTCAAATAAGCTTCTAGGCCATGGCGGCCACCTTCTCGACCATAACCAGATTCCTTGTAGCCACCAAATGGGCTAGTTGGATCAAATTTATTGAATGTATTTGCCCACACCACACCAGCGCGAAGTCTATTTGCAACTTCGAGAATGCGAGATCCTTTTTCAGTCCAAATACCTGCACTTAAACCAAAGGGAGTGTTGTTTGCTTTTTCAATTGCTTCATCAGGTGTTCGAAATGTTAGAACACTTAACACAGGTCCAAATATTTCTTCTCTTGCAATTCGATGCGAAAGTGAAACATTGGTAAAGACGGTTGGGGCAAACCAAAAACCACGATTTGGAATTTCGCAAGGAGCACTCCACATTTCTGCACCTTCTGCGGAACCTGCTTGTGTTAATTCTTTGATCTTTGCAAGTTGTGCGGCAGAGTTTATTGCGCCTACGTCAGTATTTTTATCTAAGGGATTACCCAATCTCAAATTCTTCATTCTTTCATAAAGTAAATTCATAAAATTATCTGAAATAGATTCTTGAATTAGTAATCTTGATCCAGCACAGCAAACGTGTCCTTGGTTAAAGAAAATTCCTTGCACAACACCTTCAACTGCTTGATCTATAGCAGCGTCATCAAAAACTATGTTTGCAGCTTTGCCACCGAGTTCTAAAGTAACTTTTTTATTTGTTCCAGCAACACTTTGAGCGATTAGGCGACCAACTTCTGTTGATCCAGTGAATGCAATTTTATTTATATCTGGATGTTCAACTAATGCTTTACCGGTTTCACCAGCACCGGTAATGATATTTACAACTCCATCAGGAAGTTCTGCCTGTTGACAAATTTCAGCAAATAATAATGCGGTTAAAGGCGTAGTTTCAGCAGGCTTTAAAACAACAGTGTTACCTGCAGCTAGTGCTGGAGCAATTTTCCAAGCCAACATTAAAAGGGGGAAATTCCAAGGAATTATTTGTCCAGCAACTCCAAGTGGTTGTGGATTTTTTCCCAACCCAGCATGATCAAGTTTGTCTGCCCAACCTGCGTAGTGAAAGAAGTGAGCGGCAACTAAAGGGATATCAATATCTCTAGACTCACGAATTGGTTTGCCGTTATTCATGGTTTCTAGAACGGCTATTTCTCTGGCGCGTTCTTGGATGATTCGAGCAATTCTGAATAAATATTTTCCTCTTTGAGACCCAGTTAATTTTGACCAAGTTTTGAATGCTTTGCGGGCAGCTTTTACTGCTTCATTCACATCTTTGACACTTGCTTCTGTTATTTCAGCTAGAACTTCTTCTGTAGCGGGGTTAATAGTTTTATAGTTTGAATTATTTTTTCCTTTAACAAACTTGCCACCAATAAAAAGATTGTAATGAGATTTTATGTTGACGATGGCTGATGACTCAGGAGCTGCAGCGTATTCAAAGACCATTTAGTCAACCGTCACATAATCTGGACCCGAATAGGCACCAGTTGTTAATTTTTTGCGCTGCATCAATAAATCATTTAATAAACTAGAGGCCCCTATTCTGAACATATCTGGATTCAACCAGTTATCGCCTAAGGTTTCTTTAACCAACACTAGATTCTTAAAAGCATCTTTTGTGGTTTTTATGCCACCGGCAGGTTTCATTCCGATCATTCTTCTGGTTTGGATGTGGAAATCTCTAATCGCTTGCAGCATAACTAAAGTGACAGGCAAAGTTGCAGCGGGCTGTATTTTTCCTGTTGAAGTTTTTATAAAATCTGCTCCTGCAAGCATGGCAATCCAAGAAGCCCTTTTCACATTGTCGTAAGTCTTTAATTCGCCAGTTTCAAGAATTACTTTTAGATGAGCACTTTTACAAACTTGTTTAATGGACTGTATCTGATCATAAATGTCTAAAAACCTACCTTCATGAAATGCGCCTCTATCAATTACCATGTCAATTTCATCTGCACCTTGCGCAACTGCATCGGAAGTATCTTGAATCTTTGTAGCCAGAGTTGCTCTACCTGATGGGAAAGCTGTAGCAACTGCAGCGACTTTAATGTTGGTGCCAACCAGGTTTGATTTTGCCTCAGCAACTAAATCGTTGTAAACACAAACTGCTGCCACACTTGGAACACTTGAATCTAGGGGATCAGGTCTTCTTGCTTTCGCGCAAAGAGTTTTAATTTTTCCCTTAGTATCCATTCCTTCTAGGGTCGTTAAATCAATCATTTTTATTGCTAAGTCAATGCCTTCAGCTTTAGCTGTAGTTTTAATAGATCTTGTTGAAAGTTCAGCTACACGCTGTTCAACGCCTACTTTATCCACGCCTGAAAGACCAAAGAGGAAAGAGCGAAGAGCCGATTCACTACTAGTTACATCACTTAAAAGTGGAGGTAGCACTAGAGGATCATTTTGCAACATAGTCAACAGCGTAGCGAATGTGTATGACTAGTAAATAGTCGTGAGTATTTCGTGAACGTTTTTAGTCAAAGATTCTAGTTGTTTTAGTGCTTGGGCTTTATTGACTGCTATTTCGCCTATTTCTGTGGTTACTTCTAGGTAACACTTTAATTTAGGCTCAGTGCCACTGGGGCGAACAATGATTCTGGCTTGATTCAAAGTTATTCGAACACCTGTGGCAGAGGGCAAATTATCAATTCCTTGAGCCATGTCATCAGTTTTTAATACTGTTAAATCACCAATATTTTTTAAAGGACTCGATATTAATTTACTTGTTATATCTTTAGCTTTTTGAACAGAATCAAATCTAAAACTTAATTGTTTTGTCAAGTGAACTCCATAAGTAGCATATATTTCATCCAAGATATGTTCAATATTTAAATTCTCACTTTTTAAGTAAGAAAAAAGTTCCACAATCAAAAGAGCAGCAGAGATACCGTCTTTATCTCTTACAAATTCTGGATCAAGACAATAACCGATTGCTTCTTCGTAGCCAAAAATTAGATTATCAAGATGTCCCATCCACTTCATTCCAGTTAAAGTTGTGCCACCTTCTAATCCTTTTACTTTTGCCATTTTTGGAACCAAGGAACTTGAAACAATTGAGGCAGCCATTAGACCAGAAAGTTTTCTATTATTTAATTCACTCTTTTTTATTAACCACCAGGCAAAGATGAAACCCAGTTCATCACCTGAAAGCATGCGCCAGTTTTCGTTTGAATTGATTGCTATGGCACATCTATCAGCATCAGGATCATTTGCAATTGCAACATCAGCCGATACTTCTTTAGCAAGTGCAATTAGTTGATCAATTGCTCCTGGTTCTTCAGGGTTTGGAAAAGCAACAGTTGGAAATGCTGGATCAGGTTTGGCTTGAGTTGGAACAACAAAAGCTGGATCAAAACCACATATCTTCATCGAGGCATTAAAAGTATTTAATCCGACTCCATGCATTGGAGTGTAAGCAACTTTAATTTGCCCGTATTTATTTGATACAAGTTGTGAAATTCGTTCATGATATTGATCAGTAATGTCAACCTTTCCCCAATTTTTTGCTAGTTCAATTTCATTTGGTTTAGGGGAGGAATCAATAAATTTAGAGATTTCTTTGTCCATTGGAGAAATAATTCCTGCACCTAATTCGTCGTAAACTTTGTAACCATTGTCATTAGGTGGATTGTGAGAAGCTGTGATCATTACACCTGCATCTGCATTAAGATTTCTTACTGCAAAAGCTAAAACTGGAGTCGGAAGTTCCCCTGGTAATCTCAACACTTCTAAGCCCAGGGCAGTTGCAACAGCACACACGTCTTGGGCAAACTCATCAGACATATTTCTAGCATCGTTTCCTACGATTAATTTAGGTTTTTTATTCGGGAATCTGTTTAATAAATATTGAGCTAATCCATAAGTTGCTTTAATAACTACAGCACGATTCATGCGTGATTGACCAGGTCCAACTTCTGCTCTTAGGCCTGCAGTTCCAAATTCTAAATTACCAGCAAATAGTTCAGATAATTTTTCAATATTATTTTCAGATATTAATCTATTTATTTCTGTTGCAGTATTTTTATCAGGATCATGATTTGCCCAATCTTGAGCAATTTTTAGAATATCGTTCATTAAAGTCTTTCAATAACTTTTTTGAGCAGATCACCCATTCTAGATGCAGCGGCAAGTCCTGCTTCTAATACTTCTTCATGATTTAATTTTTCATTGGTTAATCCTGCTCCAGGATTTGTGACAAGGGAAATACCTAAAACTTCACAGTTTCCTTCTCGGGCAGCAATAGCTTCTAGTGCCGTTGACATGCCAACCATGTCTCCACCTAAATTAATTGCCATTCTTACTTCAGCGGGAGTCTCATATTGGGGACCGTGGAACTGAACATAAACACCTTCATCAAGAGAGTTGTCTATATCTTTAGCAATATTTCTTAATCTTTTCGAATAAACTTCACTTACATCTAAAAATCTAGCTCCTACTAATGGGGTTGAACCTGTTAAATTAATGTGATCTTTAATTAAAACTGGGGTACCAGGTTTCCATTCAAGTTTAAGTCCACCACATGCATTAGTTAAAATTATTGTTTTCACTCCGCTAGCAATTGCAGTTCGAACAGAATGAACTACTGCTGGAACACCTTTTCCTTCATAGTAATGAGTTCTACCCATTTGGATAAGAGTTCGAGAGTTTCCAACTTTTACACTTCTTAGCTTTCCTGCATGTCCAGCAACTGCAGGTGCACTAAAACCTGGTAAATCTGTTACAACAATTTCGTTTTCACCATTACCTAAAACATCTGCTGCTGGTGTCCAGCCTGATCCCAAGACAACTAACACATCATGTTTTTCAATTTTTGTTAATTCTGCTAACTTGACAGCAGCTAATTTGGCTAATTCATATGGATCTTGGCTCACGTGGTTAGGTTACTACTGAGCAGAATTTGGACTACAAGGTCTTCAATTTTGTGAGTAAATATCCGTTATTAAACAATAATTGGTGGGATCAGATTTTCAACTGTTCCCACCAATATTTAATTTATTAATTAACTAAAAAGTTGATTAATTGGAGAAGTTGCAAAATAAATCACAAAAGCGCCAGCAACTACCCAAAGTAAGGGGTGAATTGATTTTGCTTTTCCTGTTGCAACTTTCAAAATTACATGAGTCACAAACCCTGCACCAATTCCTACTGCAATGGAATAGGTAAATGGCATCAAGACGATTGTCAAGAATGCAGGTAAGGCAATTGTGACATCAGACCAATTAATATCTTTGATTTGAGTCATCATCAAGAAACCAACAATGATCAATGCAGGTGTAGCAGCTTCGTAAGGAACTATTGCTACAACAGGGGATAGAAAAGTAGTTAACAAGAATGCAATTCCAGTAACCACACTTGCTAAACCAGTCCTGGCACCTTCGCCAACACCTGAAGCTGATTCGATGTAAGAAGTGTTTGATGAAATACCACTTGCACCACCAGCCATTGCAGCAATTGAATCCACAAACAAGATGCGATCTGCGTTAACGATATTTCCATCACTGTCAACCAATCCTGCTTCTGAACCAATAGCTGTCATTGTGCCCATGGTGTCAAAGAAGTCTGTGATCAGAAGAGTGAAAACAAGTAAACCTGCAGTTAACACACCTGCAGTTGCAAAACCCCCAAACAAATCAAATTTACCGATTAAACCAAAATCTGGAGAAGCGATAATTGATGAAGGAAAAGCTGGAACATTTAGGTTCCAACCACTTGGATTTACTTTATCTGGAGCAGTAAATAGAGGTCCAATTTTATAGATTGATTCAAGAATAACTGCAAGCACTGTTGCAGAAATTACTCCAATTAAAATTGCCCCTTTAGTTTTACGTGCATAAAGAATTGAAATCAAAATCAATCCAAAAATGAACACAATTACTGGCCAACCAACAAGATTTCCCCCAGATCCAAGTTCAACTGGAACGGGACCAGATCCGGTACGGCGCACAAATCCAGAATCAACTAAACCAATTAGGGCAATAAATAAGCCAATTCCAACAGAAATCGCAATTTTTAATTGAGTTGGAACTGCTTTAAATACTGCAACACGAAAACCAGTTAAAACTAGAATTGTGATAATTAAACCTTCTAGAACGATTAAGCCCATAACTTGATTCCAGGGCATGTAGCCTGCAGCAAGTCTTGCTGCAAATGCGTTGATCCCAAGTCCTGTCGCAAGTGCTAATGGAAAGTTTGCAAAAGTGCCCATTGCAATAGTTAAAACTCCTGCAACTAGTGCAGTAGTTGCTGCAATTGCTGGCAAGTTGGGTGAATCATTTCCACCTAAAAATTGTCCATTAACATCTTGAGTAAATCCCAAAATTAATGGATTAAGTACAACTATGTAAGCCATGGTTAGGAATGTAACTAATCCACCACGAACTTCTTGAGCGATACTTGATTTTCTTTCAGTTATTAGAAAATAAGCATTCAGAGTTTTCATCGTTTTTTTGTGACCCTCCCCGTTAGTACTTGCTAGCCAAGTATTAGAGGAAAGGGTTTCATGAAACTGAGGTCTTGGTGGGTGAGACACACTCACAAAGCTTAAGAATCTATATTTTTACTTCAACGCTGCCAAATTCTTGACTATTTTCATTTAGCTGAGGGTTTGTTAAAAATGATCCACCTTCGCCTAAGCCAATTATTTTAAATCCTCGGTCCTGATATCCAGTCGACCATTGTGGCCAGGTGCCAGAAAAGTGGGCTAAGGCTATGCAATTTTCTAGAATGTTTAATCCTCGGCCAAGGCTTTCGCCATTAGGCATTACAACTTCTTTACCAAAAAACATTGCCCCGGCACTAGAACCCATGAAAACAACTTCATTTTCAATAGCTTTTTGTAATGCACTTTCGGCTTTTGTGTCAATAAAACAACTGGTTAATCTAGAGGGGGTTCCTCCTGCAAAATAAATCGCAGAATAATCTAATAATTGATTAATATTTTTATCATTTAAATCATCTTTACTTAAAATATTACTCATTTCGGTATCGATATCCATATTGTTAAAATATTTTTTAGCCAATTTATATGCTAGTTCTTGCGTTGGGTGAGGGGCTGTTACCACGATGAGTAATGGCTGATTTTTGTCTTTTCGTTTATTTAAGGCAGCCAAGTCTGCTTCTTGGTACTCGATATGAAATTCATTACCACCTGATGCTAAAACCCAATTATTCATTTATTTTATGATTTTCTATCACTTAACCAGGTTCTAAATCCAACCACAATTGAGCCAACTATAAAAAATGTGGCAATTGCATAGGCACCTGTTTTAACGGCCGGTATGGTCGCAGCGTAATAACCTGTCAAAGTTATTCCAATTCCCCAGGTAATTGCACCAGTTAAATTACTTGATAGGAATTTATAATAATTCATTCTTCCGATGCCTGCTACTGCTGGAATTAATACACGCGCCCAAGGCATATATCGGGCTACCACCACTGCCCACCATCCATATTTTTGGTAAAAGATTTCAGTTCTTTTAATAGCTTTTTGGGTTTTAATTCCACCACGTTTATCTAGATATGGTCTGCCAAGATGACGGGCAATAATAAAACCAACTTGATCTCCAAAAAAAGCAGCCAACCCGACTCCGGCAACAAGAATTGCAATATTTATATTTTGAGAAGTTGAGGCAATTAATCCCGCTGCAAAAAGTAAAGAGTCTCCGGTGACAAAGGGAACAAAGGCTCCTACGAAAAAACCAGTGCCAACAAAAACCAAGGTCCAAACAACTAGATAAAAAAAGAACGGGCCAAAAACATCAAGCCAATTATTTAATTGACCATCGAGAGCTGCTTTTACTAGCAAGATATTCCTTTAGGTTTAAAAACCAAGCAATTTAAACCTAGCACAGCTTATGGCTCTATGCTTTAGGAATGAGAAACGTTGGATTTCTGTTTGACCTCGATGGAACTTTAGTTAATTCCAAACCAGCAGTTGAGAGAGCTTGGATTAAATTAGCTAGTGAAGCAAATATTCCCTTGGCAAAAATGATAGGACTTCACGGAGTTCCTGCTGAGCAATCTTTAAGAATGCTTTTAGCAGATCGTGAGGAAGAGGAAATAGTTAATTGGATTAACAGAATTGAATATTTAGAATCAAGTGATACCTCAGGGGTAGAAGCGATACCTGGAGCAATTGAATTACTCGCTGAATTAACTAATCAGCAAATCCCATGGACGATTGTGACTTCGTGCACATTACCTTTAGCTTTATCCAGAATCGAGGCAGCAAAAATTCCGATGCCAAGTCATTCTGTGACTTTCAATGACGTCACTTTAGGAAAACCTCATCCAGAACCATTTGTTTTGGGTGCGAAAAGAATTGGATTAAATCCGAATCAATGTTGGGTTATTGAAGATGCTCCAGCTGGAGTGCAAGCGGGTAAAGCAGCCGGGTGCACGGTTGCAGCAGTTTTAACTTCTCATG
>ERZ890510.2587-NODE-2587-length-10088-cov-7.146816_pt1 | contig 10088 bp, 8 predicted proteins | sample MGYA00521265_ERZ890510 | MGnify/ENA primary metagenome ERZ890510 (study PRJEB32303, sample SAMEA104408624) | aquatic metagenome | biome: Brackish water; feature: Chemocline; material: water | place: Baltic Sea | collected 2014-10-26T21:54:00 | depth 110 m ...
CCGCCGCGTCATGGTCCAGGGCTATCACGGCACCGGCAAGTCGACCCACATCGAGCAGGTCGCGGCGCGCCTCAACTGGCCCTGCATCCGCGTCAATCTCGACAGCCATATTTCCCGTATCGACCTGATCGGCAAGGACGCGATCGTGCTGCGCGACGGCAAGCAGATCACCGAATTCCGCGAAGGCATCCTGCCGTGGGCGCTGCAGAACCCGACGGCGCTGGTGTTCGACGAATACGACGCCGGCCGTGCCGACGTCATGTTCGTGATCCAGCGCGTGCTCGAGGTCGAAGGCAAGCTTACCCTGCTCGATCAGAACAAGGTGATCCGGCCGCATCCGTCCTTCCGCCTGTTCTCGACCGCCAACACGGTCGGTCTCGGCGACACCACTGGCCTCTATCACGGCACGCAGCAGATCAATCAGGGCCAGATGGACCGCTGGTCGATCGTGACGACCCTGAACTACCTGCCGCACGATCAGGAAGTGAACATCGTCATCGCCAAGACGCCGACCTACGACAACGAGGAGGGCCGCAAGATCGTGGCCGCCATGGTGGCGTTGGCCGATCTCACCCGGGCCGGCTTCATCGCCGGTGACATCTCGACCGTGATGTCGCCGCGTACGGTGATCACCTGGGCCGAAAATGCCCGCATCTTCAACGGCGACATCGGCTTTGCCTTCCGTCTCACCTTCCTGAACAAGTGCGACGAGGTCGAGCGCAGCACGCTCGCGGAGTACTATCAGCGCTGCTTCGGCAAGGAACTGCCGGCAAGCAGCGGCAAGGGCGGCAAGCTGCACTGAGAGGGCCCGAATGGCCAAGGACACCACGCCCCTCGAGGAATTCCGGCGCGTCACCGCCACCACGATGCGGGCGGTTTCACGCAAGGACGTAAACGTCTCGTTCGTGCCCGACGGCGGCTCGCTGCTGGGCAGCGAGGCGCGCATCAGCGTGCCGGCGCGCGACCTGCCGGTCGAGGACGTGAGCCGTGTCCGCGGCGAGGCCGATTCGATGGCGCTGAAACTGCGCCACCATGACCGCAAGACGCATCTGCGTCGCGTGCCCCGCGGCGAAACGGCCCGCGGGATATTCGAGGCGGTAGAGCAGGTCCGCGTCGAGGCCCTGGGCGCGCGCAAAATGGCGGGTGTCGCCGACAATCTCGCCGCCTTGTGGCGCCAGCGCTCCGACCAGCGTGGCCATGCCCGCATCAAATCCAAGGAAGACGCGCCGATCGCCGATGTCATCGGCCTGATCGCCCGCGAGCAGCTTCTCGGCGCCCAGCCGCCCGAGTCGGCCAGGGCGATGGTCGATCTGTGGCGATCCGACATCGAGTCCGCCGCCGGCCGCGACTTCCAGAAGCTCAAGGACCTGCTGGGCAACCAGGAGGCCTTCGCGCGCGCCGCGCGCCAGTTGATCCGCGACCTCAAGCTCGGCGACGAAACCTCGGACCTGCAGGACGACGATACCGAGGACTCGCAGGACCAGGAGAACGCCGACGGCCAGTCGAACGAGACCGGCGACGACAACAGCGATTCCAGCGAGACCCAGGGTTACGGCGCCCAGGGTGAGGAATCCGAGGACGCAAGCGAGCAGGAAGACGCCTCCGAGACGGCCGCCGACCAAGCCCAGACCGAGATGCAGATGGGCTCGGGCGACGAGGAGGAGCCGGGCCGGGCCGAGCGTCCGTGGCTGCCCCCCGGCGCGCTCTCCAACGAGCCGCTGGGCCAGCAGTATCACGCCTATTCGACCAAGTTCGACGAGATCGTCGATGCCGACCAGCTCTGCGACGCCGAGGAGCTGGGACGGCTGCGCAACCACCTCGACCAGCAGCTCTCGCATCTGCAGGGCGTGATCGGCAAGCTCGCCAACCGCCTGCAGCGCCGCCTGATGGCCCAGCAGAACCGGTCGTGGGAATTCGACCTCGACGAAGGCACGCTCGATGCCGCGCGGCTGGCCCGCATCGTCGTCGATCCCATGCATTCGCTGTCCTTCAAGAAGGAGCAGGACACCACTTTCCGCGACACCGTGGTGTCACTGCTGATCGACAATTCCGGCTCCATGCGCGGCCGGCCGATCACCGTGGCGGCGATGAGCGCCGACATTCTGGCCCGTACGCTGGAGCGCTGCGGCGTGAAGGTCGAGATCCTGGGCTTCACGACGCGTGCCTGGAAAGGCGGCCAGAGCCGCGAGCAATGGCTCGCCGCCGGCAAGCCCGCCAACGCCGGCCGCCTCAACGACCTGCGCCACATCGTCTACAAACCGGCCGATGCGCCGTGGCGGCGCGCGCGCAAGAACCTCGGCCTGATGCTGCGTGAGGGAATTCTCAAGGAGAACATCGACGGCGAGGCGCTGTTGTGGGCGCACAACCGCCTGCTGTCGCGCACGGAAGAGCGCAAGATCATGATGGTGATTTCCGACGGCGCGCCGGTCGACGATTCGACGCTGTCGGTCAATCCCGGAAACTACCTCGAACGCCACCTGCGCGACGTCATCGAGTGGATCGAGACTCGTTCGCCGGTCGAGTTGATCGCCATCGGCATTGGCCACGATGTCACCCGCTACTACCGCAAGGCCGTCACTATCGTCGACGCCGATCAGCTCGGCGGCACGATGATGGAGCAGCTGGCCTCGCTGTTCGAAGAAGAAAGCATGAAGGACGTGAGGTCGGCCCGCGGGCATGGCGGCAAGGCGTCCGGCGGCAAACCCTCTGGCAGCAAGACCGGCCGGCGCGCTGCCTAGAACGGCGCGCGCCGCGTTCATCGAAGGGCTGGCCCGACCGTGCTAAAGCCGCACGTCATGCATCCCGTCGTCCGTTCTGTTGCAGGTCTTTGCCTGTTCGTCGCCGCCTGTGCCGGCGTGCCGCCGCCGCCTGCCGGTGCGCAGGACCAGGCATTCGACATCCGCAGCTCGTCACTGCCCTTCAAGATCGACGAGCCTTCCGCCACCCAGGTCGGCCGCCTGATCTGGCGCGGCGGAATTTCGATGACCGCAAGCCCGCGCGGTTTCGGCGGCTGGTCGGATCTCCACGTATCGCCCGACGGCCGCGCCCTCACGTCGATCTCGGATGAAGGCGCCTGGTTCGACGCCGCGATCGACTACGATGCCCAGGGCAACCTGATCGGCCTCAGCGCCGCCCGGATCGGCCAGCTCCGCGGCCTCGACGGCAAGCCGATCGTGAGCAAGGCGGAGGCTGACGTCGAAGGCATGGCGCGCTTACCTGACGGCTCGTGGCTGGTATCCTTCGAACGCCGGCACCGGCTGTGGCGCTATGCGACACTCACCACCACGCCGACACCGGTCGAGGGGCCGGCGGAAATCGACCGTCAGCCCGCCAATGGCGGTATCGAGTCGTTGACCGCGCTGGCCGACGGCCGGGTCATCGCCATCAGCGAGGAATACACCGAGCGACCGGGCACGGTGATGGGTTGGATCGGCACGCCGACTGCCGGCGGCGGTTATCTGTGGCGGCCGTTCGACTATGCAACGATTCCCGATTTCCGGCCGACGGCGATCACCGTGCTGCCGGACGGATCACTCGCCGCGCTCGAGCGCGCCTTCGACATGGTGCGTGGCGTGCGCTGCCGCGTGATGCGCATCGATGCCGCCCAGTTCAGGCCCGGTGCCACGATACGTGGCGAGGAGCTGGCGCGACTGGCGTCGCCCTATGCTGTCGACAATCTCGAGGGAATAGCCGCGACCAGGGGCGCACGCGGCGAGACGCTGCTGTGGCTGATCTCGGACGACAATTTCAATCGGGTGCAGCGCAATATCCTGCTGCTCTTCGAACTGGCGAAGTAAAGGCCGCTTACGCGGCCTTCTTGGCATCCTTCTTGGCCTTGGCCAAAACGACCCGGCGCTTCAGCACCGTCATCTCGGGGCTCAATTTGCTGGTGTTGGTGCCGAGCAGATAGGCATCGATGCCGCCATTGTGCTCGATGGTCTTGACGCCACGCGGGGTCAGCCGCAGGCGAACCGTATGCCCGAGGACATCGGACAGGACAGAGGCAACCTGCAGGTTGGCCATGAACCGGCGCCGGGACTTGTTGTTGGCGTGGCTCACATTGTTGCCGTACTGCACGGACTTGCCCGAAAGGGCGCAACGACGGGGCATGACAATATCCGCTAAAAAACGATCCCGCCTAGAAGGCGGGAAGGCCGGCTTTTTACGGGCCGGAACGAGGCCCGTCAAGCGAACCAGTCGACCACCCGGTCGCTGATATCCTCGACCTGATCCTCGGAAATTACCCGTCCGCGGGCCGAAATGCCGGCCTGGTGGACGGTTTCGGGGTCGTCGGAGATCAGGGGGTGCCACCAATAGAGGTCCTGGCCCAGGTGAACCAGCCGGTACCCACAGGTCTTGGGTAGCCAGTCCATCTTGGCCACCACCTTTGGGGAGAGCTGAATGCAATCCGGGACGATCTTCTTGCGATTCTTGTAGTCCTTGCAGCGGGCCGTCCGGGGATCGAGCAGCTTGCAGCAGGTATCGGTCTGGGCGAGTTCGCCGGTGCCCTCGTATTCCAGCTTGTTGACGCAGCACATGCCGCAGCCGTCGCAGAGGGATTCCCATTCCTGCTTTGACATCTGGGCCAGCGTCTTGCGCTTCCAGAATGGCAATTCGCTGGCGGCAGCGGCCCGACGGGCCTGCTTGAGGAAGGATTTAGCGCCCATGGAACACTTCTAGCATCCTCCGGGCCGCAACGGCAGGTGTCGCACGGCCGGCCTCGACTTCGCGTTCGAGCCCGGCGACCAGCCGCTTGACCTCGGGATGCCGGCGCAGTTCCGCCAGCAGGGTCTCGCCGACCTCGTTCCACATCCAGGCGCGCGCCTGTTCGGCGCGGCGCCGGGCGATACCCTTGTCGCCAACCGCCGCAAGGAAACGCTCGATCGTCTGCCAGATTTCCACGACGCCCTCTCCGGTCTGCGCCGAGCAGGTGCTGACTTCAGGCGTCCAGCCGGCGGTCGGCGAACGCAACATGCGCAGAGCGTGCTGATAGTCGGCCGCCGACCGCGTAGCCGTGGCCTTGAGATCGCCATCGGCCTTGTTGACCACGATCAGGTCGGCAAGTTCGATGACCCCGCGCTTGATGCCCTGCAGGTCGTCGCCGCCGGCCGGCAGCAGCAGCACGACGAACATGTCGACCATGTCGGCCACCGCCGTTTCGGACTGGCCCACACCCACCGTCTCGACGATCACCGTGTCGAAGCCCGCGGCTTCCACCAGCAACATCGCCTCGCGCGTGCGTCGCGCGACTCCGCCCAGGGTGGCACCCGCCGGCGAGGGCCTGATGAAGGCACGGTGCCGGCGTGAAAGTTCCTCCATGCGCGTCTTGTCGCCCAGGATCGAGCCGCCGCCGCGCTTGGAGGACGGGTCGATCGCCAGCACCGCAAGCGATCTGCCGCGTTCCAGCAACGAAAGGCCGAACCGTTCGATCAAGGTCGACTTGCCGACGCCAGGCACGCCGGTGATGCCGAGCCGCACCGACTTGCCACTATGCGGCAGCACCGCCGCCAACAGGGCATCGGCCCGCTCGCGATGATCGCCGCGCGTGGACTCTATGAGGGTAATGGCCTGCGCAAGCGCCCGCCGATCCCCGGCCAGCAAGGGCCCGAGGAGCGGATCGGCTGACTTTTCCGTCTTGGCGGCCGTGGCACTCATTCATCCGCAGAATTATCAGCCGCGACGGCGGAGCGCCAGCAAGGCCGCCACGGTGGCGGCGAAATAGAAGACGGCGAGCGTCCAGCCGAGGCCAGGCTCGCCAATCGCGTCCATCGCCGCGCCGACCAGAGGCCGGCCGATCATGCCGCCCAGGATGTAGAGCATGCTGAAGGCCGTGTTGGCGCGGGCGATGTCACCGCCTCGGAAACGCCGGCCGAGCAGCGCCAGTCCGACCGGGTAGATGGCAAAGGAAATTCCGCCCCACAGCAGCACGACGCCGATCACCGCCGGCGACTGCGCCGGCACCAACGGCAACAACCCGACGAGGACGGCACTTGCCAGGGTGCAGCCGGCCAACACGGCACGGCGGTCGTAGTGATCGGCCATCCAGCCGATCGGCCATTGCAGGATTACGTTGCCCAGCACGAAAGCCGAGAGCCAAAGTGCGCCGGTCTCGGCTGGAACGCCGGCGCCGACGGCATAGACCGGCAGGAAACTGAACGCAACCTGTTCACCCAACCCGCAAACGAGGCCGGCGAACATGGCCAGAGGGGCGGCCAGCACGACAATCGAGAAGCCGCTGCCGGCGGTGTGTTCGATTGCCGGCGCGCGCTTCCAGTAAGGCAGCAGCGGCACCAGCACGAGCAGGGTCAGCGCCGCGCAAGTCAGGAACGGTACGGGGCCATAGACACCCGTCACCTGCAGGATGAGTGGGCCCAGCGCCAGACCAAGCGCCACCAGCATCGCGTAAAACCCCATGACGCGGCCGCGGCTCTTCTCATCGACGACGACATTCATCCAGATCTCGCTGACGACCCACGGCACGCCACCGGTGATCCCGTGCAACAGGCTGAGGATGAACCACGCCAGGGGGCTGCTGGTGAAGATGTAGGCGACCGTGATCGCCGCCCCGGTCACGACGGATACGACGATCAGGGGCACGGCGCCGAAACGCGCCGCCAGCTGCGGAATGCGCGCGCCGAAGGCCAGCATGCCGATGCCCCAGGCGGCGGAAACGACGCCGATGGTGATTTTGTCCGCGCCCTGCCGCTCCAGCGCCAGCGGCACCAACGGCAGGGCCACCCCCGCCTGCAGTCCAATGGCAGCACAGGCAAGGAAGACCGGCAGCAGCGTGCGCCAGGGATTGGCGGTCGTGCTACTCGGCGACACGCAAATGGCCCTCGCCGCGGAGCGACGGCGGTTCTTCGACCTGGTGATCGATCACGGCCGCGGCTTCCTGCTGGCGGCGCCACATGTCGGCGTAGAGGCCGTCGCGGGCCAACAGCTCGCCGTGGCGGCCGCGCTCGACGACGCGACCGTGGTCGAGCACCACGATCTCATCGGCGTTGATGACGGTCGACAGTCGATGGGCGATTACCACCGTGGTGCGGCCGCGGCTCACCTCTTCCAGCGAGCGCTGGATCTCCTGCTCGGTGCGCGTGTCGAGCGCGCTGGTCGCCTCGTCGAACAGCAGAATTCTCGGATTCTTGAGGATCGTGCGAGCGATCGCCACACGTTGCTTCTCGCCGCCCGAGAGCTTCAGGCCGCGCTCTCCGACGGTAGCCTCGTATCCCTGCGGCAAGCCCACGATGAAGTCGTGGATCCGTGCCAGACGAGCGGCCTGCTCGATCTCCTCGCGGCTGGCGTCGGGCCGTCCGTAGGCAATGTTGTAGTAGATGGTATCGTTGAACAGCACGGTGTCCTGCGGCACCACGCCGATCGCCGCCCGCAGGCTGGCTTGACGTACGTCACGGATGTCCTGACCGTCGATTTTCACGCTGCCTGCCGCCACATCGTAGAAGCGGAACAGGATGCGCGAGACCGTCGACTTGCCGGCGCCGCTCGAGCCCACGATCGCCACCGTCTTGCCGGCCGGTACGCGGAAGCTGACGTCGTGCAGGATCGGCCGGGCGTGCTCGTAATGGAAGTCGACATGGTCGAAGACGACCTCACCGCCCGACACGGCAAGAGCCGGGGCGCCGGGCCGATCGGCGATCTCCGCGGGCACGTCGAGAAGGCCGAACATCTTTTCCATGTTCACCAGCGCGCTCCTGATCTCGCGATAGGCGAAGCCCAGCATGTTGAGCGGTACATAGAGCTGGATCAGGAAGGCGTTCACCGCCACGAAGTCCCCGAGCGTCATCGTGCCGCTGACAACACCCTGGCCCGCCATCGACATGACCGACACGAGTCCGATGGCGATTAGCGTGCCCTGGCCGATGTTGAGCAGCGACAAGGTGCGGCTGGAGCGGATCGCCGCCACTTCGTAGCGGCGGCGACTGACGTCGAACCGCTGCGCTTCATGGTTCTCGTTGCCAAAATACTTCACGGTCTCGTAGTTCAGCAGACTGTCGATCGCCTTGGCATTGGCATCGGTGTCAGCATCGTTCATGCGGCGCACGAACTTGATGCGCCATTCAGAGAGCACGACCGAAAAGGCGATATAGGCCGTGACCGCGCCCAACGTGACGGCTGCGAACCGCCAATCGTAAAGCGTCCACAGGATGCCGCCGACCAGGACGATCTCGAACAGGGTAGGCAGGATGTTGAACGTCGTGAAGCGGATCAGGAATTCCATGCCCTGCGTGCCGCGCTCGATGACCCGGCTCAATCCACCGGTCTGGCGTTCGAGGTGGTATCGCAGGGACAGTGCGTGAAGGTGCCGGAAGACCTCCAGAGCAAGGTTACGAATGGCCCGCTGCGACACCGGCGCAAAGATGGCGTCGCGGACTTCGCCGAACGCCTGGGCCAGCACACGGGCGGCGCCATAGGCTAAAATCAGGGCGATCGGGACTGCTATGGCCTGCGCCGCAGGCTCTCCCAGCGCATCTACGGCGTTCTTGTAGAGGATCGGGACGTAGACGTTGGTGACCTTGGCAAGGACCAGCAGCACCATGGCCACCACGACACGGCTGCGCAGGCCAGGCTCACCCTTTGGCCACAAATGATGGGCAAGAGTGCCGACGACCACCCAGGCGCGCGATGCGCCGATCTTGGGAATGCGGTCGGTGTCAGGTGGCGACATGGCGAAAAAGTGCCTTTTGGGGCGCGCAAGCGGTCTGGCGGAGGGAGCGTGGGCCTTCTATCGTGCTGCTGACCCTGAAGTAAGCCCCTTGTAGAGAGGGATTTCATGAGTTTTCGTAGGGCCTTGATCACGTTTGCCTTGGGGGCATGTGTTCCGGCGGCCGCGCATGCCCAACAGGCGCGCCAGGTCGACATCGGTTATGAGATCACATTCGCAGGCTTCGCAGGGTTCCGCATCGACGTCACCGCACGGCTCGACGGCACGAGCTACGACGTCGAGAGCCGCACCTTCAAGGAAGGTCTGCTGCGCGCCGTGACCATGCATTACGAGGGACGCAACCGGGCTTGGGGGGGCTTTTCCCCACAAGGCGCCCAGCCTACCGCCGGTTCATTGTCGATCGTCGTCAGCGACAAGACGCGAACTTGGGCTGCCCAGTATGGCCCGGCCGGCACCCTGCACGAGACCCACAACCCGGCGTGGAAGCCGCCGCCGAAAGATGCCATCCCCGACGACATGCGCAACGGCTCGCTCGATCCGCTGTCGGCGGCGCTCACCGCCGGTTTCGCCGGCGACGCGGCGTGCGATCGGACAATTCCGTCCAATGACGGCAAGCGAAGGATCGACATCCTGATTCAAAAAGTCGGGACCGAGTCCCCCGCCGCGGCGGGCGTGCCGACGGCGAGAGGCGATCTGCTGGTGTGCGACCTCTACACCAAGCGCGTAGCCGGCGAATTCGACGATGCACCAAAAGAGGCCGAAACCAAACGCGAGCAACCGATGAAGATCTGGCTTGCCCGGCTCGACGATTCGCAGGTGCGTTACCCGGTCAAGCTCGAGGCCCATACCGGATTCGGCACGATCCGCGGCAGACTCCTGTGGTTTCGCGAACGCCCCATGACGCCGCAGGAAAGCCAGGCGATGCGACGTTAGATCGGGGCGGCGCTAGGTCAGGCCGCCCGCTTCTGGCTGCGCTGGCGCAGGATGCCGAGGATCTCGGCGGCGGCTGCCGGAATGTTGGTGCCGGGACCATAGATTGCCGCGACGCCGATTTTCTTCAGGAAATCATAGTCCTGGGCCGGTATGACGCCGCCCACGATCACCATCACTTCCGAACCGCCCTGCTTGGCCAGCTCCTCGATCAGCTGCGGCACCAGTGTCTTGTGTCCTGCCGCCTGACTCGACACGCCGATGACGTGGACATCGTTCTCGATCGCCGCCCGCGCCGCCTCCTCCGGCGTCTGGAACAGCGGGCCAATGTCGACGTCGAAGCCCAGATCGGCGAAGGCCGATGCGATCACTTTCTGGCCGCGATCGTGGCCGTCCTGGCCCATTTTGGCGATGAGAATGCGCGGGCGCCGGCCTTCTTTCTCAGCGAAAGCCTCCACCATCTTCAGTACCTGATTCACGG
>ERZ890510.2588-NODE-2588-length-10088-cov-6.811921_pt1 | contig 10088 bp, 12 predicted proteins | sample MGYA00521265_ERZ890510 | MGnify/ENA primary metagenome ERZ890510 (study PRJEB32303, sample SAMEA104408624) | aquatic metagenome | biome: Brackish water; feature: Chemocline; material: water | place: Baltic Sea | collected 2014-10-26T21:54:00 | depth 110 m ...
GGGCCTGGCTGGAGCGCACCCGCACCTGCACCGGCAGGGCGTCCTCGAACGCCGGACCGATCCAGTTCAGATCGTAGAGCGCCATCTCGGTCCGGCCGAGTGCGGCGCGCGGGCCCACGACGACGCGGCGTGATTCGGGGTCGAGTCGCACGACGTACAGCGGGTCGTTGTCGGTGCCGTCGCGCTCGCCCAGCGCCAAGCCACGGCGCTGGCCCACGGTGAAATGCACGATGCCGTCGTGGCGGCCGACCACGCGGCCCTGCAGGTCGACGATCTCGCCGGGCTCGACCGCCTCGGGCCGGAGCTTCTGCACGACGGCGGCATAATCGCCGCCCGGCACGAAGCAGATGTCCTGGCTGTCGGGTTTCTCCGCCACCGGCAGGTCGAAGCGCTCGGCCAGCGCCCGTGTCTCGCTCTTGGGCAGATGGCCGAGCGGAAAGCGCAAATAGTCGAGCTGCTCTTGCGTCGTGCCGAACAGGAAATAGCTCTGGTCGCGCGCCGGATCGACACCACGATGCAGTTCCGGCCCCGCCTCGCCCCTGAGGCGCTGGACATAATGGCCCGTAGCCAATGCCTCGGCGCCCAGCTCGCGCGCGGTCTTGAGCAGGTCGCGGAACTTCACGGTGCGATTGCAGGTGATGCAGGGCACCGGCGTCTCACCCCGCGCATAGGCGTCGGCGAAGGAATCCATCACCTCGGTTCGGAAGCGGCTCTCATAGTCGAGCACGTAATGCGGGATAGCGAGGCGCTCGGCGACCTGGCGGGCATCCTGGATGTCCTGGCCGGCGCAGCAGGCGCCCTTCTTGCCGATGGCGACGCCGTGATCATAGAGCTGGAGCGTGACGCCCACGACATCGTAGCCCTGCTCCTTCAGGAGTGCCGCTGTGACCGAGGAGTCGACGCCACCCGACATGGCGACCACCACGCGGGTGTCGCCAGGCGCCTTGTCGATATCGAGGGAATTGCGGGCCATGTCGGGGCCTATATAGGCGCGGCCCGGCGAGCCCGCCAGCTAACCCCGTGGCGGATTGGGATCTCGGACCGCCTTGGCAACACCGTTGCCGTCATAGACGATTCGCACACGATCGCCCACTTGGACGTCGCCGTCGTCGGGCTGGGCGATCTTTACCTGCCCACCACCATCTTTCTGCACGGTAACTTCAATGCCACGCCGGGAACTGCCGCGATCGATCGCGGTGCCTGCAATAGCGCCGCCAACCGCGCCGAGCAGGCCACCGACCACAGCGCCACCCACCGAATTGGTGGTGGCGGCACCGATGGCCGCACCGCCCGCCGCGCCGACGCCGCCGCCAATCAGGGTGCCGTCACTCACACCCGAGCCGCTGGTGCCGCGGATTGGCACTTCGCGAATGGCGACCACCCGCCCGGTTTCACCACGATAGCTGCCGCCGCTGTTGGCGGAGGTGTTGACCACCCCGGGCTGCACCGCGCCGCTGCTGCCATTGCAGGCCGCGAGACCGGCAGCTAACGCCAGGGACGCAACAAGGCGGAAAAACCATTTGCCACGCATTGCACCGCTGCCCCTTATGCCGCTCTCGCACTATCCGGTGCACGCGATCCGTCACGCACGACCTTAGCCACTCCCTGGCGATCCTGAACGATCTGAACCCGGTCGCCGAGTTGGACATCGCCATCGTCACGTTGAGCCACCGTGACTTTCTGACCATTATCGCCCTGTACCACCACCTCGATGCCGCGGCCGGTGCCGCTTTGGCGATCGACGATGCTGCCGGCGATGGCACCACCGACGGCGCCCAGAAGGGCACCGACAAGACCGCCGCCGATTGAATTGCTGGTAGCGCCGCCAATGGCTGCGCCACCCGCCGCGCCGGCAAGACCGCCGATCATTGCCCCGTTGCCGGAGCCACCGCCTGCGCCCTTGAGGCCGACCTCACGGATCGACACCACACGCCCGTTGCCGATGACAGTAGAGCCATAGCCGTTGGCCGCGGCCGGCCCGGCCGCCGAGGTATTGACGATACCGGGCTGCACGCCACCGGAGTCGCAGGCCGAAAGTCCTGCCGCCAGCACCAGCGGCAGCAGAGTAAAACGGACCCGATTTCCGACCATTACGACCTCCCAGGCAGGTCAAAATAGCCAGAGTTTCCGGCGAAAATGCGGCGTGGGATTAATCCCGTTCCTCGATCCAGGCGGCCTGGATGGCCTCCAGAATCTTTTCGTTGGACCGGCCCGGATCGTCCTCGAAAACCGGCAATTCCATTACCCAGCGATGAAGGTCGGTAAAGCGCAGGTTGACGTTGTCGACGTCGGGGTGGCGTTCCTCTAGTTCGATCGCGATATCGTTGACGTCGGTCCATCGCAGCTTGCGCGCCATCGCCGCCTCCTACTTGTCGACCATCATGTTGCGGGTCGCCGCCGGCAGGCGCACCACCAGCCCGTCCAGCGCCTCGCTCATCAGGATCTGGCAGCCCAGGCGCGAGGTATGGGTCAAGCCGAAGGCGAGATCGAGCATGTCCTCCTCGTCCTCGCTGGCCGGCGCCAGCTTCTCGAACCATTCCTTCTCGACGACGACATGGCAGGTCGAACAGGCAAGCGAGCCTTCGCACGCGCCTTCAATGTCGATGTGATTGCGGTGGGCGATTTCGAGCACCGACAGCCCGAGCGGCGCATCGACTTCCTTGCGCGATCCGTCTTTGAGGATGAACGTCAATTTCGGCATCTCTTGCTCCAGCTACTCGCCGACCCTGCTTTCCAGTTCGCCGACCGACAATCCCGACAAGGCATCACGAATGCCCCGATCCATGCGCCGTTCGGCAAAGGGCTTCGACAGGGCTTCCAGTGCCTCGGCAGCGGCATTGATCTCGTCACGGTCGTCGCCGGCAATCGCGGCTTCGAGCCGGGCGCGGGCTTCATCGATGGTCGCGCGCTCCTCGGCCGCGAGCAGTGTGCCATCCTTGGCAAGTGCGGCGTCGAGGGCCAGCAGGTTGCGTCTGGCCTCGACCCGCGCCTCGGCGATCAGGCGCTGCGTCATGTCGGTCTCGGCATTGTCGAGGCTGTCGTACAGCATGTCGGCCATATCCTCATGGCTAAGGCCATAGGACGGTTTTACCTCGATACGCTGCGCCACGCCGGTCGTGCGCTCTTCGGCCGAGACCGTGAGGAGCCCGTCGGCGTCGACCGCGAAGGAGATGCGGATTCGCGCCGCACCTGCCGTCATGGGCGGGATTCCCGAGAGTTCGAAACGCGCCAGACTGCGGCAATCGCCGACCATTTCGCGTTCGCCCTGCACGACATGGATGGCAAGCGCCGTCTGGCCATCCTGATAGGTGGTGAATTCCTGCGCCAGCTGCACCGGGATCGGCGTATTGCGCGGAACAACCTTCTCGACGATACCGCCCATGGTCTCCAGTCCCAGAGACAGCGGCGTGACGTCGAGCAGCAGCGTGTCGCCGCCGCCGGTCAGGGCCTCAGCCTGAAGCGCCGCGCCCAGGGCCACGACCTCATCGGGATCGATGTCGGTCAGCGCCGGCTTGCCGATCATATCGGCCACATGCGCCCGCACCAACGGCACACGTGTCGAGCCACCGACCAACACCACACCTTGGACGTCGGACGCCGGCACACCGGCATCGGCCAACACGTTGCCTGCGATGTCGACGGTGCGCGCAACGTGGGCCGCGATCATCGCCTCGAAATCGGGGCGGCTGATCGCATGGAAGGAGGGCTTGCCAACGAGTTCGAGACGGCCCGACGCCTGGCCATGATCCGATAGCTGTTCCTTTATCTGGCGGGCAAGCGCCAGCGCGATCTTCACCGCGGGCTCGTCGACTTCGTCGGCGATACCGTCGCGCTTGCGCTCGTCCAGCATGCGCTCGGCGATCGCCCGGTCGAAGTCGTCGCCGCCGAGGGACGCATCGCCGCCGGTTGCCAGCACCTGAAACACGCCCTTCTCCAGGCGCAGCAGCGAGAAGTCGAAAGTGCCGCCGCCGAGATCGTAGACCGCGTAAAGCCCCTCGGATCCCTTGTCGAGCCCGTAGGCCAGCGCCGCCGCCGTCGGCTCGTTGACCAGTCGCAGCACTTCGAGACCGGCGACCCGCGCGGCGTCGCGCGTGGCGGTGCGCGCGGCGTCGTCGAAATAGGCCGGCACGGTGATCACGGCACGTTCGACCGGCTTGTCGAGCGCGGCTTCGGCACGTGTACGCAGGGCTTTCAGGATCTCCGCCGAGATTTCGACGGGAGACCGTGGCTTGCCGCCGATCCGCAGTTTCACCATGTCGGTCTGACCACTGCCCGGCTCGACTTCGTAGGGCAGGACGCCGGCCACGGCATGAAGGTCGGCGGCGCCGCGGCCCATCAGGCGTTTGATCGAAGCGATCGCATTGCGCGGTTCGCGCACCATCACCAGGCGCGCTTCGTCGCCGACCACCACGCCGCCGGCGTCGGGATAGGCCACGACTGACGGCACCAGAGCCTTGCCGGCCTCGTCGTGCAACGCCGCCGGAACACCCTCGCGGGCAATCGCCACCACCGAATTAGTAGTGCCAAGATCGATGCCGACCGCAAGCGAGGCCTCGCCGGCATGCGGCAACGGCGTTTCGCCTGGCTCGTGGATCTCCAGCAGACTCATGCCTTAACTCGTTGCAGGTTCATACGCTTGGCGCGTGCCTCCTCGTCAAACTTGTCGAGGTAGCGCAGGCGAAGGAGCGCCTTTCTGATGGCCGCTTTGTCACTGCGCAAGAACAAAGTACCGAGCCCTGCGAGGGCCTGTTCCATGTCCTGGCGCGCTCGCGCTGCCAGCGCATCCACCGCCTCGGGCGTGACCGTCTCATGCAGCGCCTCACGCGCCTCCATCGCCTCCATCAGGAGTTCGGGATCGTCGATGGTCTTGCCGTCACCCGGCAATTCGACGCCGTTCAGCTCGGCGAAATAGACCGCGCGGGAGAGCGGGTTCTTCAGAATCCGATAGGCGTCGTTCAGTGCCGCGGCCTCGGTCGAGGCTTTAGCGCGTTCCTCGGGAGGACGGCCGACAAAGCGGTCGGGGTGCCATTGCCGTTGGGCGGCGAAGTAGGTCCGATCAAGCGTTGCGGCCTCAATATCGAGCGCCGCCGGCAATCCCAGCCGCGCGAAATGATCCATGACCGGTCTTCAGACGTGGAAGGATTCGCCGCAGCCGCAGCGGCCCTTCTCGTTCGGATTCGTGAAGACAAAGCCGGACTTCAGCTTTTCCTCGACATAATCCATCTCCGTTCCGATCAGGAACAGCGAGGCCTTGGGATCGATCAGCAGTTTCACGCCGCCGGTTTCCACGATCTCGTCCATCGGTTGCTGGGCATCGGCGAACTCGAGCGTATAGCTCATCCCCGAGCAGCCTTTGGTCCGCACGCCGATGCGGATGCCGGCGGTCGGCTTGCCGCGACCGTCGATCAGCGCCTTTACGCGCTCCACCGCCGCCGGCGTCACCGACATCAGCTGCGGTCGCGGCCGGCGAACGCGCGGCGTGGCCGCAGCAGGTGTCGCGGCCGGAACAGGCGCGGAGGTTTCGGTGGTCGTGCTCATGACACTCTGATCTCCAGCTTGTTCTACTCGGCCGCTTGCGGCTCGTCCTTCTTCGACGCCTTGGCGCGATAATCGGCGATTGCCGCCTTGATCGCGTCCTCGGCCAGCACCGAGCAGTGGATCTTCACCGGTGGCAACGCCAGATGCTTGGCGATGTCGGTATTCTTGATCGTCTCGGCCTCGTCGATCGTCTTGCCCTTGACCCACTCGGTGACGAGCGAGCTCGAGGCGATGGCCGATCCACAGCCGAAGGTCTTGAACTTGGCGTCCTCGATCAGCCCGTCGGCGCCAACCTTGATCTGCAGCTTCATCACGTCGCCGCAGGCCGGCGCACCGACCAGGCCGGTGCCGACATCCTCGGCGCCCTTGTCGAGCGAACCGATGTTGCGTGGGTTCTCGTAGTGATCGATCAGCTTTTCGCTGTAAGCCATGACACTCTCCTCAAAATTTCCGCGGCCTCAGTGAGCCGCCCACTCGATGGACTTGATATCGATTCCCTCCTGGGACATTTCCCAGAGCGGGCTCATCGCACGCAGCTTGGTGACGTGGTGCGCCAACTCGTCGACGGCGCTATCGACTTCATGCTCGGTCGTGAAGCGACCGAGACCGATTCGCAGCGACGTGTGCGCCATTTCCTCCTCGACACCGAGCGCACGCAGCACATAGCTGGGCTCGAGCGAGGCCGAGGTGCAGGCCGAGCCCGACGACACCGACAAATTCTTGATGCCCATCATCAGCGATTCGCCTTCGACGTGCGCGAAGCTGATGTTGAGATTTCCCGGGATCCGACGATCGAGATCGCCGTTGACATAAATCTCCGGCAGCTTGGCGTTGAGTCCTTTCAGCATACGGTCGCGCAGCCGGGTCAGGCGCTCGGCCTCGGCCACCATTTCGCTTGAGCAGATCTCGGCCGCCTCGCCGAGGCCAACGCAGAGCGGCGTCGGCAGCGTACCGGAGCGGAAGCCGCGTTCCTGGCCACCACCCACGATCATCGCAACCAGCCGCACTCTCGGCCTGCGGCGGACATAGAGCGCGCCAATGCCCTTCGGACCGTAGATCTTGTGACCGGAGATACTCATCAGGTCGATCTTCATCGCCTCGACGTCGAGCGCGATCTTGCCGGCGGCCTGAGCCGCGTCGGTATGGAAGAACGCCCCCTTCTCGCGACAGATGGCACCGATCTCGGCCAGTGGCTGGATGACGCCGATCTCGTTGTTAACAGCCATGATGGAAACCAGCACCGTCTTGTCGGTGACCGCGGCGCGCAGCTGCTCGAGATCGACAAGGCCGTTCTTCTGCACCGGCAGATAGGTGACGTCGAAGCCCTGCTGTTCGAGATGCCGGCAGGTATCGAGCACGCATTTGTGCTCGGTCACCGTGGTGACGATGTGGTTGCGCCGGTCCTTGTAAAACTCGGCCACGCCCTTGATGGCGAGGTTGTTCGACTCGGTGGCGCCCGAGGTGAAAATGACTTCCTTCTCATCGGCGCCGATCAGCTTGGCAACCTGTCCCCGCGCCTTTTCGACGCCTTCCTCGGCCTCCCAGCCATAGCTGTGGCTGCGCGAGCCCGGGTTGCCGAACTTGTAAGTGAAGTAAGGCATCATCGCTTCGAGAACGCGCGGGTCGAGCGGCGTGGTCGCCTGGTAGTCGAGATAGATCGGCTGGTCGTTGCGCCGGATCTGGGCAATGGCAGTCATGCTAACCCCTTGAAAAATCTAGGCCGCTCGGGCGCGGCCTATATCCGAGTGTGCTACTCGGATATATAGGTCCCGCCATGCGGCGATCAAGCGTTCAATGTCGGCGGCGCGCGTATTCCACCCGAGACTGATGCGAATCGCGGTCTCCGCCTCCGCTGGAGGTACGCCCATTGCCGTCAGTACCGACGAGTGCTGGACTTTACCCGACGAGCAAGCCGCACCGGCACTGACGCCCACCCCGGCGAGATCGAGCGCCATCACCTGGGTCTCTGCCTTCACACCCGGCATCGAAACACAGGTCGTATTGCAGATCCGCGGCGCACCGGTGCCAAAAATCCGCGCGCCCCTGGCAATTTCCATGAGCGAAGTCTCAAGTTGATCGCGCAGTGCCACAACGTCCAGCCCGCCATTCGCCGCTTCGGCCGCAACGCCAAAGCCTGCAATGCCGGCAACGTTCTCGGTCCCGGCGCGCCGATTGGCTTCCTGGCCGCCTCCCCGGCGATCGGGCGACAGCGGCACACCACCGCGTACGATCAGCGCGCCGACACCGGATGATCCACCGAGCTTGTGGGCAGAGAGGCTGAGATAATCGACGCCAAGACCATGCAAGTCGACCCGCGCACGGCCCGCGCCCTGTACGGCGTCACAATGCACCAAGGCCCCAACTGCATGGGCGAGGCGCGCGACCTCCGCGATCGGCTGCAACACGCCGGTCTCGTTATTGGCAAACATCACCGACACCAACGCCGGCTCGGCCGACGCGGCAAGCAACCGCTCCAGCGCACTGAGATCGACAACACCGTTGCCATCGACCGGCGCGATCTCGGCGCCGACGCGGGCCAGACGGACGCTGTCATGCTCGACCGCCGACACGATCACGCGCCTGGAGCGCGAGCCGGCCAGCACCAAATTGTTGGCCTCAGTTCCGCCTGAGGTGAACACGACCTCTGTCGGCAGGGCACCGACCAGCGCGGCAACCTGGCGGCGCGCCGCATCGACCGTCGCCCGGGCCCTGCGGCCGGTACGGTGAACCGACGAAGGATTGCCGCCCGCCTTCAAGACCTCGACCATGGCATCGAACGCCGCCGGCCGAAGTGGGCTGGTGGCGTTGTGATCCAGGTACGTAAAGGCCGCGGACATCAACCGATCCCTAGCTGGCCGCAGCCATCGTGTCGGATTTTGCCGGGCCCGGGGCCTCCGCAATGCGTGGCGCGAGCCGGCGATCCAGCACGTCCAGCAACGTCACCGAACTCAGGAACATGTGGATCTGGTTGCCCAGTTCCTCCCACAGATCATGGGTCAGGCACTTGCTTCTATCTGCGCGGCAGCCCGTTGCCCCCATTTCGGTACAGCGGGTAGCGCTGATCGGTTCGTCGACAGCCAAAATGATCTCCGACACCCGGGTGTTGGCAGAGCCATGCGCCAGGCGATAGCCGCCACCCGGACCGCGCACGCTCTTCACCAACCCGGCGCGCCGCAGGCGGGCAAACAACTGTTCCAGATACGACAACGATATTTCTTGCCGCGCCGCGATTTCCGACAAAGACACGGGCTTGGCCTGTGCATGACGTGCTAAATCGACCATCGCCATAACGGCGTAACGTCCTTTGGTGCTGAGCTTCACAGCATCCTCCTCGCGCCGGCATCGGCCGGCCATCAGTTCCAAATGCCTAAAGGTCTTGAAAACCAAGGCATTACTAAGATATTCCAAGCCCCGACATGGGATCTGGGGAAAAACCAACTCAGTGGGTCGGGTATAGTAAGCCCTACTAGATTGGTCAAGTATCAAGATTTCCCCGAGCAAAGCGTACCTGTCGGCCCCTTCCGGTGGCCAAGAATGTTGAAGGACCGAATCCTCCATGCCTGATGTGATGTTTACCGGCCCCGAGGGTCGCCTTGAGGGCCGCTATCACCAGAGCAAGGAAGACAACGCGCCGATTGCGCTGATTTTGCATCCCCACCCGCAGTACGGCGGGACGATGAACCACAAGGTCGTCTTTTCGCTGTTCCATGTATTCGTGAACCGCGGCTTCTCGGTCCTGCGTTTCAACACGCGAGGCGTTGGCCGCAGCCAAGGGCGTTTCGACAATGGCATGGGCGAACTGAGCGACGCCGCCGCAGCTCTCGACTGGCTGCAGGCCATGAACGCCGACGCCAAATCGTGCTGGATCTCCGGCTATTCGTTTGGCGCCTGGATCGGCATGCAACTCCTGATGCGCCGCCCCGAGATCGACTGCTTCATTTCAGTGTCGCCACCGGCCAATTCCTACGACTTTACCTTCCTTGCACCCTGCCCTGCTTCCGGCCTGATCGTGGGCGCAGAGAAGGACGAGGTTGTTCCTCTTGCCGATATCCAGAAACTGGTGGCGCGCTTGTCGCTGCAAAAGGGCATCACGGTCGAATCGCGCACCATCAAGGGCGCCAACCACTTCTTCCACGACTCGCTCGACAAGCTTGCGGTCGATGTCGACAAGTACGTCGCCAAGAGCCTGCTCACGCCTCCTGGCCGCGCGACCAGCAACAAAGAGCCCTGATCTACGGCAGATGAAGCCGGCCACCGCTTAGCGGCTTCGGCGCGCCGGTCGTGGTGGGAAAGGTAAGTGGAAGGCCACGCAGCGAGCGCGCTGCCAGGAAGCCGAACGCCTGCGCCTCCAGCGCATCGCCGTCCCAACCGAGGTCCGCCGCCGTGACGACCTTGTTGCCTGTCACCTCGACGATCGCCCGCAGCAATGTTGGGTTGCGCGCGCCGCCACCACAGATCACCCATTGTGCGGCCGCCGCGGGAAAATGCCGAGATGCGAGCGCTATCGCCTGCGCCGTTCCGTAGGTCAGGGTTGCCGCACCGTCGGCGAC
>ERZ890510.2590-NODE-2590-length-10082-cov-4.964695_pt1 | contig 10082 bp, 9 predicted proteins | sample MGYA00521265_ERZ890510 | MGnify/ENA primary metagenome ERZ890510 (study PRJEB32303, sample SAMEA104408624) | aquatic metagenome | biome: Brackish water; feature: Chemocline; material: water | place: Baltic Sea | collected 2014-10-26T21:54:00 | depth 110 m ...
GGTAAACGCATTTAGAGCATCTGGCCCTAACTCGCGTCCCAAACCTGATTTTTTGAAACCACCAAAGGGGGTCCAATAACGAACTGAAGAATGAGAGTTAACTGAAAGGTTTCCACTTTCAATTCCTCTGGCAACTCTGATTGCCTTGGCCCCGTTGTTAGTCCAAATAGATCCACTTAAACCAAATTCAGAATCATTTGCCAACTTGATTGCATCTGCTTCATCTTCAAACGTAACTACTGAAACAATTGGTCCAAATATTTCTTCAGATAAACTGCGATGTTTTCTATCAGTGATATGCAAGACAGTTGGTGGAAACCAAAACCCTGCACCACTTGGGGCACTGCCTCTAAAAGCAACTAGGTTTTCCTCAACATAGGAAGCAACTTTGTCACGATGAGCACTAGTTATTAGTGGACCCATCTCGGTTGTTTCCAAACTTGGATCAGCACATTTAAAAGCTTTAACTGATTTTTCAAACAGGGGCATGAATTTATCGAAGGCTGATTTTTCAATCAGAATTCGTGATCTGGCACAACAATCTTGACCAGCGTTATCAAATACTGCACCTGGTGCAGCAGCTGCTGCTTTTTCTAAATCAGAATCGGCAAAAATTACGTTAGCTGATTTGCCACCTAATTCCAAAGTAACTCTTTTTACATTTGGCGCACATTTTGCCATTATTTGTGTGCCAATTTCGGTGGAGCCTGTGAAAACTATTTTTCTTACTCTGGGATCTTGCACAATTGTTTCGCCCACAATTCTGCCCGAACCAGTTATGACTTGGAAAACATTTTCAGGAATTCCTGCTTCAAGTGCTAATGAAGCAAGCTTCATTGCTGTTAGAGGTGTAACTTCAGCAGGTTTTAAAACAACGGTGCAACCTGCAGCAAGAGCTGGTGCAAAACCCCAACCAGCAATTGGCATTGGAAAATTCCAGGGCACAATAATTCCCACCACACCAATTGGTTCTCTAAATGTCATATCAATGCCACCTGGCACAGGAATTTGTCTGCCAAATAATCTTTCAGGGCCCCCCGCATAATAATTTAAAACGTTAACAACGTTGTTGGCTTCCCATCTAGCATTACCTATGGTGTGACCTGAATTTTCAACTTCAAGTTTTGCTAATACTTCAATGTTTTCTTCAACTTTGTTAGCAAAGTTTCTTAATAATTTGGCGCGATCAGCTGGGGTAACTTTTTTCCAAGACTCAAATGCTTTTTGGGCCTTGGTGATAGCAGCTACTGTTTCTTCAGCTGAAGCTGCTGGAACTTGAGTAATTTTTTGTTCAGTTATTGGTGAAATGACATCATGCAGCGTCGTCAATTTAAATTACTCCTTTTTAGTGTTTTAAAACTTTACTTACATGCGTTCGAAACTACGGAATCTTTCCCAATCGGTAATACTCTTATTGAATGCAGCAATCTCAATATTAGCCATGTTTAGGTAGTGTTGTTTAACTTCGGCACCAAATACTTTTTCTACAAACTGGCTTTGCGCCCAAAGTTCAGCACTTTTTTCTAAAGTGCTTGGAACTCTCGGTGCATCTGAAACATAGGCGTTACCTTCAAAAGCTGGTTCTAGTTTCAAACCTTCTTCGACCCCGGCAATTCCAGCAGCAATCATTGCAGCTTCTGCTAGGTAAGGGTTGACATCTCCACCTGGAACTCGATTTTCAAATCTTAAGGAATGGCCTTTGCCAACTAAACGAATCGCACAAGTTCTATTGTCTCGACCCCACTTCATAGCGGTAGGAGCAAAAGATCCTTCAACATATCTCTTATAAGAATTTATGTTGGGTGCAAAAAATAAAGTCATTTCTCGCATGTATTTCAATTGTCCAGCCATAAATGATTTAGCTAATTCACTTAAACCTTGTGGATCTTTGTCATCGGCCATCACTGCTTCATCATTTAAACCACGAACAGATAAATGTATATGGCAAGAGTTTCCTTCGCGTTCATTAAATTTAGCCATGAAGGTTAAGGACATACCTTGGTCAGAAGCTATTTCTTTTGCTCCTAGTTTGTAAATCACATGTTGATCAGCAGTAGTTAAAGCGTTAGTAAATCTGAAAGCAATTTCGTGTTGACCTAAATTACATTCACCCTTTGCTGACTCAACTTCCATTCCAGCACCATCCATACCTAAGCGAATGGCTCGAAGTAATCCTTCAACTCTGGATGTGCCAAGTAGTGAATAGTCAACGTTGTATTGGTTTGCTGGAATTAAATCCTTGTAACCATTATCCCAAGCTTCCTCAAATGTGTCTTTGAAAACAATGAATTCTAATTCAGTTCCAACGTAGGGAACTAATTTCATTTCTTTTAATCTATCTATTTGTTTCTTTAGAATTTGTCGAGGAGATGGATTGACATCTGTGTGATCTAATTTTTGTAAATCTGCTAAAACCATTGCTGTGCCAGGAAGCCAAGGGATGTATCGCAAAGTGTCATAATCTGGTGCCATCACCATGTCGCCATAACCTGAATCCCAAGAAGACATGGCATAACCTGCAACTGTGTTCATATCAACATCAACAGCTAATAAATAATTACAACCTTCGGTTCCATGATTAAGGGTGTCTTTTAAAAAGAATGGAGCATGGACTCTTTTACCTTGCAAACGTCCTTGCATATCGGTAATGCCAACAACGACAGTATCAATTTTGCCAGATTTAATATCTTGCTCAAGTTGTGAAACTTTTAAAGGTGCGCTTTCAGATTGATTAATTTTTGCACTCATCTAGAAACTGTCCTCCCGATTGGCTATGCCTGAGATTACTCTCAATTTAGTCAGTTTGGAAAGAGGTGCTTCAAGAAAGCTTCTCGAACCAGTTCAGGATGCTCAATATGTGAAACATGTCCCCCTTGGGGCAACAATAAAACCTTGGCGTCAGAAAAATATCGGGTCACTTTTTTGGCTGCTCTTGGGTGAACCAATTTATCTTTAGCCCCATATATAAATAGTGAAGGCTTATTTATTGATTTTGCTAGGTTCCAAGGATTGCTAGCTGATAAATCAAAATATGTTGCCAGTAAAGCCCTTAATGTGGCCAGAATATTTACTTCAACTTTTTTTACATCAATTCGTAATTCAATTTGGGAAAGTATTTCTTTTAACCACATCTGCTCCCCATATTTTCTATCCGCAAAGTTTTGTTTGATGGTTGCCTTTGCTTGCTCAGCTAAAGGAAGCGATAAAAACTTTTCCATCATTTTTTCACCCACGCCAGGAATGGCTGCAATTATTACTGGAGCTGCAGACAATCTTGGTAGCAAATCAGGTAGCCCTGGAGAAATAAAAGTTATAGATTTAGTTAGTTCAGGAAACTGGTGGGCAAAATGTAATGCAACAGATCCACCGTGAGAATTTCCAAATAAATGTACTTGCTTTTCTCCAAATTGACTTTTGACAACTTCAGCTAAAACTTGAGCATAAATTTTTGGGGAAAAGTCTCCAGTAGTAAGTGCATCTGACTTTCCAAAACCTGGTAAATCTGGTGCTAAACAATCTAAATCATTTGCAAGTATTTTTGAGAGTCTTGACCATTCATGCCCTGAACCACCTAAACCATGAATCATCAATGCTGGGGCAGTATTTTCCTTCCCAAGACGCCTGATTCTGACTTTGGCTTTGCTGGTTAAAATCTGAGTATCAATCACAAATAATAAACATATAAGACCACTAGGCCTTGCTTTAAACCTGGATGATGCGAACTAGGTCAAAAGGCAATAGTCTTATGTTCAAGGAAGATACTTTAGGAGATTTGAGAAAAATGGAAGTTCGAATTGGTGTACAAGAAGTAGCAAGAGATATTGTTTTTGAAACAACCAGCACTGCTGAAGAAATAACAGCAGCTGTTGAAGCAGCTGTTAAAAATGGTACTTTATTAAATTTAGTTGATGAAAAAGGTAAGAAAATTCTTGTGCCAGGAAAGTATTTAGCTTTTGTTGAAATCGGTGCCTCAGAACAACGTCGAGTAGGGTTTGCTGGCTAATTGTGCAAGAACAGCTTTTAGTTAATCCCGTAAATGTTTTTGAAAAAAAACTTCCTACCTCAAGAGGATTTCTTGGAGCTTTAGTTTGCGAACCTGAATCAATTCATGCCGGAACAATTGTTTTCGTTCCCGGTTTCTCAGGAAGTCGTGAAGACTTTGTGGCCATGTTGCCAGAATTAGCGAAATTAGGTTGGCATAGTTTTGCCATTGATCAACTAGGACAACCTTCTAGTTTTGGGCCAACTGATGAGTCAGCTTTTTCTATTGATTTATTTGCCCAAGATTTAATTGATATTGCCAATTCATTTCCAGAACCAATTCATGTCGTGGGTCATTCTTTTGGTGGTTTAGTTTCATCTGTTGCTGCAACCAAATCCACTCAATCATTTGCCAGCATCACATTGATGTGTAGTGGACCAGGTCCGATGCCTAAAGAAAAATGGGGAGCACTTCCCCGTTTAGTTGAAGCAACAACAAAATACAAAATGTCTACTATCTGGGCCTTAAAAACAATTTTTGAAAAACTTTCTGGTTATAGAAAGTTTTCAAGAAAAGTTCGAGTTTGGCGAAGGAATAGATGGAATAATACAAATCCCTTATCTATTAAAGTTATGGCAACTCTTTTAATGCACATTCACCCAGTTGCCCAAGAATTTCAAAAAACTTTGAGTGTTAATAGAATTCCGATTTTAGTTTTAAGTGGAGCCCATGACGATATTTGGCCATTGAGTCAACAAAAAGAAATGGCACAAACTTTGAATGGAACTTATGTTGAAATTGCAGGTGCAGGTCACTCCCCTGCCAGAGAAGAACCATTAGAAACAGTTTTAGCCTTAGATAAGTTTTTAAAAGCTATTTAGATTTATAACCTGTCACAACAAAAAACATTCCGATCATTAATAATATAATGGCAGGTATTGTTTCCCACGGTGGAATTTGACCAATCGCTACTGCAGCAATAATTGTTGATCCAGGCATCTCAAATAAAATTCCCATGCTCACAACAGTTGCTGATAATGATCTTAAAGTTATGTTGAACAAAGTATGGCCCAGGATTTGAGCCAAAAGAGTGAGTAACAAAATATAAATCCACGCTTTTTTACTAAAACCAGTTAATTGCACTCCGCCTATAAAGCAAATCAGTAATAGTGAAAATGCTGCTGCAAAATAAGCAATAAATGTGTATTGCGAAGTTGTTAAAGTTTCACGAGCATTTGAACCAACAGTCACATATAGTGCTGCAAAAATTGCACCCAGTAAAGCCAAAAGATCCCCGATCACTGCTCTTCTATCAAGGGAGATATCAATACCTGTTAACAAGATTGCTCCAGATAGGGCAATAAAAATTCCAAAATAAACTTTTTTAGGAAATACTTCTCCACGCATTCTGGCAAATAAAACAGCCCAAGCAGGTTGTGTTGCCACCATTGCAGTTGATGCAGCCACGGTAGTAAATCTCAAACTGGGAATCCAAACTGCGAAATGTATTCCTAATAAAAAACCTGCAAACAAAGAAGTTTGTAGTGATTTTTTTGAAATATTTTTAAACCCTCGACGAAATGCGAAAGGTGTTGTGGCAGCAGCTCCTAGAAAACATCTCCAGAAAGCAATGGCTAATGCTGGCGCAGCGGTTACTGCAATCAATGGACCCGAAGTAGAAATAGCCAATATGGCCAGGGTCAGAATTAGTAAATCCCTGGAACTTTTACTATTTGCTTGAACAACGTTCATATGTGTAAGTAGTCAATCACGTACCGGGAGTAATATTTCCATGTGTCTGACCGTATCTACTTATCCCGCCTTAATGGCACAGCTGTCTTCGATCCGCAGGGTGATCAGCTGGGCAAGATTCGCGACACCATTGTTCATTTACGACATTCAAATAACCCACCAAGAATTATTGGTTTAGTTGTGGAAGTTGCTCCAAGACGTCAAGTATTTTTACCAATTTCAAGAGTTACAGAATTTGAAGCACGACAAATTGTTACAACTGGTGTTGTAAACATGCGTCGGTTTGAGCAAAAAGAATCTGAATCAAGAGTTGTTGGTCAATTATTAGATAGAAAAATGAAATTAAAGAAAACTGGCGAAGAAGTTACTTTGCTTGACATGTCAATGGAACAAAGCAGACCAGGTGCAGATTGGCATATTTCTAAACTTTATTTGAGAAGAAGTGGCTCAAGATTTACCAGAAGAGGCGAAAAGTTTTTTGCCGACTGGAGTGAAGTTGAAGGTTTAACTTTGCAAAGTCCTAATCAATCATTAGATACCGTCTTGACTTCACTAAATGATATGCGCGCACCAGATATTGCAAGCTATCTAGCTGATCTTTCGATTGATAAGCAAGTTGAAGTTGTTTCTAAATTAGATGATGAAAGATTTGCAGATGTTTTGGAAGAGATGTCAGAAGAAACACGTGTAGCAATCGTGGGAAAACTTGAAACAGAACGTGCCGCAGATGTTATTGAAGAAATGTCTCCAGATGATGCAGCAGACTTATTGAAAGAATTACCAAGACAAAAAGCAGAAGAATATTTAGAGTTAATGGAGCCATCAGAAGCAGATGATCTTCGTCGACTTTTAACTTACGGTGATTACACAGCTGGTGGAATGATGACAACTGAACCAGTTATCTTGGCACCTGATGCCACAGTTGCAGAAGCACTTGCTTCAATTAGAAATCCTGAATTACCACCATCTTTAGCAAGTCAGGTTTATGTTGTACGCCAACCATTAGAAACACCAACTGGAAAATTACTGGGTGTAGCACACATGCAACGTTTGCTTCGTGAATCACCTGGAACTTTAGTTTCAAGTGTGGTTGACATCGAAATTGAACCAGTTGGTCCTAACACAACTTTGGCAGAAGTTACAAGATATTTTGCCACCTACAACTTAGTTGCATTGCCAGTTGTCGATGCAGAAAATCGTTTGTTAGGTGCAGTAACAGTTGATGACGTTATAGATCACATGTTGCCTGCTGACTGGCGAGATCAAGAAATAAAAGGTGTGATCAAATGAGTAAAAGACAAAATAGATCTCGTTTAGATCAACCAAGAAGCAGAGGTTTTCAATTCAAAAGTTCTTATGACACTGAAAGATTTGGTGAAATAAGTGAAAGAGTTGCCAGACATATTGGTTCATGGCGCTTTATTGCGTTAATGAGCGTTGCAATTACTGCTTGGGTTTTGTGGAACACAATTGGTCCAATTGAATATCGTGTTGATGCCTGGCCATTCTTGGCTTTAACACTGATGCTTTCTTTGCAAGCCTCCTATGCCGCTCCACTAATTTTGCTTGCACAAAACAGACAGGCAGATCGAGACCGAGTCCAAATTGCCCAAGATCGCTCTCAAGCAAGTCGACTCTTGGCAGATAGCGAATTCTTAGCACGCGAACTAGCAGATCTTCGACTAGCTCTAAATGAAGTTGCAACTAAAGACTTTATTAAAAATGAAATAAGAGATCTATTAGATGAATTTTATGATCCAAAAAATAATAAAGATTCAGGTAAATAATTAATGACTTTAACTAAAGAAAGCGTTTTAGCAGCACTTGCTACTGTTAAAGATCCAGAGATTAGAAGACCAATAACTGAAATTGGTATGGTTAAAGATGTTTCTGTGACCAATAATGACGTTGAGGTTCAAATCTATTTAACTGTTTCTGGTTGTCCCATGCGAGAAGAAATAGTAAACAGAGTAAAAAGTGCTGTTTCTAAAGTAGATGAGAATGCAAACACCCAAGTCATTTTAGATGTTATGAATGATGAACAGAGAAAAAAATTAAAAGAACAATTACGTGGACCGGTTAAAGATAATCCTTTTGCAAATGAAAAAAATCTAACCAAGGTTTATGCCATCGCTTCAGGCAAAGGTGGTGTTGGTAAATCTTCTATAACAGCAAACTTGGCGATTGCTTTTGCCCAACAAGGTCTCTCAGTTGGAATTTTGGATGCCGATATTTATGGTCATTCAATTCCTCGAATTATGGGTGTCACAAATGCTCCCACCGTTGTTGAAGGAATGATCATGCCGCAATTAGCACATGGTGTTCGAATTATTTCGATGTTGGCATTCAAACCAGGTGGAGTAACTCAACCAATTGCTTTTCGTGGACCAATGCTTCACAAAGCTGTTGAACAATTTATGACAGATGTTTGGTGGGGAGACTTAGATATTTTATTACTTGATTTACCTCCCGGAACAGGTGATGTTGCAATTAGTGTTGCTCAACTTGTTCCTAAATCAGAAATTATTGTTGTTACAACTCCCCAAATAAGTGCTGCAGAAGTTGCAGTTCGTGCAGGAACATTAGCCAAACAAACTAACCAAAAAGTAAGTGGCGTAATTGAAAACATGAGTGGTGTTACTTGTTCAAAATGTGGTGAAGTTATGGAACTATTTGGTCACGGTGGAGGCGAAACTGTTGCCAAAGCAATAACAGAAGAATTAGGCAAAGCAGTTGCCTTACTTGGCAAGGTTCCATTTGATGTGCGCTTAAGAGAAGGTGGAGATAGTGGTGAACCACTAGTTATTTCTAATCCAGAATCTCCTGCTGCTCAAGAAATAATTGCAATGGCAAATGCTCTAGCAAAAGCTCCTCGAGGCCTAATTGGATTGAATTTAAATATTCAACCTAATTAAATTTTAGCTTTCTTCTCTACTTCCTAAAGTAAGTGAAATAACTCTTAATGTTCCAGCTGAGTCTTTAACTGTAAATGTAATAACATCACCAGGATTATTTCTTCTAATTGCCACAATTAACTCGGTTGAATCTTCAACAATTTCACCATTAATTTTAGTAATAACTTCTCCGGCTTTTAAGTTTGTTGTAGAGGCAGCACCACCTGCTACTACTTCAGCAACTTTTGCTCCTCCGCCTTCAAAAGTTGAATCAATACTTATGCCAGCAATAGGTGTTGTTGATTTACCAGTATTAATAATTTCTGTAACAATTCTTTGGGCTTGATTAACAGGAATTGCAAAACCCAAACCAATACTTCCAGTTTGTCCACCAGATCCAAGGGTGGCAATTGCTGAGTTAACTCCAACAACTTGTGCTTGCCCATTTACTAACGGGCCACCAGAATTACCTGGATTAATTGCAGCATCAGTTTGAATTGCTGAAATAAATGACTGATCATCTTGTCCACCAGCAGTTACTGGTCTGTTTAAAGCACTAACAATTCCTGCAGTTACAGTTCCAGTTAAACCAAGTGGGGAACCAAAAGCAACCGTTAAGTCACCAACATTTAAGGCATCTGAATTACCAATTGAAACTGGCTTTAAACCACTTGCCTCAATTTTGATTACCGCTAAATCATAAGAAGCATTACGTCCAATTAGTTTTGCTTTATAAGGAGTTTTATCTTGTAAGTAAACTGTTAAGGTTCCACCATTATCTGCTGGTGCCACCACGTGATTATTTGTGACAATGTAGCCATCTTGCTTGAAAATAAATCCTGAACCAGTTCCCGCTCCACTGTTTCCTTCAGCTCTTATACTGACCACACTTGGCCTAACATTTTGCACAATTTGTGCAACTGTTTCAGTAGCAGGGGTGATGTCTACTGGATTAATATTTATATTTTCTTGTTTAACACTATTGGCAGAAACTCCATTTGCAAGATCAGATGCAACCCAGCCCACTGCTCCACCGGTGGTTCCTCCAACTAAAAGTGAAATTACAACCACAGCTGAAAGTGGGGTGTTTTTTCTTTTTCGTTTTCTTGAAGTCTTTTGGATTGAATCTTCACTCATTTTTGTTTAAGCCACTACTTTCCTAGAGGAATTTTTAACTTCTATTTATCAGTTTAGGGTGTATCCACTATTAATGCTATTCAAGCAAGTAATCTTTCAGGTAGTCCAAGCCAATTCCTACTAGGTTCTAAGATTTCCTTAAGGTAAAGACGCGAAAAGGAGGAAAAATGTCCCAGGTCCCATCTGATGCTGACTGGACTTTTTCGCAAACCTTTATTCCAGAAGATACTTTTTTAGCTTCTGCGAGAGAAAAATCTCGTGAACTTAATTTAGATGCTATTGGCGAAGGTGCAGGTGCAATTCTTAAATTTTTAGCT
>ERZ890510.2591-NODE-2591-length-10078-cov-7.269281_pt1 | contig 10078 bp, 11 predicted proteins | sample MGYA00521265_ERZ890510 | MGnify/ENA primary metagenome ERZ890510 (study PRJEB32303, sample SAMEA104408624) | aquatic metagenome | biome: Brackish water; feature: Chemocline; material: water | place: Baltic Sea | collected 2014-10-26T21:54:00 | depth 110 m ...
AGGAATTGCAGCGACAACGGCTGAAATAAGTGCGTTTTTTAATGAAAAAACGCCCAACCACCTCCTTGAGCCATGCAAAACAACGCTGATTGGGTCGTATCAAATTCAGCTTTCAACCACCTCGGGTCTTGCTGCTACCCTCTTATCTAATTTCGAAGAAGGGCATCCTGTGGAGCGAATAGATACATACCCGACCGAAATACAATTAATTTCGGCAATAGACGTGGACGCGGCGATCTCAAAGCACCTCAACATAGACCGGCTCAACATAGTCAGCGCCGGCACACGTTAATACCCTTGGTTTAGTGTTCTGGCATTACGAAGGCTAATATCACATAGACCACAATGGCTGGGAAGCCGGCTGAAAAAATACTTAGAACAACATAGCCTACGCGCACCAGGGTGGCATCGATACCAAAGTATTGTGCAATCCCTCCGCATACGCCGGCGATTTTTTTATCGCTCATGCTTCTTGTCAATTTCCGAGTACTCATAGGTTCAATTGTTTAGCTATCTCTAATAATGGTAATGCGTTCCGATGGTGTAGGATTGGCCTTGAGGGCCTTTTTTTCTAGATTTGGCATCAAGAAGGCCATAATTACATAAGCAAAGAGGAAAGATCCGCTCGAGGCGATGGTTCCAATTACGAATCCAATCCGAACGAGTGTGGGGTCAATCCCAAAATATTCAGCAATTCCTCCTGCGACTCCTGCTAGTTTTTTGTCTTTTGACCGAGAAAGTTTGTGACTGCTTCCACTATTCGAATGGTTGCGATCGCGTGCTTTTTCTGCCTTCAATTGGGATTTAGCCAATTTCTTTTCAATTTTGGCGCGTTTCCTAGTTCCTCCAGGCCTCCAAGAAAGAACGCCAAACCCAAGCAGAATAATGAGTATTCCAGCCAACCAGGGCAACATTTGGGCCAATACTGTCAAATCTATCCCGGCACTTAGTAGTCCAAGTTTTTGGAAGATGTATCCAATACCAACAAGAATCAGCGATAAACCGGCCATTGTTGGCAGATTAAAAAAACCTTTTGGCTTTTCTGGCCCTTCCTCGAATAACAGTGCTTCCAGTTCGTCATTCGAAAGCGTCTCTAAATCGAGCGTTTCATTGTCGTACTGGAAGTCCCGTTCGTCGTTTCTAAATGATGTTTTTGTTCTTGTGCTCATCTTCAAATATTGCCCGGTATCCTATTTCGTACGCGAAGTGCTTCAACAGGTTACAGTCTAGATTACGTGGTGAATGTCAAGTTCAGTTACCAATATATCAACAGAAACATCATGAGGCTCCGCCTGGATCCCTTCAACGATCTGATTTTCAAATATTGGAGCTATTTTTAAAACGTTTAGCGGCTGTAAAAAGGAATCATAATAGCCTTTCCCATATCCAATTCGATTCCCAAACAGATCGACGGCCAGAGCCGGTACCAGAATGCAGTCCAACAACTTAGCATCAAAATCGCCATCTGGAATAGGCTCAAAAACACCAAATCGGGAGGGTTTTAGGTGTTGATCTCCCAAGTATCGTCCGTGCTTTAACTGATTTCCTGAAACGATTGGCAAAAAAACGTTCACATTGTTGGCAAACAAAAATCGAATGAGGGGCCGAATATCGACTTCCTTATTTAAGTGAATAGGCCAAAACGCATGAATCGAGCTAGCATTCCGAATTTGATCTAAATTTAGAAGTCGACTACAAATCGCCTGGCTTTGAGTCGACCAGCTTAGTTCTGGCAACTCACGTCTCCAGGTGGAAACTTCCTCACGAATTGCTGATTTGGTGGGCATCACATTTATTGATTTTCAGAAAATATACAGATGGAAGAACACGAAAGGCATGCCGCAAATCGCCTTCATAATTTTGGCGCTTATCGGTCACGTATGAATGAGCGAATTTTATCGCCAGAAGGGCATCTTGGAATCAAACGATTTTTTAATCTAGATACCAAAGCGTATCAAAACGGAGCCCTTGATAAAAATACCAAAGAGTTACTTGGACTAGTTGCCTCAATGGTTTTGCGCTGCAATGATTGTATCGATTATCACTTAATTGAATGCGTCGATTGTGGTTTCAAGGATGATGAATTGTACGACGCTATGAATGTGGCACTCGTTGTAGGGGGCTCAATTGTAATTCCGCATCTACGACACGCTGTTGAAACGATCGATCTATTGCGAAGCAATGAAGATACCGAGGATTCAGGCGAATAACCTCTGATACAGGGAGCCTGTCAATTTTATAACTGGCCCAAGCATTGTTTAATGGCACTCGCAGCCTTAATTTTGATGGTCTGTGCCATATTTATGTAACGCCGGCCTTTTGGCAGGTGTAGTGATTGTGTTTTTAGTAGAGTGATATTGCTAACTAATGTTTGAAAATCTCTCAGAAAAGCTAGAAGGTGCGCTCCAGTCCCTAAGTGGTCATGGGCGCATAAATGAGTTGAATGTCGCCGAAAGTATGCGCGAGATTCGGCGAGCTTTGCTGGATGCAGATGTAAATTATCAGGTAGCAAAAGACTTTACTGATCGGATTAAGGAAAAAGCGCTGGGAAGCGAAGTGCTCAACGCGGTTTCCCCAGGTCAACAGTTGGTCAAGATCGTCTATGACGAATTGATCCACCTCCTGGGGGATAAGCAAGAGGATATCTCCTTCTCTTTACAGCCTCCTACCGTAATTCTGATCGCGGGCCTTCAAGGCTCAGGGAAGACAACTTTTGCGGCAAAATTGGCACTTTTCTTCAAGGGCAAGGGCAATGCGCCTATGCTGGTTGCAGCTGACGTCTACCGTCCGGCAGCAGTTGATCAGTTGAAAACGCTTGCTGAGTCTATTGGAGTACCCGTCTTTTCTATGGAAAAGGACGGCCAGGTTGTTCAGGATCCTGTACGGATCGCTCGGGAAGCTCTTGCAGCTGCCAAGCGTGATGCCCGGGACATTCTGATCATCGATACGGCCGGTCGGCTCCATGTAGACGAGAAGATGATGAAGGAGGTAGCAGACATTAAAGCTGCTGTCAATCCTTCGGAAATCTTGTTCGTCGTAGACGCAATGACTGGTCAAGATGCGGTCAATACAGCTGTTGAATTTAATTCGCAGCTGAATTTTGACGGTGTGGTTCTTACAAAGTTGGATGGAGATACAAGGGGCGGCGCCGCGCTCTCCATCAGAACGGTCGTTAAGAAACCCATCAAATTCGCGTCAACGGGTGAAAAACTCGATGCACTAACGCCATTTTATCCAGATAGGATGGCACAGCGCATTTTGGGCATGGGAGACGTTGTCTCTTTTGTCGAGAAGGCGCAGGAGCAATTTGACCAGAAAGAGGCTGATAAACTTCAGAGCAAAATCAAGTCGGAAGATTTCGACCTTGAGGACTTTCTGGATCAACTCAGTCGCTTGAAAAAGATGGGGTCCATGAAGGATCTCATCGGCATGATTCCTGGAATTGGTCGACAGGTCAAAGAAATGGATGTTGAGGACGATGCATTTAAATACATCGAAGCCATCATTTATTCGATGACCCGGGAAGAACGACAAAATCCAGATATCATCAATGGGAGTCGGCGTAAGCGCATAGCGCGTGGAGCCGGCGTAGAAGTTCGTGAAGTGAATCAGCTTTTAAAGCAGTTTCGCGACATGAAGAAAATGATGAAAACCATGACCAAATTGATGGGTAAAGGTCGAGCTCTCGATCTTGCCTCCATGATGGGCGGGAAATAGTCGTTTTCATAATTAGAAGATTCCGAAATTTCAGATCACAATCAGTCAAAGAAAGTGGTAAAGCTTCGACTTAAAAGAATGGGACGCAAAAAGCGGCCTATTTACGCGATCGTGGCAGCGGATACCCGCAGCCCTCGCGACGGACGGTACATAGAAGATTTAGGCCGGTATAGTCCATTGGACGAACCAGCTACATACGAACTCAAAGGCGACAGAATTCTGCATTGGCTCCTTGATGGAGCTCAGCCAACTGAAACCGTCAAAGCTCTTTTGAGCCGCGAAGGAATCATGTTGGAGCTGCATATGCGTCGGAAAAAAAGAACGGAAGAAGATATTACTTCGGCCGTTGAAGCGCATCGTGTGGCTCGTGCAGTAAAGGCTGCGTCCTCTGGCAAAATGACGGCCGAACAGCGTCGTGATAAAGCCATGAAGGAAGAAGAAAAAAGAGCAGCAGAGCTAGCCGCCGAAGTGGCGAAACAACGCTCAGCTGCGATGGCAAAAGCCAAGGAGACGGCAGCATTGATGGCTTCCGCTTCTGAAGCAAATCGGGAAGCTTCTGCTAAAGCAGCTAAATCCGAACAAGCCGATGCCAATGCCGCTCAAGCAGCAGCAGATGCACCTACGCCAGCCGCAGAGACTCCAGTAGTTGATGTCGCGGTGGAAGTGGATGCTCCTGCCGTAGTAGCGGAGCCGGTTGCTGAAGCTGAAGTTGCACCAGAAGCCGAAGCGGTTGCTGAAGCTGAAGTTGCACCAGAAGCCGAAGCGGTAGCTGAAGCTGAAGTCGCCCCGGAAGCCCCAGCGGTAGCCGAAACAGCGTCAGAAGAAGCGACCGACGAGCCCAAAAAATCCTGATCAACTAATTAGGTGTATGATGGACCGTTCTCCTGCCCTTCGTGAGATGGGACGAATCGTGCAACCGCACGGTATCGGTGGCGAGCTGAAAATTGCACCTGAAACAGACGATCCAAGTCGTTTTCATTCTTTGAAGACGATTTATGTTGGTTCCTCTGAGGAATCGACCGTGTCCTTTGACATTTTGTCAGTTAGACTACAACCTTCCAAATACGGAATAACGGTAGTTGTCAGACTCGCTGGAATTAACAGCCGAGATGAAGTTGAAAAACTTAAAAAACTCAAAGTTTTCGCCCTGGAAGCAGATCTTCCTGAGCTAGAAGATGGAGAGTATTTTATTTCGGATTTAATAAACCTTAGAGTCTGCTTGCCCGATAAATCTGAAATTGGAGTGGTTATCGATGTTATTGAAGGTTCGGTTCAAAATCTGCTGGTGGTTAGTCGTGATGGCCAACCCAACGCTTTAATTCCGATGGTGGAGGAATTCATCGTCGAAATAGATTTTGATGCGAATTTGATTACTATTGATCCGATCGAAGGTTTGTTGTAAACGCCCATTATCATGCGTGTTGACATTGTAACAGCTTTACCAGAAATCGTTCGAGGACCTCTCAATGAGAGTATTCCCGGACGAGCTCAGACTAAGGGTTTGTTAGATGTGGTTATTCATGACCTCAGGGATTTTACAGTAGACAAATATCGACGAGTGGATGACTATCCGTTTGGCGGCGGAGCAGGAATGGTTCTTAAACCGGAACCGATTTTTGCTTGCCTTGAACATTTACAATCTATAGAAGGGACTATTGACGAAGTCATATTCCTCTCTCCAGATGGTGAAGTGTTCAACCAGTCTATCGCAAACGAACTGTCTCTAAAAAGCAGAATCGTGCTATTGGCTGGACACTATAAAGGTGTCGACCAACGGGTTAGAGATTCACTCGTAACGAGAGAAATTTCGATTGGAGATTACGTCCTGAGCGGGGGGGAACTACCCGCAATGGTCCTTGTTGACGCAATTGCAAGGCTTTTGCCAGGTGTACTTGGTGATACTTCTTCTGCGTTGACGGACTCGTTTCAGGATGGATTTCTAGATGCACCTACATTCACCAGGCCGGCCAAATTTAATGGCCTCTCTGTTCCGGATGTGTTGCTTTCTGGTGATCATAGACGCATTGATGAATGGAGGGATCATCAGCGATTGGAAAAGACCCGCATGCGGCGTCCCGATTTGTTGGATGCTTCGGAATTCCGGAGTACAGGTAGTAGGCCGACTGACTAAGAATTTTGATTTTCACTTATTGCTTGCAGGAGGTATGCCATGGCTACCGATTTGATGAACCTTATTGAAACGTCGCAAAAGCACGACAAATCGCCCGAATTCACATCTGGTGATACGGTAAATGTGCACGTACGTGTTGTTGAAGGCGAAAAAGAGCGCATTCAGCAGTACCAAGGCGTTGTAATTGCATTTAAAGGCTCCGGCGCTCGTCGGACGTTTACAGTGCGAAAAGTATCCAACGGGGTAGGCGTAGAACGCATATTCCCATTGTATTCGCCGAAGTTGGCGACGATTGAAGTGGTCCGATTGGGAAGCGTTCGTCGCTCCAAATTGTACTACTTACGTGATTTACGAGGAAAAGCTGCTCGTATCAAAGAACGTCGTCGGTAACAGAGAGGCAGGCAGGTTTCTTTATCATCCGTACATTTGATGGTGAGGGAAACCGAGATGCTTTTGAATATCTTTTGAAAGGATTCGGGCCGTCGGCGAGAAATCGCCGACGGCCCGAATGTTCTTTATACCTACATCCAATCCGACACAGCTATGAAGATTGCCGTCTGGAAAAACCCAGTTACATATCCCGTGTTTAAAGGTTTGTCCGATACCTTTGGGAAAAATGTATTCTTGGCCACACGTGAGCAGTTAACGGCAGATCTTCAAAACGGCAAGGTGCAGGTTGCTTTGATGCCGTCGGATGTAGCACTTGCCAACCCAGAAGAATTTGACATTATCCCGGCAGTTGCCGTCTCTACTTGGAACAATCCGTACGCGCTTTTGACGGTTGGCGCCGAGCTTGGAAGTAAGAGCATCGGTATTATTCACAGTGTGGAAGGTAGATTGACAGCTCTTCTAGCCGCGATTGTCTTAAAAGAACATTATGGGACAGAGGCTGCGTTGAATGAACGCATTTCTCTTCCGGATGAGATCGCGAGTGATGCCCTTATTTCAATTCCTCTGGAGGAATCTCCTGAAGCACTCAAGGCCGAGGCTATAACGTTAGATTTGGGCCAGGAATGGTATGAGCTCTCCAATTATCCTTTCGTTTGGGCTGTATTTGTAACACGAAAGGGGGAAGCTACACCAGGAGTCATAACTGCAATTCGAGATGCAATGGTATTCTTGGATGATCACCGAGCCGATTTTGCTTCTCAATGGAGCAAAGACGAGGAAGTAGAAGATTTCGTTCTCAACGATCTTAGATTGCGACTAGACGATATGGCAGTCGCAAGTTTGACGGAATTATGCGACCATATGTTTTTCCACGGCGTTACACCGGAGATCCAACCTGTTGTATTCGCCAGTTTGCCATTGAATGATGGTGAAGTGTTCACAGACTAGTTTTATCGTTGCACCAAATGACCGACGCCGTTAAAATAATTACTTCCAATAAAAAGGCGACGTTCGAATATCACATTGAAGAACGAATCGAAGCCGGTTTGGTGCTGACTGGGACCGAAGTAAAAGCGCTCAGAGCAGGAAAAGCCAACTTGCAAGACGCGTTTTGTAATGTTGAAGGAGGGGAGATGATCATGCGAGGGTGCCATATCGCGCCATACGACCATGGAAATCGGGCCAATCACGAGCCAACTAGATCGCGCAAGTTGCTGCTTCACCGACGGGAAATTGAGAAGTTGGACAAGTCGGCGCGTCAGAAGGGATACACTATTGTCCCTCTGAAGTTGTACTTCAAAAATGGAAAGGCGAAAATCGAAATCGGACTCGGAAAGGGTAAGAAACTTTACGACAAACGGGCTGATATAGCCGATAGAGAATCCAATAGACGTCTCGATCGGCTCAAGGTGGAATTCCGGAAGGGAGGGGATTAACAAACGCCCTTTGTGTTCAGACGGCTCTTAAACCCTACATTGGCGCATCTAGAATCTCTATCCGCCATGCTCTTTCGAAGCTTTATTTTTTCATTGGTAGCCATCGCATTCCTGACCTTGGAAGCGAGTGGACAAAGTTTAAGCCGAGAAGCAAGGCTACAACTTGGGAAACACGCGTTAGCGGACCAAAATTGGGAATTGGCTGAAGAACAAGCCGCGGAGATACTTGCCAGATGGCCAAAAGATCAAGACGGACTAATCCTGCGACTTGAAACCGCGCTTTTTAGACCTGAACCCGACGTGGATTTGGCTCGAAGTTCGTTGAAATCTTTACCTCGTGCAACTCGCAATTCTGATTATATAAAAGGCTTGGATTTGTGGATGGACTATCAGTACGGCAGGTCATTTATGCCGTCTATAAAAATAGCATTGCAGCTGAGAAGAGCGAAAAATATTATTGAGAAGGACCCGCAAAACTCATTCGGAAATCTAGTGGCGGGCTCAATAAAACTGGAGGATTATCGCGATCAGAACAATTCGGTTCGATTGGCTTCGGTTTCCGACCTAGATCAAATAATTGCTCTTGCTGGGAAAGCGTTAGGAACCGGAGGACGATATATAGCGACCGAAGGAGGTTCAAACGTCGAGGTACCAATAATTCGTGATGAGTCTGTAGAAAAAAACACAAACGATGAGGCCATCCAGTACTTGGTAGAGGCTTTGAAATCCGGCCCACTTCGACCCGCTGTGTTGCGCATGTTGGGAGAAGCTGCTATTCGGGGAAAAAAATACGATATCATACGGGCCGCTGCAGAAACGTTCATAACTGATTTTCCAGACAACTCGTCCGGCTACCTGTATTTGGGCCTTACTTTATTTTTGCAAGGCCATCTTGCAGAGGCGTCAATCCGTTTTGAACGGGGCATAGAACGGTTGTCAGATGATGATAGGTGGGCGTTCGAGGACCCTACAAATATTGTGAGCACTAAACGCAGAGGTCAATTTTCGGCTGATTCCGATTCCGCTACGACCGATTTTTGGGCCAGACAAGATCATTTATGGAGTTCTCCAACCAACGAAAGATTGGTCGAACATCGAGCCAGAGTTGTTTATGCCGATTTGGTTTGGGGCAGACCTCACTACGGATTTCGAGGGTGGGAAACGGAGCCGGGTCAAGTCGTGATTCGGTATGGTTGGCCGTTGATGGAGATGCAGTTTCAAAATGATTATGATCAATTTTACTATCTAGACTACGGCTACAGGTATTGGGTATTTATGGACTTGGCAAAGGCCGACAGATATACACTTTGGAGTCCGCCCGGAGGCACTCTTAGCGCGACTCGATTGTGCGATAGAGGTCGGGGTGGTCTTGATGTGGAAAAATGTGCAAAAGAATGGTTTAGAGACGATCCCCAGCGGAGTCAGCGCACAGAAACGACTCGGGTAAAAATGACAACGTTATCATCAGTGTTTGAAGATGGAAACCAGCGCATCGCCGTCCTACCATTTTGTTTTCCCGAAACGGATCAACTTCCAGGGAATCAATTGGCCCTGTTTGATCGTGAAGCAGGGCAGTCGGTACCCCTTTATGGTCGTGCTTTAAAGTTTGTAGATCGAGAAAAGCATTGGAGTGAAATGCCATGCGACATCGCCCAAGTGGCTGTACAGCAAGTAGATACAGGTGGGCATCAACTGTCATTGGAAGTCGAAGGATTGCGTGGTTATGCTACGTCTAGAATAGATATTGCCCCCTCTTCATCTGAAGGACTTCGACTAAGCGACCTGCTGCTGGCGCGGTTGGTTGAAGAGTTGGATGCTCCAGTAGAGTCTGGATCAACGCCAACTTCGACGGTAGCAACCCAATCTTGGACACGGTATGGGAAGACCATTTACCCCGTGGCCAGCCCAGAGTTTAAATCTGGAACCCCTATCTATCTGTATTTGGAGACGTATGGGCTTCCCGAGGATACTGGTTCAGACCTGTCGTTTCAAGCAGCATTGGTGGAAGGGACGCTCAAGGAAGATTTGTCACCGAAGTTGGGACGTATTTTTGGTAAAAGTGAAAAGGCGATTGTCTCCGTAGAATTTGACCAGCATATCCAAGGATCTACCGATTCTAGGTATTTCATTTTGGAGACTCTGGACGTTGCACCTGGAACGTATGTTCTTGCGGTTCGAGTTTTAGAGCAACGAACGGGGCGTCAGTCAGTCATAAGTAGAGATATAGTTATCGAGTAGAGTATGATTCTAAGGGATAGGAGTATTCAAAAATGGGTATGGTTTCTGGCGTGGGTCGGACTGACGATTGTTAGTTCCTCACCATTGTACGCACAACAATCCTTAATTCGGGGTACGGTTGTGGCGCTGAGCGACGGGGAAAGTCTTCAAGGTGTTAACGTCGCAC
>ERZ890510.2592-NODE-2592-length-10078-cov-4.822508_pt1 | contig 10078 bp, 7 predicted proteins | sample MGYA00521265_ERZ890510 | MGnify/ENA primary metagenome ERZ890510 (study PRJEB32303, sample SAMEA104408624) | aquatic metagenome | biome: Brackish water; feature: Chemocline; material: water | place: Baltic Sea | collected 2014-10-26T21:54:00 | depth 110 m ...
CGTGGCCAGCCGGTGTCAGGGAGAGCCGGTCACCGCCGCTCAGGAAGACGCCGCCGCCGCCGGTCGCCTCGATCTGGCAGGCAGCCACCGTGACCTGCCGGCCACCATCCACACGCGCCGCCCAGCCACCCAGGTTGCGGAAGTGACAATTCTCGATCCGCACACCGGTGGCGTCGGCAATCGTCAGCGCTGTGCCACGGCCGTACTCGAAGGTCAGACCTTCGACCCGCACGTGGTTGGCCCCGTCCAGGGTGACCAGCGTGTCGGCAACGGAGACGGCGACCTCGATACCGTCCAGTGGCGCTGGCGGCCAGAAGTAGAGCAGGCCCGCCTGACGGTCGACGTAAAACTCACCGGGTTGGTCCAGCTCACACAGCAGGTTGTAGGCGTAGAACCACTGGCCGACGCGATACCCGTAGTTGTGATAGGGTGGTTCCACGGCAATGACACGAGCGACGGGATCGATGGACTCGACGCGCTGTCGCTGGTCCGACCAGTCCCAGAACCAGTAGCCGTGCACCCAGGGATCGGCTTCCTCCACCCAGCGGGCGGGTCGATCGCCGTCGTAGTGGAACTTGCCGATGAGATCCCCCTTGGTGCCGCGCACGTCCACCGGGTCCCCACCCACCAGACCGGTGATTCTGACGAAGCCCTCGCTGGGCCAACGCGCCAGCCGCATCGGCGCGCCGGCGAAGAACAGCTCCAGGCCGCCGGCGACGGGATCACCGAAGTCGTTGACGCCGCACGCACGCAGGTCAACCTGCACGATGTGATCCCGTGCCTCCGGTGCCAACCGGTCCCGGATGGCAGCATCCGTAACGGCGGCAAACCCGTGCAGCACGACACCACCAAGCAGGCGCGCCGTCTCGCCTGCTTGGGCCCGCCAGGTGACAGGGGCGGCGGCGGTGCCCGCGTCGTGCGGACCCAGGTCGAAGGCCTCACGCAACGGGTAGTCGCCCCCCGCCAGCTCGATGACGAGGCCGCCCGCCGGGATGTCCCCAGCAGCAAGACGGCGTCGCACTTCATCTCTGGCGTCAACGAGGGCAGTGGGTCCTGGGGAGACATGCAGGGATGACAGGGTACACCTCCAGTATGACGAGGGCGGCAGTACGACGAGAGCGGCGTGAGCCACACAGGTTGTCGGCAACGATTCTAGACACTACGATGATAGGTCATCATGGCGCCCGGAGTGTGACATCTCCGGGTTCAGGACCCCAGCGAAAGACAGGACAGATTTGAAATCCGGCGTCGAGCCACAACGGCTCGCGGCGGCCGTCGCCATTGGCGGCGCCGCCTTTTTCCTGCTTTTCGGCTACGAGGCGGTGCGCAGCGCCTCGACATCGCTCTTTGTCGGCCACTATGGCGCGGGCGCCCTGCCATGGGTGATGGCCCTGTCACCGGTGGGCACAGGGGTCATGCTGTACGGCTACGGGCTGTCATTGACCCGGCTCGGGGCGCGCCGCACGCTGGTAGCGACGAGTCTGGTTTCGGCGGCGATCCTCGCCCTGTGCTGGGCGAGCCTCACCGTTGCCGGGGGCCCCGCCAGTGCGCTGCTCTATGTCCTGCGTGAGGGCTACATCGTGCTCATCATCGAGCAGTACTGGAGCTTCATCAACAGCACGCTGCAGCCGGCCGAAGCGAAACGCGTCAACGGTCCGATCTGCGGCATTGCCTCGGTGGGCGGGATCCTGGGTGGCCTGACGGTCGGGCGGGTGGCTCCGATTCTGGGTACGGAGCCGCTGGTGCTGATCACGGCGGTGACACTGCTGCCGGCAGCGGCCCTCGGGCTGTATGCCTACCGACTTGGCGGCACACCACGGGGCGAGCAGCAGGGCGGCGCCGGGCACGGTGCGTTGGCGCTGGACCTGTTCAAGAAGCACCGTGTGCTCATCCACATCGGGCTGCTGATCCTGCTGACACAGACAGTATCGACCGTGCTCGACCTGTGCTTCAATGGGTTTCTGGCGCAGGCCATCCCCGGGCAGGACGAGCGGACGGCCTATCTCGGCAATTTCTACGCCATGCTCAATGGCGGCGCCTTCTTCATGCAGTTCCTGCTGACGCCGCTGATCCTGCAGCGTGTCCAGCTGCGGCACGTACACATGGGCATCCCTGTGGTGCACGCCATGGCGGCCCTGTTCGTGATCATCGAACCGCGGCTGTTCACCGCCGCCGCCGCCTACGTCATCTTCAAGACCTTCGACTACTCCCTGTTTCGAGCGGCCAAGGAAATGCTCTACATGCCCCTGCCCTTCGACGCGCGCTATCGTGCCAAGGAGGTGATCGACGCCTTCGGCTACCGGGCGTCCAAGGGCGTGACATCGGCTCTGGTGGTGGTCGCTGGCTGGGTTGTGGGCTCCGTGCCGACCATCGCCTTCCCGCTTGTGGCGCTGCTGGCGGCGGGCGGCTGGCAGCAGGTGGCGCAACGGGCGACACGGTCCTCCGGGGCCATGGAGACGGAGGGGGAGGATGGCCTGCCCGACGCCTGAACAGATCGAAATCTTCGAGCGCGACGGGTACTTGATCGTCGAAGATGCGCTGCCGGCGCCCAAGGTGGCGGAACTGCTGGGCGTCGTCGCCCGGCTGGAGCGGCGCCTGCGGGATTCACCCCACAGACGGCAGGTTTTCGGTCTCGATGTGCGACCGCTGGTGACCGAAGATGATGCCTTCCTGGAACTGCTGGAGTGGCCGGCGACGTTTCCCATGGCCGTGCGCTTTCTGGGTCACTGGAATCTGCAGCTGACGACGTCGCACCTGATCATGGTGCCACCCAATCCGCAACAGCGCAATACGGGCTGGCACGACGACGGTGGCAAACCCTTCTTCAACGTCAACGGCATCAAACCCTTCATGAACCTGAAGGTCGGCTTCTTTCTGCGGGATCTGCTGCAGCACAACATGGGATCCCTCATGGTTGTTCCCGGCAGCCATCGGATGCCCGGGGCGCCCGCCTGGGACGAGGGCGCAAGGGATCCGCGCGGGGCTGTGGAACTGAAGGTGCGCGCCGGTTCCGCTGTGATCTTTCAGCAGGGCGTGTGGCATGCAGGGGCGCCGAATCTGTCGGCGCAGACCCGCGTTGTGCTCTACTACGGTTATGGTACCCGGCTGCTGCGGCCGATTGACTACGACACCATGCCGCAGGCACTGCTCGACAAGTGCACCCCCATCGGTCGCCAGTTGCTGGGCGAAAAGAGCTCACATCTCGGCTACTACATCCCGATGGACGAGGATGTGCCGCTCAAACCATGGTACATCGAACGCTTCGGCGCCGCCGTGCGCGACTGAGGCAGGCCGTTTTCAGTCGATCATCGGCGCGATGGTTTCCGCCTCGACGCGGGCGACGACGGCGGCGACGTCGACCTGAGACGGGTCCGCCGGGAAGGGCTGGGGCAGCAACCACCATTCTTCCGTGAAACTGGACGATTCACCTGGGGCCAGCAGTTCACGCGGTCCGATGGGCTCCAGTTCGCAGACCTGTGTCCCATGGTACCAGATCGATGTGGTCAGTCCGGCGACCTCGTTGTAGACCCGGTCCGGGTAGGTGAGGAAGCGTTTGACGAAGAGCAGATCGTTGCGCATCAGGTAGGCGAACCAGCCGGCGTTGGAGTCCATGCCGAGCTTGGCGTACTGCGGCGGTCCGGTGACGGTGAGCACGCCGTCCCGTACGTGGATGTTGGCATCCTCCGGCCGCGTATCGATACCCCCCGGGCCATACATCACGTAGTGCTGCGGAAAACGGCTCGGCTCCGTCACGGGCAGCACGACGATGCCGTGGCCCTGGGCGAAGGTGCGACCCCAGTGGCAAGTGTCGATCGCGCGCGGCGACACGTTGAGGATGGTCTGGGTGCAGCGCAGGTGCGAGCCGGTGTCGGCCAGTTCGAAATCGCGCATGAGTTGCACGCCCACCCCCTGGTCCTCGCTACTGACGAGTCTGGCAGACCGTGGACCGGTGGCCATCCCTTCCCAGGTGCCGAACCAGAGGTCGGGATGGCCTGCGATGATCTGCTCCGGGCCGATGTCGCACCGACCCCCACACAACTCCACCCTGGGATCACTCTCCTGGTAGCGCCAGCCCGCCTGGGTGTCCTCCAGCATCAGAGCGTTGACGCCGCCCACAGCGTATTCGAGCACGCGGCCACCGGCTGTGCCCAGAACAACGCGCGTGGCGCCATTGTCGAGGGCGATACAATCGTCGTAGCCGAAATAGCTGATCTCTGTCATGATCAGGCACAGACCGCGTCATCGACGTTCCAGCGATTGAAGGGGCCTTCCTCCGCCTGCTGGCTCATGCGATCCCGTGTGTCGCGCCAGAGCCGTTCCCAGGCGACGGGGTCGCGCAGTTCGCTGGCCGGGTTGGCGCGGCTGCGGGCAACGAAGCCGGGGAAGGCGGGGCGCCCTGTGGGTTTGCCAATCGGCTGGTAGCGCAGGTCGAAACTCCAGCGGACTTCGTCGCTGACGTTGGCCAGGGAGCTGTGACAGGTCAACTGCGTGAGAAACAGCACGTCGCCAGGTTTCATGGGTAGCGACACAGGCGCCTCGGTCGGCAGCAGGGGGTCGGCAACGCTGAGGCCCAGTGGACGTTTGCAGTGGTGCAGCAGGCCCCGTCGATGACTGCCCGGAAACACCTGCAGACAGCCATGCGCGATGGACGCATCCGTCAGCGAGAACCAGACCGTGAGGATCTCACCATCATCGGCTTCGGGCAGCACGACGCCATTGTCCTGATGCCAGGGGGTGACGCCGAGCTGTGGCAGGCCCGTGTCGGCGTTGATCGGGGTCAGCCGCTCGGGCGGCTTCATGCGAACATGCTGCACGGGGTTGGAGTAGATCTCGGGGCCGACGATCGATTCGACGGCATCCAGCAGCGCTTTGTTCACCAGTGTCTGAAAGACGGCGGGTCCTGCCCAGAAGGGTGTGTCGGGCTGCACGTTGCCCTGGGGCAGGCTGAAGTCGAAGTACTGGGCGTGGACCTTGCCGCTGTCGCGATAGACCTGCGTCAGGCGTTGTTCGAAGGGCAGATCCTCATAGGCTGACGGGATCGCGCCGGTGGCGTAGAGCTCGGCGGCGAGGCGGTCGAGGACCCCCTCATACTCGCCGATGACGGGGGCCAGGACCTGCTCCGGATCCAGCAGGCCTTCGATGACGAGATACCCCTGTTCGTGGAAGTGTTCGAGCTGTGCGGGCGTCAATGATGGCATGGCTCTGTTCCGCTTTGTTGTTGGTGGCCGGTTGCAGTCACGGGCAAAGATACCCCGTCCGTGCGCCCTGGCGCCAAATCGCGCATACTGGACGGAGACGGACAGGATACGCAAGCCATCATACAAGGTGAATTCCCATGGCATCTCCAGCTCTGCAGACGCGGCTTCTCAGTTCCCTGACCAAAGTCTTCGCCGATGAGGAGCTGCAGGCGCGGCCCTTTCGTCGTGCCACCTGCCTGCGCGGCGAGGTGTTCTCCTTCCAGTTGGCCTACCGCGCCGAGTCGATGCTGCAAGACCTGCAAGTGGCTGTGGCATCCGATCTGCAGCGCTACATCCAGGTGCGCGCCGTCGGTCTGGCACCGAGTGAGTTCCCCGGTGCCCACTTCGACGACAATGTGTTGCGGACGACGCCAGGCCTGTATCCAGACCCCCTGCTGCCTGTTGGTGAGCGCCTGCCGGCGCCACCCGGGCAGTGGCGTTCCCTGTGGGTGACGATGCGGGTGCCGACGCGCATCACGGCAGGCATCTTTGCTATCGAGTTGGCGCTGGCCAGTGGGGATCGGCAGGTCGGTGGCGGCACGTTTACGCTGGAGGTGCTGCCGGCGACACTGCCGGCGCAGAAGCTGAAACACACGAGCTGGTTTCACACCGACTGCATCGCCACACACTACGGCGTTGAGGTCTGGAGCCAGCAGCACTGGGCCCTTGTCGATCGCTTCGTGCGCAATGCGGTGGATCACGGTATCAACATGCTGCTGACGCCACTGTTCACGCCGCCACTGGACACGCAGGTGGGCGGTGAGCGCCCCACGGTGCAGCTGGTGCAGGTGCGTCGGTCCGGGGAGGGCTACAGTTTTGATTTCTCGCGCCTGGACCGCTGGGTGCACATGGCGGACGCGGCGGGCGTGAAATTCTTCGAGATGTCCCACCTGTTCACGCAGTGGGGTGCGGCGCACTGCCCGAAGATCGTGGTCACCGAAAATGGCAGGGAACAGCGGATCTTCGGTTGGAAGGACAAGGCCTCGGGGCGTCGCTACCGCGCGTTCCTCGATCAATTCCTCCCTGAACTCGTGCGCTACATCGACCGCCGCGGTCTGCGCAAACGCTGCTTCTTCCACGTCTCCGACGAGCCCCACGCCAACCATCTCGAGTCCTTCGCCGCCGCCGCTGCCATGGTCCATCATCACCTGCAGGGCTTCCCCTTCATCGACGCGCTGTCCAATGTGGAGTACTTCGACCGGGGTCTCGTACGGCAGCCCATCCCGGCCAGCAACCACATCGAGCCATTCGTCGAACGGGGCATCAAGGATCTGTGGACCTACTACTGTGTCTCCCAATGGAAGGACGTGGCCAATCGTTTCTTCTGCATGCCATCGGCACGCAACCGCATCCTGGGGGCGCAGCTGTATCGCTATGATCTGAAGGGTTTCCTGCAATGGGGCTACAACTTCTGGTATGCCCAGTACTCAACGCACGCCATCGATCCCTTCAAGGTGACCGACGCTGGCGGCAACTTCCCGTCGGGGGATGCCTTCCTCGTCTATCCCGGCGAAGACGGACCTGTCGACTCACTGCGTGGCGAGGTCTTCCGCGAGGCTCTGCAGGATCAGCGTGCCCTGCAGTTGCTCGACAGCCTGCAGGGACGCGACAAGACGGTGCAACTGCTGGAGCGGGGACTGGAGGAGTCGATCACGATGACACGCTACCCGAAGGACGCCGACTGGTTGCTGCGTATGCGTGAGCGCTGCAATCGACGCATCGCGGCGTTGTAGGGCGGGGCGTCCGTCCGGCGCGGTACACACGAATGTTGACAGGATTCAGCGCAGCTGCTCGTAGATCATGACCGCTGCACACAGGTCCTGTGCCGCCATCCCGGTCAGGTAGGCGGCACTGCCGCCTCGGGCAACGCGCCCACAGGCGGCGTCACCCATGGTCAGCACCGTGCCGTCCGGCGCCCGCGCCAGGGCGATCCGCTCGAGGGTCTGCTGCGTCGCAGCAGATCGGAACTCGCCGGACTTCTGTGCCTGCTGCAACAGATCCACAACGACGGGACGTGACTCGAGGAGATCGGCCTGCAACTGACGTGTACGCGAATCGCCGGCGATCGCGACGATGGTGTCGACCGGCGCCAGCTGCGCCTGGCCGATGACCGGTGTTGGCGTGGGAATCGCAGTCAGTACCGCATCAGCACCTTCCACACAGGCCTCGATGGACGTCGTCATGCGCAATCGGGTACCATGCAGCTGTGGCGATAGGGCGGCGACAAAAGCATCACGATTGTCGGCGTTGCGGCTCGTGCAACGCAGCTCCTCGAGGTCAAAGAGATGATCACAGGCCAGAGTCAGGCAGCGGGCGATACGACCGGTACCCAGAATGCTGACGCGGCGTACGTCATGCCCCGAGAGGAAATCGACAGCCAGAGCCCCGGCCGCGCCGGTTCGCATGTCGGTGATGTAGCCGGCATCCAGACGCACCTGGGCGCCGCTGGTGAGGTCCTCCAGTTCGATCCACGCCTCGCGCGATCCCAGGTGTCCCGAGCCGACGTTGGAAACCTCCTCGATGATCTTGCGCACCCGGTACTGCCCGGTCCACGTCGCCGGCATGTCGAGGCGGAAGCGACTGGTCCCGTCCTGTTCCTCGACGGACTCCTGCCGCGGCGGATTGATGATCTGGCCCGCGCCATACAGCTCGAAAGACTGGCGTGTCGCCGCAACAAAGTCCGCTATGTCGAAGCGCTCGCGGAAGTCTTCTTCGCGCAGGTATGTGACAGCCATCCTCAGGCGCTCCGGATCGAGGGCAGGGCACACCGTCATGCCCCTGGGACGGTCGCCAAGGTAGCCCGGAATGGCCGCCGTTGGCCAGTGCAGCTATCTTGCGCTGCATACTCATGCTGAGCGCCGACACCAGACACGCCCTGACTCGGGCCCGATATTCCCGTTCGAATGCCTATGACCCGGCCTGGGTCTGCGCCAACGAAATGGGGCCGAATGCCCTGTGGTTGCTGGAGTGGTTGTGTGAGGCCATCGATCTGCGCCCCGGTATGCGGGGGCTTGATATGGGTTGCGGGCAAGGGCGTGACGACAGCTGATGGGGCGCGTGCTGACCATTGGTGCCGCCCAACAGGGCCCCGTTTCCCGCAACGAATCGCGCGCTGATGTTGTTGTCCGTCTGTTGGCCCTCATGCAGCAGGGCCATGACATGGGCTGCGATCTGATCGTTTTCACCGAGGTCGCCCTGGTCCCGTTCTTCCCGCATTGGCACATGACAGACGAGGGCGAGATCGACGGCTGGTTCGAGCGGGAAATGCCCGGCCCCGACACGCAGCCCTTGTTTGACGAGGCGCGGCGTCTCGGCCTCGGCTTTCACCTTGGCTTTGCCGAACTGGCTGCTGAAGAGGGTGAGATTCGACGCTACAACGCGGCGGTGCTCGTGGGCCCCGATGGCAGCATTATCGGCCACTACAGGAAGATCCACCTACCCGGGTATGATCGGTATCAGCCCGCGCAGCCCTTTCAGAATCTGGAGAAGCGCTACTTCCGCGTCGGTGATCTCGGTTTCCGCACCTGGAACGCTTTTGGCGGTGTCGTTGGTATGATGATCTGCAATGACCGTCGCTGGCCCGAGAGTTATCGGGTGCTGGCGTTGCAGGGCGCTGAGCTGATTGTGATGGGTTACAACACGCCCGTACACAACCCGGCCAACCCCGACGCTGACCATCTGGCATCCTTCCACAACCATCTCAGCCTGCAGGCCGGAGCCTATCAGAATTCCTGCTGGGTTGTTGCTGTCGCCAAAGCCGGCACAGAGGAGGGCGTTGAGCAGATTGGTGGAACGTGTATCGTTGCCCCGTCCGGGCAGATTGTCGCCGAGGCAACGAGCCTTACGGATGAGTTGATCGTGGCTCGTTGTGACCTGGATCTGGCCCGGCTCTACCGCCAGAGTACTTTCGATTTTTCCCGGCATCGCCGCATCGAACACTATGGCCTTATCACAGAACGCACCGGCGCCGAGCCGCCAGGGGAGAGTCGTGGGAGATGATTGAAACGGTACCTGAGATGGTCACACGCCTGGAGGAAGCCCGAAAACTGGGCAAGGTGGCTGTCGATACGGAACTGGTCTGGGAGAGCACGTTCTATCCGGCACTCGGTCTCGTGCAGGTGGGGGTCTCGCGGGAAGGATGTTATCTGCTGGACGCCGTCGCTCTCGGTGGCCAACTGGCGCCGCTGGGTGACCTGCTTGCTGACACGGGTACGGTGAAGATCCTGCACGACGCGGTTCAGGATATGACGATTCTGCGCAACGCAACGCGCGCCTCGGGGACGACGGCGCCACCGGCCAACCTGTTTGATACACGCATCGCGGCTGGATTCGTCGGGCTGGCGAGTACGATCTCGCTGCGCGACCTGCTGGTTGAGCTCGTCGGCGTCGAGTTGGACAAGACCGAGACACGCACCGATTGGCTGCAGCGGCCCCTGGCACAGAACCAGGTGGGCTACGCCGAGGATGACGTCCGTTATCTGGTGGATGCGCACGACGAACTGGTGCGGCGCGCGGAAGCCAACGGCCTGGGCGACTGGCTGCGGCAGGAGATGGCGACGTTGAACGACCAGACGCTCTATGACGAGCGGGATCCGCGCGAGGAATTTCGCCGGGTCAAGGGATTTGGCAAAATGCGGGGCCTGGAACTGGCGACTCTTCGAGAGTTGAGTGTCTGGCGCGAGAAGGCGGCGCGCGAACTGGATCGTCCCCGCGGGCGTGTGGCCTCAGACAAGCTGCTGCTGTTCCTGGCGCAGCGCCAACCGACCGAAGTGGCACACCTGAGCGAGGTGCGGTCCTTCCGCCGGCGGGACATCGATCGCCACGGCCAGGAAATCATCGAT
>ERZ890510.2593-NODE-2593-length-10077-cov-4.720714_pt1 | contig 10077 bp, 13 predicted proteins | sample MGYA00521265_ERZ890510 | MGnify/ENA primary metagenome ERZ890510 (study PRJEB32303, sample SAMEA104408624) | aquatic metagenome | biome: Brackish water; feature: Chemocline; material: water | place: Baltic Sea | collected 2014-10-26T21:54:00 | depth 110 m ...
TACGTGTTGGCACGCGCCGCCTTATCCGGCGGAGTCCGAAGATCTCGGCGCCCTTCTAATATGGCAGGGGTGGGCCAAAGCGCTCCCGGCGGCGCAACCGCTCTACCATACGTTGGAGACTATCGCTCGATCTCAGGGGCGCGGTGTTTGGGGAACGCGGCTGGAAGAGCGCATCAACCCTCAGCCTCGGTAGCCCTTGCCCGGTGCATTCGGGCATGCGAGGAAGGGGTTTAAGCAGGGAGCAACGCAATGGATATGTCTTATCGCCGCCTCGGGGCGAGCGGGTTGAGAGTATCGCCGCTGTGCCTCGGCACTATGATGTTCGGCGCGCAGACCGATGTTGACGAAGCTGGTCGAATCATCGCCGCGGCACGGGATGCCGGGGTCAACTTCATCGATACCGCCAACGTCTATAACAAGGGTGAGTCAGAGCGCGTTACCGGCCAACTGATCGCCAAGGATCGCGATTCGTGGGTTGTCGCAACGAAACTCGCCAACCCATTCGGTCGTGGCCCCAATCAACGAGGGTCGGGTCGCAAAGCGATCGTTCAGGCCGTGGATGCCAGTCTGGCGCGGCTCGGCACACCTTACGTCGACATCATGTATCTCCACGTCGACGACTATGACACGCCGCTTGATGAGACGGTCGGCGCGCTAGCGCACGTCATTTCTCAAGGGAAAGTGCATTACCTCGGTGTCTCGAATTACCCGTCGTGGCGGATTGCCGAGATTGTTCATCTGTGTGGCGACGTTGGTATTCAACCGCCGATCGTGTGCCAGCCCAATTACAACGCGGTCAGCCGCCTGGCCGAGATGGATGTCATACCGGCCTGCGCGCACTTCGGCTTGGGGATCGCCAACTATTCGCCGTTGGCGCGCGGTATCTTGACCGGCAAGTACAAAGAGGGTGCGGCGCCGGATCCGACCACCCGGGCCGGGCGGAACGATCCGCGCATGATGGAATCCGAGTGGCGGCCCGAATCACTGGTGATCGCAGCGCAAATCTCCAAGCGCGCCTCGGTACGCGGCATGTCGGCGGCGCAATTCGCTGTGCTGTGGTGCCTCAACAACGAGCTTGTGACGTCGGTAATCGCCGGGCCGCGGAGCCTCGAGCAATGGCAGGACTACCTTGGAATTGCGGCCTTGGATTGGCACGAAGAGGACGAGGCCTTCGTCGATTCGCTGGTGCCACCGGGTTCGATGTCCACGCACGGTTTTGTCGATCCGAAGTATCCCGTTGCGGGCCGCATTCCGGTCATCGACTAATTCGTCAGCAGGACAGCGCGCCCCTCAACACAGTGACCGCCTTGCCGCCAAGTTTCACCCGATCGCCATTTGTCGCGACTCGCAACACGCCGCCGCGCCGCGACGCCTGAAACGCTAACATCTGTTTCTTCTTCAGTCGGGCACCCCAAAACGGGGTCAAAATGCAGTGCGTCGACCCGGTCACCGGGTCTTCGTCGATCCGGTGTACCGGTGCGAAAAACCGTGAAACGAAATCGTACCCGACGTCGCCCGGGGCGGTGACAAGAACGCCCCGCTCCGCAAACGGCAGCAACGCACGAAAGTCTGGGGCCAGCCGGCGAACTGCTTGAGCATCGGCGAATTCGGCCACGAGGTCCCAGGTGCTACGCCACGTCGCGATCGGCTGTGCACCGAGCGCGGCGGCAAGGCCGGCCGGTTCCTCGGCGGGTTCAATCGGCAACGCGGGGAAGTCCATCACGATCCAATCGTCTTCGCGCACGCAGGTCAAAAGACCCGAGCGTGTGTGAAAGTGTGCTGCCTCTGCGCGATCGAGTAATTCCTGGTCCCAAAGAAAATGGGCACTGGCCAGCGTCGCGTGCCCACACAGGTCGACCTCGGCGCCGGGCGTGAACCAACGGAGCGACCAGTCGCCGTCGTCCTGTCGAAACAGGAAGGCGGTTTCCGAGAGGTTCATTTCCTGGGCAACGTCCTGCATCCAGCCTTTCTCGGCGGCCGAGTCGAGCAGGCACACCGCCGCTGGATTCCCCTGGAACGCGGTATCCGTAAAGGCGTCGATCTGATGCAAGACATGATTCATGAGGCGTCTTGCCGATCAGCCGCCTGGAGTTGTTCGATCAAACCTTCAGCAGTCACCAATCCACGAATTAGGCGGCTGCCGATGAGAAAGGTGGGCACAGCAGTGATCGAAACTTCTTCATATGCCAACCGCAACAGCATCTGATGGGTATCTGCATACGTGCCAACGTCGAGCGCTTGGCGAAACGCCACCCCGTCCAGGCCGATCTCTTCCGCCAACACAGTCAAAACGTCGATGTCACCGATATCTTGGCTCTCTTGAAAGAAAGCAGCAAACATTCGGTGGGTGTACTCGGCGCTCCTACCGTTTTCCTCGGCGTACAAATGGCCCTCGAATGCAAGGCGTGAGTATGGTTGCGGCGAAACGTCCGGCAGCCGAATCTCGATGCCCATTTGGGCTGCCATCGGATAGACCGAACGGGTCCAACCGGTCTGTAGGTAATCGTCTTCAGGTCGGAGCGTCGGGGTTGGTTCGGGCCGCAACTCGAACGGCATCCACTGCACCTTGGTCTCAATGCCGCACTGCGCGATTGCCTCCGCCAGCGGCTGCTCGGCGAGAAAGCAATAAGGACAGACATAGTCGGACCAAACACGGACGGGAACGGTCATGGGGTCTCCTCATCGGCCAGATGATCAGGGTAGATGCGCCGCTCAGTCTTGCAAGGGATCTTCTTCCAGCGACTCTGGACTGTCCGCGTCGATCACGCGGCGTGCGGTCTCGTAGTCAAAGCCGGCCCGTGCCATCGCGGCGAGGTCACGCACGCGATACTCCTCCCGCAGTTTTAACCTAAACGGGCCAAGACGGCGTCGCTGGGCATAGCGGATCGCCGCCTTGCGGTCCGGCGCGGCATTCTCGAGCGAGAGCGATTCCAAAGCCGCATCCACGATCTCTGGCGCAACGCCCTTGTGCCGAAGTTCGAGCATCATCATCCGCCGCGACCGCCCTTGGCGGAACATGCTCTGGATGCGCGCGTCGGCGTAGGTGCGGTCGTCGATCAAACCGCTGGACTCGAAACTGCTCACGATCGTGTCGATCCAGCCCGAGGCGGTATCAGTATCGATTTCCTGGACGCGCTCGGCGCGGCGCACGCGGCGGGTCAGAACCTCGCGCAAATTCGCGGCAGAGCTGGCGTAACGCTGCAAGTAATACAAAGCGGCATTGCGCAAGGACTGCTGCGTTACCTTGCGGGGCTGGCGCCGTGCTGACCGCTTTGCTGGTTTATCTTCAGTCATCAAAAGAAAAAGGCCCGGCGCATCGGCGCCGGGCCCAGAGTCCCTGAGAATCGGTCGAGAGTCTACGTGCCGCGTTTGGTGTAGAGGTACAAGATGATTGCTAAGGCGATCAGTCCCACCAAGCCGTTCGACCCAAGACTCGCGATTAGATTGGTGAGGTTGCCAATAATGTCGCCCGGCAAGAACGGCACCGGCCCGTCGAAAATAATCTGAACCACGATCCCGAGTGCAATCAAGCCGATGCCGAGTTCGGTCAGCCGGTAGACCCAGTTCTTTACGTTGTCGAATATGTTAGACATTTGCCCCCCTGTGGGCCGCGTCCAGGTAAGTAGAAAGGTGCCGGTTACTTACCAAATACTATGGCTATGTTTGCCCAACCGAGAAAATGGGTCGAATAGCAGGAGAATGTTAGCCAGTGGCCGCTTGATGAGTCAATCGGCGCGGCACCACATATAGTGGCGGGGGGGGCATACGGCGCAAAATGATGTGGATAACTCACCAAACCCCATCGTTACGCCGGAGACGATACGCGTCATTATCCGCAGCAGAACCACTAGGTTGGGACACATGACAACCACCGACGATGCAGCCGTGCTGGCGGCAAACGAAGCGTTCTACCAGGCGTTCGAGGCCGGTGATGGAGACGCGATGAACGCCTTGTGGTCGCGCCGCGCAACCGTGGCATGTACCCATCCGGGTTGGACGGCGATCACCGGACGGACCCGCGTTCTAGAGAGCTGGTCCGGCATTCTTGAGGGATCGCGCGGGCGCGTGGCGTGTCTTGAGCCGGTCGCGCACGTCCTCGGCGACGTTGCCTTCGTCACGTGCAACGAGGCGCTTGGCAACAATTTGCTGGCGGCGACCAACGTCTTCGTGCGCGAGACCGACGGCTGGCACATGGTCCACCATCATGCGTCTCCGGTCGCGCGCGCTTACGTCAAGGATGGACCGCAGGAAGGCGATGCGGTGCACTAACCTCAGGCGGCGCGAATCTTAGCTGAGGCCTCGTCCAATTCGGGCAATCCGAGCACGGCGTTGGTTTCTTCGAGCGACGCCATGCGATCGAGCCAGGTGCGCGAGTCGCCGGTCTCCTTAAGCATCGCCATGAATTGCGAAAGCTGCCGCACCATCACGCGGATCATGCTGGACGGGAAGATAACAATCTTGAACCCCAGGGCTTCTAGCTCTTTGGCCGACATCAACGGCGTCTTGCCGGTCTCAGACATGTTCACCATGTGCGGCCCCGGAAGCTCGCCGACTTGGCGCTTCATTTCCTCGGTAGATTCGATTGCGTCCATAAAGAGAATGTCGGCACCGGCTTCTTTGTAGATCTTGAGGCGGCGCATCGCCTCCTCCATGCCCAACGGCGAGCGCGCGTCGGTGCGCGCAATGATCTTGAAGTCCGGCGAGGACCGGCCGGCGACGGCGGCCCGAATCCGCTCAGCCGCCCGCTCGACAGGCACGATGACCTTTCCCTCCATATGGCCGCATTTCTTGGGCCAGGTTTGATCTTCGAACTGCGCTGCTGCGGCGCCGAGACCCTCAAGGCCGCGCACCGTGCGCATGACGTTTGCAACGTCGCCGTAGCCGGTATCGCAGTCGACGATCAGCGGAATTGATGTAACCGCACGGATCGCCCGCACGTTGGCTTCGACCTCGTTGAACGCGATGAGCCCAACATCGGGCACGCCGTAAACCGCGGCCGCCGTCGCATAGCCCGAGACATAGCCAGCCTCGAACCCGGCAATCTGCGCGAGCCGCAGTTCAAGGGCGGTGCCGCCCCCCGGAACGACAACGATGCCCTTACCAGCCAGTAACTGGGAGAGTGTCTTGGTGCTCATGTCTTTGCCTTCCTCTAGCCGTCCGACCATGGGGACGGTTGTTTCGGTATTGCCTGACTATCGACGGTGATGGCATCGACCTTCTCGTTGAAAAAGCAATGAAGGTCTTTGATCTTCGGGATTTCTGCGATCGGGTCCGGGTAGTACCACACGATGTCCTCGTAGGTCTTCCCGCCCGCCTCGACATTGTGGTAGTGCGCTGTCCCTTTGTAGGGGCAAGCCGTTTCCAACGATGAAGCCGTCAGCTGCGCCGTGATATCGGTCCGCGGAATGTAGTAGCGGGTGGGCAGCCCGGTTTCGAACAAGAAGACCGCCTCGGTGCTGTCGGCCACAACCTCGCCGCCCAGCGAGATCTGTACCCGGCGGGACGATTTAATGGTGTCGATGCGTTTGTACGGATCCCTTGGGTGGACGAAGATTTCCTCATCTTCCTCGAACCAGTGATCCATACGGCCCCAGTAGAAAGCGACCAGATCCTTCAGCGCGGGCTGCGCGGGCAGGGGGGCTTCGTAACCCCACACGGCGTTCTCGGCCGCGCGCCCGCCGGCGCGAACCGTCCAATAGGAGGCGTCGCCTTTGTACGGGCAATGCGTTGTGTGCGACGTCTTCTCCAGTAGGTCCATGCGTACGTCGTCCATTGGAAAGTAATACATCGGCAAGTGCCCGTCCTCGTGCAACATCCGTGTGTTGCTCGAGTCGGCGATTGTTTCACCGTTGAACATCACCCTCACTCTGCGGGGGCTGGGCTCAATGATCACGGCATGAGAGTCGCCAATGCGGCCCGGGTGCGCAACCTTGAGGCCTTTGAAACGTTTGTTGGCTGGGGATTCTGTGACTGCCATGGCTGATCCTCCGGTGCGGCTCGTTTTGCCCGGTATCATAGGGGAGGCATAAGCGCCGCGCCAAATGGTCTGCCCGCAGGGGCATTGCTCGGCGGAGAACGCCTCCATATAAGTCGGGAGGATCAACTCAAGGGGACGGGCATGCACGAGTCAATCAAGGGCAAAGTGGTCGTCATTACCGGTGGGGGCCGCGGGCTCGGCCGTGCCATGGCGCTTGGTCTGGCCGAAGCGGGCGCGAAAGTCGCGATTACCGCGGCACGCGAGGGTGCCGAGCTACAGCAAACCGCAGCCGACTGCGTTGCAATTGGCGGCGAAGATTGCGCCCTGGCGATGCAGGCCGACGTCACCAGCGTCGCCGATTGCGAGCGCGTCATGAAAGAGGCCAAGGACAAATGGGGCCATCTGCACGTCGTTGTGAACAACGCGGGTCGCGGTATGACCTATGTCGACAAGAACTTCGTCAAGGAGCGCCCGCCGTTCTGGTCTATCCCGACCGACACGTGGGGCATGATGATCGACACCAATGTCAACGGTGTTTTCAACATGGCCAAGGCGGCTGTTCCTTATCTCCTGGCCGAGGGATGGGGTCGCATCATCAATGTGTCGACCAGCCTCATAACCATGCAGCGGCGCGGCTACGCGCCCTACGGTTCCTCGAAGTGGGCAGTTGAGGGGCTAACTATGATCATGGCGCAGGATCTGGAAGACACCGACATTACGGTCAACGCGCTGCTGCCTGGGGGCGCAACCGACACCGCGATGATCCCAGGAAAGGTCGGCGATAAATCGCGTGCTGGTGCCGACGGCAATCTGTTCGAGCCGGTGATCATGGTGCCGCCGATCCAATACCTTGTTTCGGCTCTCTCTGACGGCAAACGTGGCGACCGTTACGTTGCTAAACTTTGGGATCAATCGCTGCCGCCTGAAGAAGCTGCGTCAAAAGTGCGGTTTCCCATCAAACGCGACCGACAGTATTAGAGGCTGCCCGATGGCATCTGATCCTTACGCCAAGATCGTCGATACAGAACCCGCGCTAGTTCGCACCATTGGCGAGCGCCTTGAGGTTCGTGCCGCACACCCCGATCAACGCGCCATGCTCGACGCTTATCTCGCCGATATCGCGTGGCCGCAGGACGCGCGGGTTGTAGAAATCGGCTGCGGGACCGGGCCGGTCACGCGGGCTCTCGCGTCACGACCCGAGCCGGGCGCGGTACTCGGCCTCGATCCGTCACCAATCCTGATCGAACGCGCGAAAGAACTCGCGTCCGGACAGCCCAAGCTGACATTCGAAGTCGGCGATGCGCGCAATTTGGCACAGGCTGACGCGACCTTCGACGTGGTGGTGTTTCACACTGCGCTTTGTCATATCCCGGGTCCTGAGAAGGCGTTGGCCGAGGCACGCCGCGTCCTAAAACCCGGTGGCTGGCTGGCAGTGTTCGACGGCGACTATGCGTCGGCGACAGTCGCGATCGCCGAACACGATCCATTACAGGCCTGTTCGCGCGCCGTGACCGATCATAACGTGATGGACCGGTGGATCGTTCGGCGGCTACCGGCCATGGCCAAGGCGGCGGGATTCAACATCACGCGGTTCCGCAGTCACGGGTATGCCGAAGTGATCGACCCGGTCTACATGCTGGGCCACGCCGAACGCGGCGCCGAGGTGCTGGCCGCGCAGGGGGTCATTGGCGCTGATCTCGCGGAGGCGCTGAAGAGAGAGGCACGTCGGCGGGTCACCGACGGTGCCTTCTTCGGTCACATCGCCTATGCCAGTCTCGTCGCGCGGAAGCCTTAGAGGACCTTGGACTTGTCCTTGTAAGACTTGAACTCAAGGTAATTGCCGGCGGGATCGGCGACGAACATATTGCCGACAGTGCCGATGTACTCGTGATCTTTGACGTTGGGTTCGATGCGAAAGGCCACGCTCTTGGCGCGCAATTCGTCAGCGAGCGCGTTCCAGTCGTCCCAATCCATGATGATCCCAAAGTGTTTGTAGGGTTCCACTGACGGGTCGCCTTTGCTCGGCTCCACTTCGTCCGGTGCATCGATCAACACCATTTGCGCGCCAAAAAAGTTGATGACCGCATAATCCTTGCCGCTGGTATCGGCGCGCTCCCGGCACCCCAGCGTATTGACGTAGAAATCTCGCGCCTTGGCCAAATCATCGACCGCAAAGGCAACGTGAAAGATTGGATCCTGCATCCGATTTTCCTCCCGGTTCAACGCTAAGCCTACGGTGCGCCAGGGCAACCATCAACGTCCGCCCGATTGACCGCTCGTGTGGTCGGACGTTCTAATGCGTTCATGCCGGGCCCCCATGATCTCGGCGGCGTCGATTTTGGCCCCGTCGATCTCACCGAACATACGCGAAGCGCGTGGGACAATCGCGTCGATGCCATGCAGCGAACGCTACGGGAGCAGAGGCACTGGAGCGTTGATGAACTGCGGCGGGCGATCGAGTCGCTGGCGCCTGGGGACTACCTGTCTTTCACCTATTACCAGAAATGGCTTTCGGCCATTCATTTGCTTCTCATAGAAAAGGGTCTTCTTGATCGGGAGGAGATCGTGGCCCGGATCGTAAAACTCCGCGGTGCCGATCGTTGAAGGTTTGACCGGTTCGTCGCTGGACCGCTTGCCTTAGCGCATCACTCAAATGCCTGGCACGCCAAGCAGGCTTTGTTAGAACGGCTGCACAACCACCATGAATACGATGATGCCGCCAAGCGCCGCGGCGATAAATGAACTCCCGTCGTAGGCGAGCGCTGTTCGCCCACCTTTGTCGGCGGCGAGTTGCCTCTGCGCCACTAGATAGGCGCCGTGAAGGGCGAGGAGCGCCGCGACAGCGGCGAGTTTGATCCACAGCCAAGTGGAGGCGAGGTCCGGTTCCCCGGGAATGACAAGGAGGATGGCGCCAAACAGCATTGCGAGGATCATCGCCGGTGCGATGACGATTCGGAGCAATCGGCTTTCAGCGCTCGCTAGGGAATCCGATCGCCCGTTCCCTCGCACGTGAGCGGCATAGAGAAGCGGGAGGCAGATCATCCCGCCGATCCAGATTGTGGCGGCAGTGATGTGAATCGCGATGATCCAGGGGCGGAAGGCGGCCCAATCCGAAATCATTTCTATCAACGACTCGTTTGCACCTTTCCACATCATTTGGAGCGCAATGTAGAAGATGACAAGGATGCCGAAATAAGCGATCCACCGATATTTCTGCAAGATGCGCGCTACTAGCACCGCCGCAGCCCCCATGAACGCCACCGAAAGGATGAGGCCGACGATGAGAACCCATGGGTGCTCATGAGCGGCGCCCGCCACGGCCAGTACGTTGTCGAGCGACATTGAAACGTCGGCAGCGACAATTTGTAGCGCCGCCTGAGCAAATGTCTTCGGTTTGACCCCTGTTGGGGTGCGGCCCTCCAGGGCTTGCTCGCCCTGCTCCTCGGCCGCGTGTCCACCTACGCGCAGCTCTTGCCACAATTTCCAAGAGACCCAAAGCAGCAGCACCCCGCCGGCGATTAGAAGGCCGAAGACGTCGAGCAGGAATGTCGTGCCGAGCGCGAAGATGATCCGCAGGACTGTAGCTGCGATGATGCCAATAAGAATGACCTTGCCGCGCTGTTTCGCGGGCAGCCCAGCTGCGGCCATGCCCACTGCGATGGCGTTGTCTCCGGCGAGGACTAGGTCGATCAGAATAACTTGGCCGAGGGCGCTCAGTTCCGCGGCGCTCACAAAGTCGAACATTCAGCTCAGGTGTCCTGGTGGCGGGATGTCAATGTAGGGAATAACCGTCCGACGGAATACCAGCGTCGAGCCAATAGTACCATCCGCCATGGATTGACGCCGCGCGCGTGTCGCTCTGTAATACCACCATGCCAGGACCTCACGATTTGGGCGGTAGGAATTTTGGGCCAGTCAATCGCGCGGAACACGCGCGCAGCGAATGGGACAACCGGGTTGACGCGATTCTCAAGCTGATGCTGGACGGTCGCCGGTTTCGGGTCGATGAGTTGCGCCGTGCCATCGAGTCGCTGCCGGAACGGGACTATATGACCTTCAGCTACTACGAGAAGTGGCTCGCCGCGATACGCCTCCTGATC
>ERZ890510.2595-NODE-2595-length-10075-cov-6.848403_pt1 | contig 10075 bp, 8 predicted proteins | sample MGYA00521265_ERZ890510 | MGnify/ENA primary metagenome ERZ890510 (study PRJEB32303, sample SAMEA104408624) | aquatic metagenome | biome: Brackish water; feature: Chemocline; material: water | place: Baltic Sea | collected 2014-10-26T21:54:00 | depth 110 m ...
AATACTGTATTGCTCGAATCTTCCACGGACATGTTCATAAACCACCCTAAGTATTAAAACTGGACGTATACTGCTGAACCGAGAAACTTTTGTCTCCAGGGGAAGATGGTGGCTAGCACTTAAATATCAAGGCCTGCAGCGATTTTATTCAGCGCTTTACCGGGCTGCCTGAAGCCCGTATTGTGGCTTATTTATTCATCTGCAGCAGATTTACTCTTCTGCTTAATATTCTCATACATCAGCAGGGGCTCAGACACACCTTCGATCACCGCCGAGTCAATAACGACTTTACTTACCTTGTCCAGGGACGGGATCTTGTACATCGATTCCAGCAGTACCGCTTCCATTATCGAACGCAATCCCCGGGCTCCGGTTTTACGTTCCCGAGCTTTTTTAGCGATTGCCTGCAGGGCATCTTCACGGAACTGAATTTCCACGCCCTCCATCTCGAATAGCTTGGCATATTGTTTGGTAAGCGAATTTTTTGGCTCACAAAGGATTCGGACCAGAGCATCGAGGTCCAACTCATCCAGAGTCGCTATCATTGGCAGTCTGCCAACAAACTCAGGAATCAGCCCATATTTGACCAGATCTTCCGGCTCGACTTTGCGCAGAGTCTCTCCCACTTTGGTCTCGGCATCCATGGATCTGACTTCTGCGCTGAAACCGATACCACTTTTCTCGGAACGATCACGAATGATCTTATCGAGGCCAGCAAATGCGCCGCCACAGATGAAGAGAATATTGCTTGTGTCTACCTGCAGGAATTCTTGTTGAGGGTGTTTCCTTCCTCCTTGCGGTGGAACAGATGCCACCGTCCCTTCAATAAGTTTTAATAGCGCCTGTTGCACACCCTCACCCGATACGTCACGGGTTATTGACGGGTTGTCAGATTTACGAGAAATCTTGTCAATCTCATCGATATAGACTATCCCAACTTGCGCCTTCTCCACATCGTAGTCACATTTTTGCAGTAACTTCTGGATAATATTCTCTACATCTTCACCGACATAGCCAGCCTCGGTTAGAGTAGTCGCGTCGGCAATGGTAAATGGCACATCAAGTAGCCTGGCGAGTGTCTCTGCCAGCAGAGTCTTGCCCGTGCCGGTAGGCCCCACCATCAGAATATTGCTCTTGCTTAGCTCTACCCCATCGCTAGACTTGTCATAATTCAGGCGCTTATAGTGATTATAAACGGCGACGGCAAGCACTTTTTTAGCGCTTTCCTGGCCTATCACATATTCATCCAGTGTGTTCTTTATCTCTTCGGGAATCGGTAGCTTGCGGCTTGTGGTATCGGAATCCTTCTCTTGAATTTCTTCACGGATGATATCGTTACAAAGATCCACACATTCATCACAGACGAACACCGACGGACCCGCAATAAGCTTGCGTACTTCGTGCTGGCTTTTGCCGCAAAAGGAGCAATACAACAATTTGCCATTGTCGTCTCCCTTGGTGAAATTATTATCTGTCATATTTTAACTAAAGCTCAATTTGTCTAATGTATTCAATTTGAAACCCGGAATCGCTGGAATGGTTTCAAAAGCCGTTTAATGACTTATGCAATTTATCCACTATCCTAATTACGACCGACAAGCGCCTATACCTAACTAATTAAATTCAATAATTTCATCGGCCTCAAAGCCTATTAAATGGCGACTATAAGCCCGAATTGCAAGCTAGACCTAGCAAATTTAGTCTTTAGACGGGCCTTTTATATCTAGTTTATCTACTCTTGGCTGAATTACTTTATCCACTAAGCCGTATTTACAGGCCTCATCAGCGCTCATAAAATTATCCCGCTCGGTATCCTTGGCTATTGTCTCTTCCGATTGCCCGCTATGTTCCGCCAGTAAAACATTAAGTTCTTTCCGTAACTTTATGATTTCATTGGCCTGAATTTCTATATCAGACGCCTGCCCCTGGGCTCCACCGCTGGGCTGGTGGATCATAATTCTCGAATGAGGCAGAGCTAGCCTTTTCCCCTTGGCGCCGCCTGCCAGAAGCATTGCGCCCATGCTCGCGGCCTGCCCGATACACATGGTGCTTACATCTGGCTGTATAAACTGCATTGTGTCATAGATAGACAGTCCAGCTGTCACCGAGCCGCCAGGGGAATTGATATACAGGTGGATATCTTTGTCCGGGTTTTCCGATTCCAAAAACAACATTTGAGCCACGATTAAATTGGCCATGTGATCTTCGACCTGCCCAGTCATAAATATCACCCGGTCCTTAAGCAAACGCGAGAAAATATCGTATGAACGCTCGCCCCTCGCGGTTTGTTCAACCACCATAGGGACCAAAACCGCTCTGGGTTCATTCTGTGGATTTAGCATTAACTGGATATCCTTTAATCATTACCGCCGCTAAACGGGTTTTACGCGCCAAGTGCCTGATTGTCCGCGATTTAGATTGTCTAAGATTTAGATTTACTGTTATCTTTATCAGCAGATTTCGCTTCAGGTTGAATTACTTCTTGATAGGTCACTTGCCTATCATTCACTTCCGATTGTTCGACAATATAATCAAACACCTGATCTTCAAGTACAGCAGACTCGATAGTGGCGAGTTGCTCTTTATTACCGTAGTACCAGTTTATGACGTCGTCCGGCGATTCATAGGTTGCTGCCAGTTCTTCAACGGATTCGCGAACTTTCGCCGGATCCGCTGCCAAACTTTGCTGCTGGATAACCTCTCCCAGCAAAAGACCGAGTAAAACCCGCCGTCTGGCTTGATCCCTGAACAGTTCATCCGGCAGCATAGTGGGATCCAAATTTTGACCCCCGCCCATTTGCTGCAACGCCTGCTGTCGCAATTGACTAATTTCAGCAACCACAAGCGCATCGGGCACCGCCACATCAACCGCATCAACGAGTGCATCCATAACTTTGGTTTTCAGTTTGTTGCGGCTGGCCGTTTTCATTTCCCGCCGCATATTGTTCGAAATTTCTTCCCGAAAAGCTTCCAGGCCTCCTTCTTCAACGCCGAAACTTTTGAAAAACACTTCATCGACCTCGGGCAAGACTTGCTCGCTTACTGAATTAAGCGTTATTTCAAATTCTACTTCTTTACCGGCAAGCTCTTTACTGTGATATTCAGCCGGAAATTTCACCTTAAAGCGAAAGTTATCCGTAGGATTTTTGCCCTCGATTCCCGCCTCAAACCCCGGAATCATGCTTTCCGAGCCCAACAGCAGATTCGTCCCACTGGCCTTCCCGCCTTCAAATTCTTCCCCATCAAGACGACCAATATAATCAATATTAACCCTGTCCTGTGTAGCGGCCGCCCGTTCTACCACTTCCCAGGTCTGACGCTGTTTCCTGAGAGTAACAATCATCTCATCGATGTCGGAATCGGTAAGCTGCGCACTTAACCTCTCTACTTTAAGCTTGGAAAAGTCCGGCAGAGCAATTTCCGGGTATACCTCAAAAATTGCCACAAACTCTAGATCCCCTCCCTCTTCAAGGTTGGTCGGATCGATGGTTGGTTGACCGGCTGGCTTTAAATTTTGCTGGTTAATCGCCTCGTAGAACGACTGGCTCATCATCTCGCCGACCACTTCCTGCCGAACACCTTTGCCGTATTTGCTCTTAACAACCTTGAACGGTACTTTGCCTTTTCTAAACCCATTCAATTTCACATTTCGAGCCGCTTCCTGCAGGCGAGCATTAACCGCGGTGTCCACCTGTTCTCTGGGAACAGCAATAGTCATCTTTCTTTCTAATCCTTGAGTAGTTTCAACTGAAACTTGCATCTATAAACCTCTTCATACCTGAGTGTGTAAAACCCACGATTGTCTGTGTAAAAATCTTGTGTTGATTAATTCCGGGTGAATGATTTACGGTAGTTGTAATTTTTGATCGAGTAAAACCATTGATTTTCAAAAAATTCAACAAGTTAACGACTATCAGTATGCCCGCAAAGTGCGCGATTTTCCCATATCGATACCCTAGTTTCAATCAGAGAATAGCCCATAGGCAGACAATAACCCGGCGTGCGGAAATGAGTCGAGACCGGATCGCGCCTAATTTAATCCTGATCTGGATACAGGTACGGACTCAGCCATGATTCAACGCGCGGAAATAGCCGCTGTCATTCTGGCCGGCGGCAAAGGCTCGCGAATGAACTGCCAGGATAAGGCCTTGCTTACCTTACATAAAAAACCCCTTATCGAGCACGTAATAGCAAATGTCAGAAATCAAGTGGGTAGTCTGTCAATCAGCGTCAATCACAACCCCCATCTCTATGAATATTTGCAACTCCCCTTAGTTCCAGATTACGGCAATCAATACGCCGGCCCACTGGTAGGAATCTATAGTGCCATGCGCCGTATCTGCGAAACGCGGCAACAAAGCGGTATAAAGTATCTCGCCTGTTTTGCGGCTGACGTGCCCTACTTCCCGAGCAAGTTGGTCGCTTCCCTGTATGAGAATTTGATGGATACCAATTCCCAATTCGCCTGCTGTGTTTGCGACAATCAACTACAACCGCTATTTTCACTCTGGAAACTGGAGACTATTCACTGCATTGAATCGGCAATAAGCAAAGGCGTTTTTGGGCCGAAATTGTTATTGCCGGAACTTTCACATGTGCTGGTGGAAATACCGTTCGATGATCCCGGGTATTTTCTAAATATCAATTCAGCAGAATCTCTGGCTATGGCTGAGAGAATGATTCCAGCCAACTAATTCGATCTGAATGAAATTAATTTCACTTTAAAATAGAATTTATTTTTTTAAAAACACTTCCTATCTTGTTGTTTAATCTTAAGAAATAGAACGTTGTGAATTTTCAAAACAACTTCTATCCTGTTGTTTTTAGGTTCTTTTTAGAGAATCTCAGTTCTCTGGCAAGCAACCCCCCTTTTTTTGAAATGGCATATTTATTGCGCTCTTTCAAAATTCAGCAACAGGCATTATGGTGCTCTCACTCGTTAGCTTAAGGTTACCTCCCAGCTCTTGGGCTGGGGCTGATTTAAGTACTCGGCAGTAGCCTTAAGCTAGCGGAGACCAATTAAATGCCTATACTGGTGTTCATAGACTACATTGATCTTCATAGATAGGTATACTCAGAAAACAATAACAATAACAATAACAATAAAGAGAAGATCACTACACTATGCCCAATACTCGTGAACAAGACAGACTCCAGTCTTTGGCTCCCGATCGTAGCGATCGAATATTCAGTCAGCAGGATCTTTGGTATTTCAAAATCCGTGAAGGCGATGAAATAGGACCCTTCAGATACCGTTCCGAAGCGCAAAGTAATCTCGATGGCTTTATGGAGCAACTCAGAAATAAGCTACAACACACTCAAAAGGCTTCACAGACACTAAACCCAGAACTTCCGGGTAAAAAGTACCGCACCAACCCTCTATCTCTCCCCTCTATCTCTCCCCGATGACAGCGACATTGATCTGGCCTATTTCTGCCAGCCAACACTAACCGGGACTATCGCTTCTCTAAACACTGTGCGTTAAACTCCCCACTGATTCCGTTGTATGGCAGTACTTCAATGAATACAACCCCCAATACGCAACACCCCATAAGCATCGCTTATGGAACCGACTATGCGAAGAGTGAAGTCTGGGGCAATCTCAAGTCCACGTTAATTATTCCCACTGAAATAGACTCTTTCACGGCCGCGCAATGCTGCAATCCAGCATTGATACTACTGGATCAACACCTGGTTCAGGAGATGGATTACAGCGCGTGGGTGCAAGAATTCCCTGATTCAATTTTCCTCTGTAACGATTCTATGGACCTGGATGCGGATCTGATTCTCACTGCTAATTTGCCTTATCGTCAAACCTGCAAACTATTGGAAATGGCTTGTTACCAATGGGTTCTTAAGGGCCAGGAAACTGAGCACGCCAATTTGCGTGACACCAACTTTCGCTACCTGAATAAACTTGCTGACATAGGCATCTCCCTCTCATCTGAAGACGATCTTATGACCCTGCTGATGAAAATTCTGAACGAGGGACAAAATATTGCCTGTTGCGACGCCGCTTCACTATTTCTAATAAACGAATTTAATGATCGCGAACGTGATTTACTCTTTAGACTAACTAAAAATGATTCCATGGAATTCCCATTTGAAGAAATGCGATTTCCTTTGGATGATTCTTCTATCGCGGGATATGTGGCACTAACCGACAGCGAATTAAATATTCCCGATGCTTATCAAATTCCGGATACGGTTCCCTACAAATTCAATCGGTCTTTCGATCAAAATACCGGCTACCGAACCAAATCGGTTTTTGCGATTCCCTTTGCCAACAAGCAAAAAGAGGTCATCGGTGTTTTAGAGTTCATTAACCGAAAAAAGGCGCGCTCGCTCAAAATTATTGACGAAAAGTCAGCCGCTGCTTATACCCTACCATTCGATAGTGATATTAATATTCTGCTTAGAGCCCTTGCTAGCCAAGCAGGCATCGCTATCGAAAATACAATTTTGCAAAATGACATTAAGGCGCTATTTGAAGGCTTTGTAAACGCATCAGTCGCGGCAATAGAACAACGGGATCCAACCACCAGCGGCCACTCGTTCAGGGTTGCAGATCTTTGTGTCGAACTAGCCGGATCTGTATCTGCATCTAATATAAGCAAGCTGCGAGATATAAACTTCACCGTGCCCGAGGTCAGGGAATTAAGATATGCAGCATTACTGCATGATTTCGGCAAGGTTGGAGTACGGGAATCGGTGCTGGTAAAAGAAAAAAAATTAACCGAAGGAAGTTTAAATAACATCCAATACAGGATCTTGCTTGCACAGGAAAGATTGAAATCTGAGGCACTAAGCAAGCAATTAACGATGTATCGAAATGGCAATGTTAATGAATCTGAAATGGAATTAATAAACGCACAGCTCGCCTTAGATAGTCAAATGCTTAATGTATTCTACGCAAACATAGTGCAGGCTAACGAGCCCAGTATTCTAAACCGAGACAATAGAGAAATGTTGAAAAAAATTAATGACTATGGCTTCAATGGCATTGGTGGTGAACTGACAATAATAAGCGCAGAGGAATTAAACTTTCTAACCATTAATAAAGGTAACCTGTCTGCTTCTGAGCGCAAAGAAATAGAGTCCCATGTAGTGCATACACAAAACTTTTTAAACCATATTCCCTGGACCAAGGAGTTTAAAAATATACCAACTATCGCCGGCAAGCATCATGAAAAACTTAATGGCAGCGGCTATCCCCTCGGTATAACTGCCGCGCAAATACCAACAGCCTCAAAAATAATGACCATTTGTGATATCTACGATGCGCTTACAGCATCTGATCGTCCCTATAAACCAGCAATGAACGCGGAAGCGGCGCTCGATGTACTACAACAGGAGTCCAAGCAGGGGTTTCTCGATGGGGATTTAGTTCAGGTCTTTATCGAAGCCAAGGTTTTTCGCTGCATCGACTCGAAGGAATATTCTACTGACGCTCCATCCGGCATTACCAATAACCATCCCTGCGATCCCGATCTTCACTAGAGGCGATTTAAAGCCGCTCAGGCAGCACTCGCCCATTGAGGACTAACCACCATTCGAAGCCGACAGAATACCTCGTCCATATTTTGCAGAAAGAAGAAATGTCCGCTGTTAGGAACCCGGTAAAAATTAGCCCTTGGGAGTCTGGAAACCAGATATTCACAATCCGAGCGTTGCGAGAGTCTGTCTGCACCACCCTGCCATATCAACGCGGGCACCTCGACTTCCTGCAAGCCAAAATCTAACTTGCGAAAGCAGAGCGCGGTGTCCTGAGCAATGCCTCGGCTACCTTGTCGAACGGCCTCATTTTGATCCAGAGTCAACATTTTTATCAGACGCGGATTAGCCAGCACTTTTCGATCGGTATAGCTTAAATATTCCCGCAAGCGTCGCAAACTTAGTTCCGCACCGACTGGGAAAAAGGTCTGTTTCAAATTAACCAGTAATTTCACCAAGGTTGGTGTTGCGCTATTAATAAAATTTGTCAGATAGGAGGACTTGCTCCTTTGTTTAAACACACTGCCGGGTATCCCGCCTAGAAAAAGCTGAATCTCGACTCTCTCAGGAGCCATGTGAGCAAGGCTTAGTCCGTATACCCCACCTGCCCCCAGCGACATGACTCCGAATTGCTTGAAACCGAGCGCATTGGCCAGCAGAAGAATATCCTCACAAAACTGCGCACAAGACCGAAGCGGATAAAAAGTTGAGCCACCTATTCCAGGACGATCGACCGCGATTAGACGATATCCCTGTTGGCGCGCACTGCGATGATAGAAGGAACTCTCAAGCCGGGAACTGCCGTTATCGTGAAAATAGAATAGCGGGTATCCGGATCGACTGCCGTATTCGTCATAAGCCAGTTCATGGCCTGTTGGCAGCTTAAAAAATCTTGATGGTGTTGGGGACTGAGGTTTACTGTGTTCGCCCAGCTTGTCCGAGATCGAATCGGCGGTCTTATTCAGTGGTGCGACATGCATTTCGGTCGATCTCCAGGGTTTTGTCCCGATGGCGCAAGAGCTGCTCTATACTAAGTGGGAAATATTCCCACGTCAATCCTTATTGGGCGCACAAGTAAACCTTACCGATCATCAAATGTGGGATTTATTCCCACCTAATGAGTATACTGTCGGCCTATGCCTGTAAATCCTCAATCAAATACCGGTGCACCCCCACCACTGTTGGTCTCGGCAATAAAGAAGATATTGCGGCCTTTAGTGAAATTAATGCTGTCCTACCAGATCACCTACCCCTATTTAATCGGAATACTAAAATCCATCTATGTAGATGTCGCCGAAAACGAATTCCAGGTTGATGACAAGCGCCCCTCAGACAGTCGTATCAACTTACTCACCGGCGTTCACCGAAAAGATGTTAAAAGATTAAGAGCCGAAGGCAGTGAAAAATTCGAAATTCCAGAAAATATATCTATCGGTGCCCAGTTGGTAGGAGAATGGTTAGGGTCAAAGGAATTCATAGATTCCAAGGGCAAGCCCAGGACTCTGCCGCTGAAACCTGGCGCGGGCAAAGACATTTGCTTCGACACTCTTGTCAGGAAAGTCTGCAAACAGGATATACGTCCCAGAGTAATCCTGGATGAATGGTTACGATTAGGTATTGCCCACATTGAGAATGATGAGGTGGTATTGAATACCGGTGCATTTACCCCGGATAAAGGCTTTGATGAGAAAGCCTTCTTTTTCGGCAAAAACCTGCAAGATCATATTTCAGCAGGTAGCGAAAACTTAAGCGGAAGCCGGGCTCCCTATTTCGATAGAAGCGTCTATTACGACAATTTGTCCGAAACTTCAGTGCAAGAGCTCGAGGAATTGGCCGATTATTGGGGCATGCAGGCCCTAACTGAAATGAACAAAGAAGCACTTAGCAGGCAGCGTGGTGATAAAGGCCAGTCACAATCGAAATTCAGAATCAATTTTGGGGTGTTTAATTACAGCACTGAAGCAGTAAATGAGAATCCTGAAGACGAGGGAAGCGATTGAAATTGCCACACTCGCGAAGTCATTATTGATAGTTATGACTTATACAAGTCGTTATACTTCAACGGCTAAAGTAAGCCGCCGGTCAGGTTTACCCAAAATGGCACAAGCAGAGTTACACAAATAAATATGCAGATAGCCAGCGCCAAAGCCACCTTGAAAATCAGTGCGCAGAAACACACTGAAGCCCTGAGCGTTATCGCCGGCATTTTGCTGCTGGTCCTGCTGCTGGTGAACTACCCGAGCGCAGGTGTTATTCGAGAGGGTGATGAAGGTAGCGGCATTGGCGGCACTGGACGAATGGCGGCCCCTGGAAGCGGCTTTGGGGGAACGGGTCTTAAACCGTTTCTAGGCCTGAACGCGCAAAATGAAATTGAAATACTGCAATCATTAGATCGACGCGATGCCGCCATTACCGCATCTATCGAACCTCTCTTAGAACCAGAGAACGCAGCTGAACTCGCCGTGGTAGATCCGCAATTTAAGTTACTAGCAGAGACGGCCATTACACGCGACTCTTCTGCCATCACTATCGCCGAGTCTATGCAACTTGCCGCTAATAACAACGCACTTTACTTTCAGCA
>ERZ890510.2597-NODE-2597-length-10074-cov-5.626609_pt1 | contig 10074 bp, 8 predicted proteins | sample MGYA00521265_ERZ890510 | MGnify/ENA primary metagenome ERZ890510 (study PRJEB32303, sample SAMEA104408624) | aquatic metagenome | biome: Brackish water; feature: Chemocline; material: water | place: Baltic Sea | collected 2014-10-26T21:54:00 | depth 110 m ...
TATTATTTGGATTTTTTTTAATACCAGTTATTTGTAGACCTTTTTGTGTTTGCCCATATTGTGGTGAATCATTTATAAAGAAGGAAAGTAAGTGGACAACTGGATGGTATTTTCTTCCTTTAACACCGACGTGTATTCATTGTGGTCAAGATGTTTCAAAATCAAAGGAGTAGATTACAGATCGGGCGAGATATCGAGATCAAAAGGGTCAGAAGAGTTTTATTTTTAGAAGTTTGTGCAAAATAGGTGTTTACCTAATAGTTGCCGGAGTTGATCCTTATTGACCAGTGTAATTTCAAAATCTGTGATCAAAGGGGTCAGAAGAACTTGATTTTTTATCGTTATAAAACAATTGTTTAATCTTAAATTTATTCTTTGATATCAGTAACTTAACATTACACTAAACTTTAAAACCACTTGGGGATATTATAAAAAAATACTTTTTTGCATTGCTTATTGCGTTCCCTTTTATAAACACCACTGCCTTTGCCGCTTGCTCGGGGGGCAATGCTCTGACGTCAAAATCACGATGATTTATGTGGATGCGACGATGGCGCATTTTCAAACTGATGGCGTTGAAACCGATTTAACCAATTGGGATCAAAGGGGTCAGAGTAAATTGATTTTTTATCGTTTAATTATTATCTATTAGGTGTAATAAGAATCCCATTAGTATCGTATTTGATGCCAGCTGAATTGACTTAATGATTCCATTCATTATAGTTGATTTCTTAGTAAGGTTTGAGCAACATAGGGGAGGATGAAATGAAATGGACTTTGGCTTTGAATACGGTATTGATGGTGCTGATTGCTCCCTTTGCCAGCTATGCGCAGGATACGAATGCAATCTCAGAAGAGGATATGCCATTTCTTCTTAATTACTCTAATCTCGATAATCCTTTTGGCCGGGTTATTCTTAGTAATGAAAAAGTGGTATTGCAGCGGCTTGTTGTGCCGGGCAGATCATGGGAAGGTGTACATAGCCACCCAGGAAATCAGCTTTTTGTTCATATCAAGGGTGGGTTTTGGTCCGGCCGCATGGGTGAGAGACTTATGTATTATAATGAGCTTGATCCCGCAGGTACCATCGGTTGGATGGATGCGATCCCGTTTAAAGACGGTCACGATTCAGGTAACACAGGCGATGAACCAATTGACCTTATTTATATTACATCAAAAAGCGGCAAGCCTTTAACATCTGAAAAAGAAACTCTGCCAGTTTTGCCGAACCTTCGGCTCGATATTAAATATGAAAACGATCTTATGATCGCGCAACGCACGCAGATTAAACCGGGTGAATGGTCCGGTGTTCATAATCGTCCCGGCAATCAACTTTATGTCCTCGTTAAAGGCGGCACCTTGTCTGAGCGCGTTGGCGGTGGTGAGGCAAGTGTTTCATCATTAAACGAAGACGGTGAAGCACAGTGGCTTAATGCGGTTGAAGGCTATGAATTTGGCAATACGGGTGATACAATCATCGATCTTGTCTTGGTTACTTTCAAGTAATCATAAGCGATAATGATATATGTTATTGAAAAAAAGAAAAAGACAGGACCTCCTCGAAACGGTGAGATTACTCGACATTATCATATGGCAAACCCACATATTGTTCGGCGATAACTCTCCTGCCTGCATCTGAATTTAAATAATACTCAATCTCGGAATTATATATCTTTTCATTAAATGCCGATGTTTCTTCAAACTTATGCAACATGTTGCTCATCCACCATGAAAATCGCTCACCATCCCAGATACGGCGAAGGCAAATTTTAGAATATTCCTTTAACAATTCTGTTTTACCTTGCCCATAAACCTTGGTCAAAATTGTGTATAATGTATAGACATCGCTGGCTGCCGTGTTCAGCCCTTTAGCACCAGTGGGGGGGACAATATGGGCCGCATCGCCCAACAGGAACAGCCGTCCATATTGCATAGGATCTACAACAAAACTTCGCATAGGGGCAATGCTTTTCTCAATAGACGGCCCAGTAATAAGCTTGTCAGCCAAGTCTTTCGGTAGGCGGCGTTTCAACTCTTCCCAGAATCTTTCATCATTCCAATCCTCAATTTTGTCATTCTTACCAACCTGAAGATAATACCGACTACGGGTCTGGGACCTAAGACTGCACAAAGCAAAACCACGCTCATGGCGAATATAAACCAGTTCGGGATTGACCGGAGGCGTATCAGAGAGCAGGCCCAGCCAGCCCCCCGGATAAAGTCGCTCATACTCCGTGATGCAATCTTTGGGAATGCTCTTTCTGGAAACGCCGTGAAATCCGTCAGATCCAGCAATATAATCACACTCGAGCTTGTATTGCTTCCCACCGCTTTCATAAGTTACGTAAGGATGTTCTTCTAACATGTCATGAGGCTGTACGTCATTTACTTGATAATGAGTTGTCTGATTGGTTTTTGTCCGCGCATCCATCAAATCTCTTGTAAGTTCAGTTTGACCGTAGACTATTACGGTATTGCCGCCCGTTAGACCTTTTAGGTCGATCCTATTACGGACACCATTTAAGGCAATTTCAAAACCGTCATGAATTTCACCTTCACTATCCATGCGCTCAGCCACACCAGCCTCGCGCATTAAATCCACAAAGCCCTGCTCCAAAACACCTGCTCGTATTCGACCCAGTACGTAATCAGGACTAACCTTTTCAAGTATGACATTCTCAATGCCTTGTTTATGAAGCAATTGACCTAGCAAAAGGCCAGAGGGGCCGGCACCAATGATGGCTACTTGTGTTTTCATTTACAGTATCCTCTAATTCCAATTATTTTTTTTGGAAAGAAAAATGGTCGAATTATCAGGTTTTATCCTAAATTAACTAGCCCATCACACGCCCTCAAATTGATGTTTTAATTTAACAAGTTTCCACTGAAGCAAAATTCGACGGGGCCGGTCATTACTGCAACGTCATCGGGGCGTATATGGATATTGACCGATCCTGCGGGCATTTCTACTTTCACTGTATCTTGATTGGTATAACCTCTTAATTGTGCGGCTTTTGTTGCGGCGCATGCTCCACTGCCACATGCAGTGGTTAGAATTCCCGGGCGTTCGTAAACGGCTAGCTTAATATGTCGATCATTCACAACCTCAACCACCCCAACATTCACGTTTTCTGGGAAAAGGGGGTCTGTTTGAATTTTTGGGGCGAGGGCCACCATATCAATATCATCAAGATTTTCCACAAAAAACATGGCATGGGGATTACCCACATTTAACGCTACCGGGTTTTTTAACGGGCCATTTTCAATATTCAATGATAATGTGTCTTGTTCTTCGGATAATGGTATTTTGCGCCAATCGGTGCTTACTTTACCCATTTCAACGCTAACCAATTTATCGCCTTTGCGTTCACAAACCAACGATCCTACAACAGTCTCTAAGATTACCTTGTCTTGTCCTGTTTCTTCAAGCATCAACCAGCCGAAACAGCGCGTCGCATTTCCACAAGCCTGTGCGTCGTTGCCATCAACGTTAATGATACGCATAAAGGCGCAAGCACCCTCTTGGGCGCCTTTTTCAGTAGGCGGTTGAATGATCAGAAGTTCGTCTGCGCCAATGCCAGTTTTTTCATCACAAATATGAGTGATTTCTTCTTTTGTCGGCGTGTAAGGCTTCTGTCTGGCATCGACGATTACAAAATGATTGTGTAATCCTTGCATTTTTAAGAACGGACGGCCTTGTCCATAAAGGCTGTCCCATTTTCCGTTTTCGGCCATGCTTCAACTTCTCCTAATAATAATTTTACAATTTCTGCCCATTGTTTAAAGGGATAGTAAACTGGCACCGTTATTGACGCAAACATAAGCAACGAGTGAATAAAATATAAATCAAATAAGTTCTTTATCATATCAAAAATAAATATCTTTATCTCTGTTATTTCAATCTATAGACTATATTGATTATTGATTAGGGAACAAATCATAGGGAAAAAAGGGAAAAAAGGGAAAAGAATGTCTTATAAAATAAAACTCCTTTATTTGGGGCTTATGACGTTAATCAGCTTAATAAATTATCCCGTTGATCAGGCTCAAGCTCAAACTCAGGCTCAAGCTATTCATTATGATAAAATTATTCGCGGCGGCACTCTTTATGATGGCTTGGGAAATTCTGGTGTAGTGGGTGATGTGGCGATAAATGATGATCGGATTGCGGCGATAGGAACCATAGAAAACGCCACTGCAACACAAGAAATTGACGCCACAGGGCTTGTTGTTTCACCGGGGTTTATTAATGTGCTGAGCTGGGGGGTAAATACTCTAATCGAAGATGGTCGCGGTATGAGCGATATCAAACAGGGGGTGACCTTAGAGGTTTTTGGGGAAGGCTCATCGATGGGGCCGCTCAATAGTAAAATGAAAGCCGATGATAAAAAAAATCAGGGCGATATTAAGTATGATATTGCCTGGACGAGCTTGGGGGAATATTTATCTTTTATGGAAAAACATGGCATATCGCCTAATGTAGCGTCCTTTGTTGGGGCGACGACTGTGCGGGTGCATGAACTGGGTCACGAAAACAGATTGCCCACGACACAAGAACTGCACCGTATGCAACAATTGGTTATTGATGCCATGAATGAGGGGGCTTTGGGTGTGGGTTCATCATTGATTTATGCGCCAGCTTCTTATTCTAATACTAATGAACTTATTGCCTTAAATAAAGCCGCCAGTGTTTGCGGTGGATCATATATTTCCCATTTGCGCAGCGAGGGGAATTTGGTTAATCAGGCGGTGGAAGAACTTATTACCATTGCTCGTGAGGCCCATATTCCAGCAGAAATTTATCATTTAAAAGCCGCAGGAACTAAAAACTGGCAAAAATTAGATGCTCTGATAGAGCGCATCGAGCAAGCCAGAGCAGAGGGTTTAAAAATAACAGCTAATATGTATAGCTATACGGCAGGGGCAACAGGCCTTGATGCTATGATCCCACCGTGGATACAAGAAGGGGGTATTGACGGATGGATTGCTAATATGAAAAATTACGATCTACGACAAAGAGCCCTTAAAGAAATGCGTGATCCAACAAGCCCATGGGAAAATCTTGGCACAGGGGCGGGCTATGATAATGTTCTCTTGGTTGGCTTTAAAAATAAAGCCTTGCGTTCCTTAACGGGGAAAACTTTAAATGAAGTGGCAGCCATGCGTAATACATCACCAGAAGAGGCCGCAATGGATCTTGTTAGCGAAGATAATAGCCGTGTTGGCACTATTTATTTTATGATGAGCGAAGAAAATATTCATAAAAAACTTAAATTGCCGTGGGTTAGCTTTGGTTCAGACGCAGGAGCACCAGCAACAGAAGGCGTATTTTTAAATTCTAACACTCACCCAAGAGCCTACGGTAATTTTGCCCGGGTTCTTGGTAAATATGTACGTGATGAAAAGATATTGCCCTTAAAGGAAGCCATTCGCCGCATGACCTCCCAACCAGCGACAAATTTAAAACTCAAAGACCGGGGCGTCCTTAAAGTGGGCTCTTTTGCCGATCTTGCTATTTTTGATGCCAATACCATTGCCGACAAAGCAACCTATGCGCAACCGCACCAATATGCTACGGGTATGGTTCATGTTTTTGTCAATGGCCAACAAGCGTTAAAGGACGGGGAGCATACGGGTAAGTTTTCTGGCCGCTTTGTAAAACGCGATGGGTGGCAAAATCAATGTTCAATGACCGATATTCAATAACGTAAAATAATAATTTTAAAGGAGCTATCACGTGAAAAATTATAATTATATATTAAATATGACCAAAGCCTTGTTGTTGATAGGCTTGATATCAACGACAGCATTTGCTGAAGAAAAATCAGATAAACTTACCATTGATCATCTCTTGGCATTGCAAACACCTCGCAATGTTACCGTGAGCCCAGATGGTAAGTGGGTGGCTTATTCTATAAGCCGCAATGACGAAGAAAAAGATGAAGGTTTCAGTCAAATCTGGATGACGTCAACGGATGGTGAAGTGACGCTACCGATGACGGCCTCTTATAGTAATGCCTCTAGCCCTCAATGGAGCCCTGACAGTAAAACTCTAGGCTTTGTCGGCACGCGCGGTGCTGATAAAAAACTTAAAGCACAAGTGTGGTTGCTTGATCGGCGCGGCGGGGAAGCACAGCAATATACCCACGTAGAGCAAGGGATAAATGATTTTTTATGGTCTCCAGATGGTAAGCAGATGTTACTGACCATTCAAGATGCTAAGCCAAAAGATTTAGATAAAGACGGTAAAGAACTTAAGGAAGAAAAAGCCAAACCATGGGTTATTGATCGTTTGCAGTTTAAGCGTGATTATATAGGATATTTAGACCGCCGCCGCACTCATTTCTTTCTATATAATGGCACCGATGATCCTGTGCAAATAACCAGTGGTGATTATGATGACAAGGATCCGCAATGGTCACCAGATAGCACACGTGTTGCCTTTGTCTCTAAACGTGAAGGTGATCCAGATTCTAATTATAATAGTAATATTTGGACTGTTGCGGCGGACGCGAGCGCCGATCAATTTCCTCTTACTCAAATCACCAGTAATAAGGGCAGTGATACTAGTCCCGCATGGTCACCAGACGGTAAGACCATTGCCCATATCACATCGACTAACCCTGAAAAATTATGGTATGACACACAAAATTTGGCGGTGATTGATGCTGCTGGTGGCGGCAGTGCTAAGATACTGACCAAAGAATTTGACCGAATGATTTCAAGTCCCGAATATTCAAATGACGGAAAATTGATTTATTTTACCGCCGAAAATGGCGGTAACTCTCCCCTGATGACAGTCAATGTCAAAAGCGGTAAGCTTGATGTTGTCACAAAAGGCGATGTGTCACTGCTTAATTATGATATTGGTAAAAATGGGGCGATCGCCATTATTCAATCTAGTCACTATATGCCTTTTGATGTTCATATGATCAAGCGCGGCAAATCCACACGGATCACGAAAATTAATGATGATCTTCTTGATGGAGTAAAGTTTGGGGCCGTTGAACGCCTGAAAATTGAGGGTTATAATGGTGATCAAGTGGAAAGCTTTGTTTATTATCCACCAGAATATGTTGCAGGCAAGCCTTATCCTACTATTTTTCTTCCCCACGGCGGCCCCGTGGCACAGCATGATGCAGCATTTGATGGTTGGGGGCAGCTTTATGCAGCAAATGGTTATATTGCCGTGTTGCCTAACCCCCATGGCTCTACGGGATATGGCGGTGAATTTACCTATACTCTTAATCGGGCTTGGGGCGTATCTGACTTTGCCGATTTAAATAAGATCGCCGATACCATAGTGGCGAGCGGCATTAGTGACGGTGATAAATTAGGGGTTGGCGGCTGGTCATACGGCGGCATTTTGACCAATTATATGATCACTCAAACGACCCGCTTTAAAGGGGCTGTTTCTGGCGCTAGTGAAGTCAATCACAGAGCCAATTATGGTCATGATCATTATCAACTTGAATGGGAAACTGAATTTGGATTGCCATGGGAAAATATTGATGCATGGGAAGCTATAAATCCCTTTAATAATTTGGGTAAAATAACCACACCGACACTTGTTATGGGCGGAAAAGAAGACTGGAATGTACCGATACAAAATTCGGAACAGCTCTATCAGGCTTTAAAACGTTTAGGCATTGATACTCAGCTGGTAGTTTACCCTGATCAGCATCATGGCTTTAAACGCCCTAGTTTCTTACGGGATCGTTACGCTCGTTATCTTGCGTGGTTTAAGAAATATGTCAAAGGTGAGCCTGAAAATTAAAGACGGGCAAAAAAAGGTTTAAAATCCATATCGGCGACGATCGGATCATTGACAAGAAACGTAATCAAAGCGTCAAAGGCGGCAATAGTTTTATTTCCGCCTTTGGCCAAATTACTTAATTCTTTGCGTAGTGCGGGTGATTTTGATTTTAAATGCTTGTGGTATTTACAGTGATTTTCTAGATCAGGGTAATTTGCATCTTTAAGTATTTTTTCCTCTCGTTCAAAATGCGCGAGAATTTCATCAACCATTTCAAGGGCTATGATCATGGCTTTATCTAGGTCTTCTTGGCGTAAGGCTTCTCTTACCTGATTGGCATAATGGAATAATATTTGATGATCTTTATCAATTTGCGGATGTCCCACATGTAAGTGATCGGGTAAAGATAAAGGAGCCGCACCAATTTCGCTCCATTGGACGATTTTTGATTTTTGTTTTAATAACCACTGGCGGTAGCGTTCAAGGGCATCTGCTATTGTGTTGTCGGCGTGTGAGAGGGATAAATAAATAAGTCGGGCTTCTAGGGTGCCGGGCGCAGGTGTTCCACGGGTGAATAGTTTCAGCGGCGACGGCATATCTTACAGAAGAATAATCTCGCCATTTTGCCACAGCATCTTCAAAATCATTGTTGGAAATTGCACTAAGAATACTATCAAAAGACACATAAACCTCCATATTTTTACTTTATATATCAGAGAATTATAATGTAAGAAAGTTTATTCTTACATTATTCTATTAGAGAAACTTACGAAAACAGGCTCTATTAGTGATAATTTTAAAGGATATTAACATTTTTTTTACGTTAAAAACCTATGCTGTTTCTTTTTAGAGTATATAGAGGGTTAACATGTGTAAATATCTGGGAAGATTATTAGGTCAAGTAAAAGCATCTAATCGTGGTGCAACGCTTGTTTATTTTGCATTATTATTATCTATGATAGCGGGTTTTGCGGGGCTTGGCTTTGATGCCACCTTATGGTTCATGGAAAAACGTCAGCTGCAAAATACCGCAGATGCGGCGGCTATGGCAGCAGCATATTCCAAATCTAGAGACGGCGCGAATGCAGATATGACCGTTGCGGCCACTGCGGATGCGGCCCATAATAATTTTACAGTAGGCGGATATAATACTATTCTTGTGGAAAACCCACCGACCTCTGGCAAATATATCGGACAAGGCAATTATGTTATGGTCACCACAAGCATGCACAGTGGCGGCATGTTTTCTTCTGTTCTTGGTGTGGACGAACCCACTATTAAAACCGTGGCAACAGCGGGTATTTTAGCGGTTGGCGAACATTGTATTCTTGCTCTTTCAGATACTCGTTCTAAGGCTGTGGAACTTTCAGGAAACGCTAATATTACGCTTGATTGCGGTATTGCTTCCAATTCGAATAGTAGTGATTCTATTTATGTGAACGGGAATGTTACGGTTACGGCTGATCCTTCGTTGCAGTCATACGGTGATATTTATGAGGGGGGTAATGCCACTTTAAATACTCCAAACCCCATTCAACCTTTTTCACAAAAAACCGTTGATCCATTTGCAAGCCTTGAAGTTCCCACATCACCCGTAGCCTGTACAGTAACGAATTATACGTTTCCAAGTAATGCCGCGGGACGAGCAGCCGATCCTTATTATGATCTAGCGACCGATACATTCACATTTCCTCCCGGTAGATATTGTGGGGGAATGGATATGAGCATCAATAGTGGAACCAGTGGTAAAATTGTTTTACAGCCTGGGGAATTTATTATTGATGAGGGTAACTTTAAAGTGGGCAGTCAAGCTAGCATTACGGGTAATGGTGTTTCGATTATTCTAACGGCGACACTTGCGGCAAATATTGGCTCAATAGATGTAACAGGTGGACCAGGGCTTGATTTAACAGCCCCTACCTCGGCTGCATATGTTGGGGCTACACCAGCGGATGATTATACAGGGGTGCTTTTTTACCAAGATCGTAGAGCCCCCTTCACCAATAATGGTAATAAAATTACAGGCAATGCCAGTATGGTTCTGAATGGGGCTATTTATATTCCTTCAAGTGAGTTGGTGTTTCTTGGCAGTTCCGGCCTCGCAGGGGGCTGTACACAGTTCATTGGTGAAAAAGTAACCTTAAGCGGTACAGTTGATACAAATATTATAAATGATGATGCTAAATGTGCGGCGCTCGGTATTAAAGACATCTTAAGCAGAACTCTTGTAACACTCGTAGAATAAAAGGCTGTGAATTAAAATTATGAGACCTCAGCATAACTAAAAGATTCCCATAGACAAGAATATTTGTTATTTT
>ERZ890510.2599-NODE-2599-length-10064-cov-6.927166_pt1 | contig 10064 bp, 11 predicted proteins | sample MGYA00521265_ERZ890510 | MGnify/ENA primary metagenome ERZ890510 (study PRJEB32303, sample SAMEA104408624) | aquatic metagenome | biome: Brackish water; feature: Chemocline; material: water | place: Baltic Sea | collected 2014-10-26T21:54:00 | depth 110 m ...
CAATATGCGCCTCGTGTTTGGGCTGAATTTAGTTTTTGTTTAGTGTACAATGCTTTGTATTCTATGAATATACCCCACCTTTTTACATATAATACTACTTAAGGGCATATATATCGGGTTGTTAGGGCATCTCGCCCCCTACAATTTGTTTAGAATACTAATAAATAACATTATGTATGGAGGTTTTTTGCCAGGTTTAGAAAGTATTGAACTTAGATTACCAACGCTTGAGGACGGTATGTCTGTGTTTCAGTTGATTGAGAATTGCCCCCCGCTGGATATCAATTCCAGCTACTGCAACCTCCTTCAGTGCTGCCACTTTGCCAATACCTCGGTCGCCGCCCACATGAATGGAGAAATGGTTGGGTTTATCTCCGGACATGTCATACCGGAGCGTCAGGACACCTTGTTTGTCTGGCAGGTAGCCGTCGCCGAGCAGGCCAGAGGGCGTGGGCTGGCATCCCGCATGTTGACTCACATTCTTGCTCGCCCCCATTGCGCAGATATTGTTTATTTGGAGACCACAATAACCCAGGACAACCAAGCATCCTGGGCTTTATTTAGAAGCTTGGCGAAGGCGCTGTCAGCAGACTTCCAATCAGCAGAATGGATGGATAAAAATGCCCATTTTGCTGGACAACACGACACTGAAGCGCTTGTACGTATTGGGCCTTTCAATCCACCTAGCTAACTACAAGCAAGAGAAACTGCATGAAAATATTTGATGAAATTGAATCCGAAGTACAGAGTTATGCCCGCGCATTTCCTCGCATTTTTAATCGCGCCAAAGGCGAGTTTATGTGGGACGAAGACGGTAATCAGTATTTGGATTTTCTGGCCGGAGCCGGAACCTTGAATTACGGTCATAACAACCCGCTGTTTAAAGAAGTATTACTCGATTACATCCAAAACGATGGCATCACACATGGTTTGGATCTGCACACTAAGGCGAAAGGCGAATTCTTACAGACGTTTAATGAAAAAATATTAAAGCCTCGTAACATGGAGTATGTGGTGCAGTTCACCGGGCCTACGGGTACCAATGCGGTAGAGGCGGCGATGAAACTCGCGCGCAATGTGACTGGCCAGCAAAACATCGTCACCTTTACCAATGGCTTTCATGGGGTGAGTTTGGGCTCATTGGCGGCAACAGGAAATTCTCATCATCGAGATGCGGCGGGTGTAGGCTTGGTCGGTACGCACCGTATGCCCTATGACGGCTATTTGGGTGAGAACATAGATACCACCGAATATCTGGATAAGGTGTTGTCTGACTCCAGTAGCGGTATCAACTCGCCCGCTGCCGTGATTGTGGAAACCGTTCAGGGGGAAGGCGGTATTAATGTTGCCAGTGTTGAATGGCTGCAAAATCTGCAAGCTATATGTAGAAAACACGGTTTATTACTCATTGTGGATGACATCCAGGCTGGTTGCGGACGCACCGGTGATTATTTCAGTTTTGAAGAAGCGGGCATTGAGCCGGACATTATTACCCTATCCAAATCCTTAGGTGGCTACGGCCTGCCTTTTTCTGTGGTGCTAATGAAGCCTGAGCTGGATCAATGGAAACCAGGCGAGCATAACGGAACTTTCCGAGGCAACAATTTGGCTTTTGTGACTGCTAAAGCCGCCATCGACAATTACTGGTCTGACAACCAGTTCTCCGATGAAGTAAAACGAAAAGGTCGGTATGTCTCTGAGCGACTTGAAAGCATTGTTAGCCAATACGGTGAAGGCAACTTTACCGCCAAGGGTCGAGGCATGTTTCAAGGTATTAATTGTGTCAATGGAGATATCGCAGGGAAAATTACCAGTAACGCCTTTAAAAAAGGGCTCATCATTGAAACCAGTGGTGCCGACGATCAAGTCGTAAAGTTTCTCTGTCCATTAATCATTAGTGACGACAATCTAAAAAAAGGCATTGATATCGTTGAAACCGCCATTCGGGAAGTATGTGCAAAAGCAGACGGAATCCCCGAAGAGAAAGTGTATTTCGATGCCGCCTAAATCCAGGGCTTAGTCACCATGGAGAAGTAAGCAAACAATACTTGTTGAACCAAAAACTTGAGAAATTAGGCTGTTTTATGATCGTAAGAAATTTATCAGATGCCAAGCAATCCAATCGAAGAATCGTTTCCCCAGACGGTAACTGGGAAAGTACACGACTCTTGTTGAAAGACGATCAGATGGGGTTTTCCTTTCATATCACCACCATCTACAAAGGGGCCGACTTTCAGATGCATTACCAGAATCATCTTGAGTCGGTGTACTGCATGTCGGGAAAAGGTGAAGTGGAAACGTTGGCTGACGGGAAGAAATATCCTATAGAACCAGGCACTATTTATATCCTTAACAAACACGACAAGCACAGTTTGCGCGCTTTTGAAGAAATGACCTTGGCCTGTACTTTTAATCCACCGCTCAACGGAAAAGAGGTACATAACATTGAAGGTGCTTATGCCTTGGAGGCGGAAGCCATCAAGGAGTAAAGATTAACATTATGAGTGAATTGATATTTGAGCCGGCCCTGGATGACTTGGTCGCAAGCGAAGTTGATGTATACGCATCAAGAAATGAAAATAATGCCAAACTAATTGATAGGCAGGATCCCATTGTTTATGCCTCTAAAGAACAACCCTCTCCGCTTGATCGGTCCCTTATCGATACCTATAACGAGCAAGGGTTTGTTGTGCTGGATGGCGTGTTTAGCCCCGATGAGGTAGCTACGTTCCAACAGGAGCTTGAATGCCTCAGAGCTGACTCGAAGATTCAGAAATCTGATGAGGTCGTTAACGAACCGAACAGTAATGATCTGCGTTCAATCTTCCGTGTGCATGAAAGCAACCCGCTTTTTAAGGCGCTTGCAGTCGACGAGCGCCTGGCTGACCTTGCGCGATATCTACTCGACGATGAAGTTTATATCCATCAGTCCCGACTGAACTATAAACCGGGATTCAGGGGGAAGGAATTTTATTGGCATTCTGATTTTGAGACCTGGCATGTAGAAGATGGGATGCCTCGCATGCGCGCCCTCAGTATGTCGATCACCTTAACGGAAAACTTCGACTGCAACGGCTCCTTGATGCTGATTCCCGGATCACATAAAAAGTATGTTGTGTGTGTGGGAGAAACGCCGGAGAAGCACTACCTCGCTTCGCTAAAAAAGCAAGAGCACGGAGTGCCTTCTGATGCCTGTCTGAAAACCTTAGCCGCTCAGGGTGGTATTGTGTCAGCCATAGGGAAGCCCGGCAGTGTTATTGTGTTTGACTGCAATGTCATGCACGGTTCTAACGGTAATATTACGCCGTTTCCAAGATCTAATGTTTTTTTCGTTTATAACGCGTTAAGCAATAAGGTAGTCAATCCATTTTGCGCTCAAGCACCTAGACCGGAATATATTTGTTCGAGAGAAAGCATTCATCTCGTCCCGCGATCACATGGGGAAAAATTAAATGCTTGAAGCCGATCACATTCAGCTTGTCGCGCTAATAGAAAAGCGTATCAGTTTATTGAAAAGTACATTATCTGATAGCCTCTCCATATCCGATAGGAGGCGAAGCCAGGCGGGTGATGCCGCTGCCTCTCTCGATTTGACGATCAATACATCCGTTGACGAAAAAATTCTGTCAGCACACAAACTGGAGCTTGCACAGCTAACAAAGAGTTTGTCATGGATGCAGACCGATGATGCCGGGGTGTGTGTTCGATGCGCCTGCGATATTCCCATTGGCCGGCTAAAAGCCGTTCTTAGGACCCGTTTGTGTATAGCTTGTGCCGAGAGCAGCAAAGATTAGATACAGGACTAACGGAAAATGATGCATACGATTGAAAAAATTGGCGGTACATCGATGATTGATTACTCGTCGGTTCGAGACAACATTATCATTAGGGGTGGAGGAAAAGCTCTCTACCAGCGTGTGTTCGTAGTTTCGGCTTATGGTGGTATTACGGATCAGCTATTGGAGCATAAAAAAAGCGGTCAGCTCGGTGTTTATGGTTTGTTTGCCAGTGGTATGGAGGATCATAGCTGGTCAGAGAAGTTTGCAGCGCTGACGGTCGAGTTACGCAATATTAATCAGCGCTTGTTTGGCGATGGTGAACTACTTCAGCAGGCGAACAGTTTTCTGGATGAACGGATGGAGGTCGCCAGGCAATGTTTGTTGAATTTGCAGAGCCTTTGTCAACATGGGCACTTTGCTCTGGAGGCTCACTTGGGAACGGTCAGAGAGATGCTGGCTAGCATCGGTGAAGCTCATAGTGCGTGGAACACAGCTAAGCTGTTGCAACGAGATGGTGTTAATGCTTGCTTTGTAGACCTGACAGGGTGGCGTACCAGTAAGCATATATCACTGGATGAACGCATTCGAGAAGCCTTTGCCATGCTTGATCTCAACAAGCAGCTTCCTATTGTTACCGGTTACGCCCATAGCGATGTCGGCTTGATGACTTCGTTCGATCGTGGTTATAGCGAGATGACATTCAGTCGTTTGGCGGTCTTAACACAAGCCAAGGAAGCCATTATTCATAAAGAATTTCACCTCAGCAGTGCAGACCCGCGTCTGGTCGGTGAAAAAAATGCGGTGCCCATTGGCAGAACCAACTACGACGTCGCGGATCAGCTCGCCAACCTCGGGATGGAAGCCATTCACCCCAAAGCAGCCAAAGGCCTGAGAAAAAACAATATTCCTCTACGTGTTAAAAACACCTTTGAGCCAGAGCATACAGGAACACTGATCACCGGTGACTATGTGAGTAGTTCTCCTTGCGTGGAAATTATTGCTGGCTGTAAAGGCGTCTATGCACTGGAGCTATTTGACCAGGATATGGCCGGTAGCTTTCATGACTATGATGCCGATGTGCTGGCGATCATCAAGCGCTTCAAAGCCCATATTATTTCCAAAGACATTAACGCCAATACGTTAACGCATTTTTTAGCCACTAACTTAAAAACAGTAAAACGCATTAAGGCTGCCATTGCAGAGCGCTTTCCAGAAGCAGAACTCAATCAGCAAAAGGTGGCTATCGTGTCTGCCATTGGTAGTGATATGCAGATACCCGGTATTTTGGCTAAAGCGGTGCAGGCCGTTGCCAACAATAATATCTGTGTGCTGGCGGTGCATCAATCGATGCGTCAAGTTGAGATGCAGTTTATCGTCAGTGAGTCGGATTACGATGTAACGATCAAGAGTCTGCATGCAGCATTAGTTGAGGTGCACGACCATGGGAGGGCTATATGTCTCGCCTCTTAACAACGGCTATTTTGCTCTCTTGCGTTTTATCTGCGCCTTCATTTGCTCAAAACGAGGATGAAGAAAAAGCACAGAGCGTAGTTGCGTTATTAGAAAGTCCTCTGTACTCGCCATTTGTCGAGCGCTATGTGCTGGATGAGCTCAAACAGCTTCGTATCGATCAAGCGCAAACGAAACAAGAGATGATCCAGCAGATTGTTGACCGGGAGCATCGATCGGTCGATCGTGCGGTCAGCTATGCTACGGATACAGTGACCTATTTTTTCTACATGATTGCGGCGGCGACATCCGTATTAGTGTTGGTCGGCTGGACATCAATGAGGGATATTAAGGAGCGCGCTCATTCCCTCGTGGACGAAAACATCTCCAAATTGATCGATGAATATGAAAAACGTTTAGCCATGATCGAAAATCAATTGCAACAAAAAACCCAGCATATTGAAGAAAACCGAGAAGAGATCGAGGGAACACAGGAAATTCAATCACTTTGGTTGCGCGCACAACAAGATTCGTTTCCTGCTAATAAAATTAATATCTATGACGAAATTTTGGAGCTTCGACATGAAGATTGCGAGGCGCTGACATATAAAGCCGATGCAGTACTAGAGTTAAATGAGCCGCAGTGGGCCGCTAATTTGTGTCACCAAGCACTCAAAATTGACCCCGACAATAGCTATGCCTTTTATCAATTGGCCTGTGCGTATACCGCCATGGAACAGTTTGATGAAGCGCTGCGTTTTCTCGCCGAAGCGCTCAATCGGCGGGCCAGTTATCTGGAAGACATTCGTGAAGATCCTGCACTGCAGCCGCTGGTGAATAATGCGGTATTCAAAGAGTTGACCAACTTGATGAATAAATTGCAGGCTGCTTCAAGTGGTCATGCTTCGAAGAATCAGGAGGATTAATCACAAAATGAGTTCCTTAGATCATCGAATAAAATCCGATGCGTTCACTAGCCATACGTGTGCTTAGTGACAAGAACGGGGGGCTGAATGAAAGACCTGCCAAACCTGACAATGAAAGGGAAGTTCGATCATTTTATCCAGGAAGGGATTACGGTATTGAAGCCAAACCACGATGAGGTTGCCAAGTTGCACGATGCGGGCCAGATTCCCAGTGAATTTGGTTCGCGTATATGGCATTCCAGTTATTTGCTCATTCACTATTTATCGAAATTGGACCTGTCGAGTGAACAAAATATTGTTGAGCTTGGCTGTGGTTGGGGGCTGCCTGCAGCCTACATCCAAAAAAGATTCGGAGCCAAGGTCTTAGCCACCGATGTCGACAGTCAGGTTAAGTACTATCAACAATTGATCACCCGGGTTAATAGCGTGGTTGTTCCCTTTTTTCAGCGCTCATTCAGTCAACTGGCCTTAGATGATTTATCCGATATCGATCTATTAGTTGGAGCAGATGTCTGTTATTCGCCTACGAATGCAAAAAGACTGGCCGAGCTTTTTTATCACTATATGAAAGAGGCCAATGGTGAAATCATTCTTGTCGATAGTGGGCGTAGGCCATTTTTTCATTTAGTCGATGAAATGAAACAGACATTTGTACTCTCGCTCAACGAGGTCAAGATTGATTTACCCACGCGTGCTTCAGGCTATATTCTTCATTTAGGAAAACACTGATGGTTTATTCGTTTGTTGGATTTTTATTACTCTTTACATTAGTTGGTTTGTCGTCTTCCTGGAGTAGTCGTGGTACCAAAGCGGATTATTATCTGGCCAGTGGTGACGTGCGTCCCTGGTTAGTGGGCTTATCGGCGGTCGCAACCAACAATAGCGGCTATATGTTTATCGGTGTCATTGGCTACACCTATGCGACCGGGCTTGCTTCAATTTGGTTGATGATCGGCTGGATCACAGGGGATTTCCTTGCCTCACTGTATGTACACAAGCGATTGCGCAGAGCAACCAGTAGGACTGGTGAAGTGAGTTACGCCGGAGTGCTCAGCAATTGGTATGGGCAGAAGCATTCCTCTGTGCAACGTCTGATCGCAATAATCTCCCTGTTGTTTTTGTTGACCTATGCTTCTGCTCAGCTCGTAGCCGGGGGGAAAGCGTTGCACGTTCTATTGGATTGGCCCTTATGGTCGGGTGCCGTTGCCGGAGCGGTGCTTGTCAGCCTGTATTGTTTTGCCGGAGGCATTCGCGCATCGATCTGGACAGATGCCGCCCAGTCCATTGTCATGATTTTTGCGATGGGAGTACTTTTGTTTGTAGCGTTAATGAATCTGGGAGGGCTATCCAGTGCCCTTGAACAGATGCAGAGCGTGGAAGGGTTTATGAACTGGCTGCCCAAAGACCTGGTATTTCCCGGCTGGATTGGCGGAGCACTGTTTATTGTGAGCTGGCTATTTGCCGGGTTATCCGTGATTGGCCAACCCCACATCATGGTGCGCTTTATGACACTAAACAACCTGGAGAGTATGCGTCAGGCCAAGCTGTGGTATTACGCCTCGTTTACGCTCTTCTACGGTATGGCAATAGGTGTCGGCTGGCTTTCTCGCATCTATTTGTCCGATCCGGGGTCGTTTGACGCGGAGCTAGCCTTGCCAATCATGGCGCAACAGTTACTGCCTCCGGTTCTTGTGGGATTAATTCTGGCGGGTATTTTTGCTGCCACAATGTCTACTGCTGATTCATTAGTATTGAGTTGCTCGGCGGCCATTACTCACGACCTCCTGCCGCACAAAATTGAGAAAACCCTGTTGTTAAAATTGGCGACCGTCATGATTACTGGAATCGCACTTTTACTCGCGCTGATGAATAATCAAAGTGTTTTCAGTATGGTGATCATGGCCTGGTCGGGATTGGCCAGTGCGTTTGCTCCGTTGTTGCTCTTTTTATGTTTCGGCAAACGGCCATCACAATTTATCTGTATTGCAGCAATGCTTGCTGGATTTTCTGTAGCAATGGTTTGGCGGGTATTTGGATTGCAAGAAATGGTTTACGAAGGGCTGCCGGGAATTTTGGCAGGCAGCCTTATTTTATATGTGGGCTGCTTTTTTCAGGTCGGAGAAGTATCTGAAAATGCCAAAGTTGAATTGAGCCCACTTTCCTAGACACTGCACCTTGCAGGCTTTGGATGCATTAGCCCGCTCTGCGACTCGAAGTTGTTAAAAGTAAGCCGGTTAACGAATGGATTTGGGGCAGGATGTAAACTGCCCAGAAGAGGAGCGGAGCTCAAACATTTCTAGAAGGATTATGCCTAAATAGTTTGATAAAACGGAGTGTAAATATCAGTGAATAAATGTTTTTGGCGAAGTTGGAAGCTGCCATCAACAATGCGAGCATTCTTAATTCGATCTATTCGAAACACCCGGGATGACAACCGAAGGTGATCCCAAGCTAGGATATACCATATAGGCCAATTCAGTAGTATGTACTGCGCCTCAATCACTCGAAGGGTTCGCTCCCCCGCCTCGGATTGATATTCGATCTCCAAGCAATGCCGTCGTAAAAATGATTCCGCTATGCTCTCGGAAATTCGCTGTGCCGGTGTCGTGTAATGAGATACTACATTTGCTTTCGCATTGTCGCCAATCATTATACGTTTACGGATATTGCTGACTGCGCTCCGCTGCTTTTGAGGGAAGGCTTGGAAAAGCTTCTGCTTGATAGCTTTCAAATTGCTCGTTAGTAGTGGTGATTGCAGGGACTCCATAATCGCCAACGAGAGTATCAATTCAACTACCTCCTGATGGTTTAAATTCAGGCGCTCAATTCCCCACCTGCCATTCAAACGAATTCCTCCCCCACGCCCCCTGTCTGACTCAATTGGATAACCGGCATGCCTTAGCTCTGCCAGCTCACGCATCAACGTACGCTGGCTAATACCCAGGTGCTCGCGTAAGTCTGAGGTCTTCCAGTGCTCCTCAGATCGAAGCAGGCCGATGAGACGGTTACGCCGCTCAGCACGTTGCTCAAAGCTGGTATTTATCATTAATCTAATATGCCATATAACGGCACAAATCACCTTATTCTTAAAACCAGTAGGAATATTCCACTCTAAATGGAAATATCCCATGGCAATCAATGCATCTTTCAGCTTCGCCATATGGCTACGAGGAACTCTACACATGAAGCACTACTTCAATCCAATGAGCAGGGGGGTCACCACTGACTGGATGCTCAAAGAACTCGATGCTCAGCACGAACAAATCATCGTCGACTTTACAACTGACGAGAATAATTTGCCGGACTTTCGGAAAATCAATCCGATGGGTAAGCTGCCTGCACTTGTGGATGGCGGAACAGTGGTTACGGAAGTGGCTGCCATCTGCGCGTACCTCGCTGACAAGTTTCCGGAAAAGCGGCTTGCACCTGAAATAGGCTCTGTTGAGCGTGCGGCTTATTATCGCTATCTGTTTCTCGCAGGTAACACAATTGAGCCAGCATTCTCACTCGCAGCTGCTGGATTAGAGCACCCCGATCCTAGGTCGGCTGGGTGGGGGGACATGCCTCGCGTATTGGCAACTATAGAAGCAATGACTCCCGAAACTGGCTGGGCGCTTGGCGAGCAATTCACCGCTGCCGACGTAGTTTTTGGCGGTCTGCTGGACTTCTCAATGATCTTTAATTGGACCGATGCATCGCCCAAGGTTGCTGCCTATGTAGCGCGTATCCGGCAACGGCCGTCTTATCGAGAGACCCATGGAGCATTCATCGAAATGGCTGGAGAAGAATAGTAACTATTCCCAGATTATAGAAATCAAAGGGGGAGAGTACTTTGATCGAAAGGTAGGAAAAAATAGTGGTGCCCAGAAGAGGACTTGAACCTCCACGACCTTGCGATCACTAGCACCTG
>ERZ890510.2600-NODE-2600-length-10058-cov-7.549535_pt1 | contig 10058 bp, 10 predicted proteins | sample MGYA00521265_ERZ890510 | MGnify/ENA primary metagenome ERZ890510 (study PRJEB32303, sample SAMEA104408624) | aquatic metagenome | biome: Brackish water; feature: Chemocline; material: water | place: Baltic Sea | collected 2014-10-26T21:54:00 | depth 110 m ...
TTGCTGTGTTCAACCAGATCCTCAAGCCGCCAAATGAAGTTTTTCTGGTTAAGAAAATGCACTGACAGGCGAAGATGGCCGCGGGTCGTTACGATATCTTCTTGCGCGTACCGGGCAAGCCGCGCCTTGCGTTGCAGTCGAAAAATGACGTTTACCGGGTTGGCTGCGTATTTGCCAAGCACCAGAACCATTGACGATTGCGTCACCTCACCAAACCGTTTTTGCGCGGCGTAATTGGTGTAAATTATTGTCCCGTCATCCGTTGTGCACATGGTTGGTGCGGCATCATTTTGAACGAACATATCCAACGAGTCGTGAAAATGGCGAACCGACCCAAGATAGCGCCGGTTCAGTCCAACCAAAAGCAGGGCAACAGCGAACAGCGTGCAACTGATGACTGTAAATCCCAAAGCTATAGACCCGCCTGTCAAATTCAGAATGGGTATATGCGTTGTTTTCGGAATGATAATGCCCGGGACCAATGTTCCCAAGCCCAGCCAAACTAATATCCAAATGCGCGGCATCAGCTTGTGGGCTGTGCCGGTGACCTGCTGGTCAATTGCCAATGCGTCACTCAATTGCCGGACCTTACAAAAGATTCTCCGGCCCCAGTGTTCCCTCGCTTTTGGTTACGATTAGGTTAATCGCACCCTTAAGTTGAGTAAAGAGTTGGTTGTATTTTTTTTAGAATCGATACAAACATGCCATCGGCACCCAAAACGGGCGAAAATACAGCTGTATTCTGTTCTTCAAAGGTGGGAGTTTTGGCAATAAAGCTTGAAACCTGATCTTCGTTTTCGCACTTAAGAATTGAACATGTGGCGTAAACCAGTAGGCCGCCGGGGGCGACGAGATTTGCAGTGCGCAGTAATATGTCTGCCTGAAACTTTTGCAATTCGACCAGTCTTTGTGGCGTCAGATCCCATTTGCTTGCTGGGGAACGGCGCCAGGCACCGCTGCCCGAGCAGGGAACATCGCAGAAAACCAGATCGTAAGGGCCATGCTTTGGGATATCGTGTTCGGCCAAAATGGTTATTTTGGTATCTGCGCGTGCTGCCCTTGCGGGCAAATCCTGCATACGGGCGGGTGCGAAATCATATGCGAAAAACTTAGCGTCGGAAACAGCTGCCATTGCCAAAACTTTGCCACCGCCGCCCGCGCAATAGTCAAGCACCCGGCCGTTCTGCGGCAAATCAAAACACTCGGTCACCGCTTGCGAAGCGGCATCCTGTAGTTCAACAATTCCGTCAAGGTATACCTGGCTTCCAACAATTTTTCGCGCGTTTTCAGTAACATCCAAGGCAAAGCTCGTTAACGGAACTGCTGACGCGACTATACCAAACGCGCCGAGCGCATCAATCGCCTGGGCCACCGTGGATTTTCGTGGGTTAACCCGCAAAAACACCTTTGCGCGGCTCCGCAGGGCGCCCATTACTGCAGCCAATTCGGTCCCCAACGAGGTCAGCAACTGGTCTTCTAACCAGTCCGGATAATCAAGCCTGACGGCCGTTGTCTGATCTCCCAGTTCCATTGGCAGTTGTTGCTCGGCAGCGTCAAGTTCTGCAGGCGCATATGCATGGCCTGTAAATAGGTCGTCAACGCTTTGGCCGGTCTGTTTCACATGCCCTAAAACCAGTCCGCGTCCGGTTTCGCCGCCACCCAGTACAGCCAAAGAACGCTTGCGCCGCAGGCAATCAAACACCAGATCGCGGATCGCGACCCGATCACTTGAGCCAGCGTAGCGGTTTTGTCTGGCCCATCTGGTCAACACTTTTTCTGCAGCCCCATTCGCAAGAATGAGATCGAGAATATCAATTCCCGCCGATAACCGTGCCGCCGGCGTCATTGCGTTAACACATAATACATAAAGACAAATACACCTTGTTCAAATCGCACCTGGTATTTAACCGTTTGCAATTCAGATAGAAACCCATCCCAATACATTCAATCCCAACACCAGCCATGCCAGACTTAACAGGACAATCCCAACCAAGAAAACCTGGAAACGGCGCACGACATCATTGCTGGTGACGTGGATATATCGATGCAAATATCGTGTAGCGACAAATCCTATGCACAGCCATGCGAACGCCAGGGAAAAGGCATCATAAACCATTGCAAAAAGCACTGCTACATAAAGCAGCATCGGAAACTCGAACTGGTTGGTCAGGTTATTCGCAAACTTTTGCGCGTCTTCCGGATACCGCCGCGCATCAAGCGCTATATCTGAAATCCGGATTCTGTTCTGTCGGATTGACTTGATCCTGACCTGCGCCATACGAATAACCGCATAAAACGTTAGCGCAACTTGCAGGAATACCGCGACTAATGCGAGTTTCTGGTCATATGCATAGTATTCCATCTGTCTTTCAACCTAATGTTTGGGGGCCTGTGCTAAATTGGGAAGATGTTTAACGCAAGCGATAGTTCGGGCTTTCGCGGGTGATCTGGACGTCATGAACATGGCTTTCGCTAAGGCCCGCATTGGAAATCCGCACAAACTGACAATTCCGGCGCATCTCGTTGATCGTGCCACATCCGGTATAGCCCATAGCGGCGCGCAGGCCGCCGACCAATTGATGAATGACCGCGCTTGTGGCGCCTTTGTACGGCACTTGCCCTTCGATGCCTTCGGGCACCAATTTGTCGGACGAGGCTTCTTTTTGGAAATACCGATCGGCTGATCCCCGTGCCATTGCCCCAACCGATCCCATGCCACGAAAGGCCTTAAAGCTGCGGCCCTGATAGAGGAACACCTCACCCGGGCTTTCATCAGTGCCCGCCAGCATTGACCCCAGCATTGCGCAGCTTGCGCCGGCTGCGATAGCCTTGGCAAAATCGCCGGAATATTTGATGCCGCCGTCGGCGATCACCGGCGTGCTGGATTTCATCCCTTCGTGGGCGCAATCCATGATCGCGGTCAATTGCGGCACGCCGACCCCTGCCACGATGCGTGTCGTGCAAATAGATCCGGGTCCGATCCCGACTTTAACGGCATCGGCCCCAGCGCCAATTAACGCTTTTGTCGCCTCAGCCGTCGCGACATTACCAGCGACAACCTGCACTTGATTGCTGAGTTTTTTGATCCGCTCAACTGCGTGCGCAACAGAAATCGAGTGACCGTGTGCCGTGTCAATTACTATCAAATCGACGCCCGCATCGATAAGCGCCTCTGAACGTTCAAAACCGGCGTCACCGATGGTGGTTGCTGCAGCTACGCGCAAACGGCCCAATTCGTCTTTTGTCGCATTAGGGTTCAAAACCGCTTGTTCCAGATCTTTCAGCGTCAAAAGCCCACTAAGTTTGTTTTCACTGTTGACGATCAAAAGCTTTTCGATCCGCCGTGCTTCCATCAGGCTTTTGGCTTCGGCCAAATCGGCGGGTTCGCGCAGCATCGCAAGATTGCTGTTGGTCATCATCACCGAAACCGGTGTGCTGTCATCCGAGGCAAAGCGCATGTCGCGATTGGTCACAATACCTAAAACCCGGCCCTGTGCATCAACTACTGGAAAACCCGTGATACGGTAACGTTCCTGCAAAGCTTTGGCATCCGCCAGTGTTTGGTTGGGCGAAAGTGTAATCGGCGCATAAACCACGCCACTTTCAAAGCGTTTCACCCGCCTGACTTGCCGTGCCTGTTCTTCAATATCCAGATTTCGGTGCAAAACGCCCATACCGCCGACCTGCGCCATGGCAATGGCCATTTCAAATTCGGTCACGGTATCCATCGCCGAACTCAGCAGTGGAATGTTCAGCCCAATGGCCTTGGTCACTTGGGTTTGGGTATTGGCATCCGCTGGCAAAACGCTGGACGCGCCCGGCACAAGCAGAACATCATCAAAGGTAAGGGCCTCACGAATTTCCATTTGGGGGACTCCATTATGGGGATCGCTGTTGGCCCGTCCCTATTTCATGTGCCACGCCAAATGAAAAGGCCCAGAAGGCGTTTAGGCAACAGAAGCGCCTGTCTTTTTCGCCAAATCGCCTCGGCTCCAGGCTTTTGACGACTTATAGGCCACAAACAGAATCAGCGGCGTTGCGACAATCAGACCAAGGATTGCACCTGCGGTCGCCACCAACCCCATACCTAATAGTGCGGCGGTGATCTGCATGCTAGTGAAAGCCGCCACCGGAAAAGTGAAGGCGCCCCAAATTGGTGTCCAGCCTCCGCGCGTCAGCCAAGGGGCCAGAACCATGAACAAAACAGCCGCGATCCAACTGGCCCAGAAAAACGCTTGCCCAAGCAGCTGCATGTGCATTTGCAGATACATCAGGGCAAAAAGGCTGAGGGGTGACAAAACAATTACCAACGACGGGCGGAACGGTTGAACCGGCATAACACGCATCAAATTTGCCCCGTAACCAATTGTAATAACAACAAATCCAACGAGGGAAATCATCGCCAGCCAAAAGCTAATTTGTGGATAACCCAAAGAAACACCACCTATCGGCGCAACAATCAGGCCAACAAATGTCAAATACTGGAACGGATTAAAACCGCGCGACGCCGGCGCATCACGCGAAATCAGAACCGAAACCAGCGCCATGACCGCGATCTGTGTAAGAACACCGGTCCACCATACCCACGGCAACATCCAACCAAGGTTGATCAGCATCGCACTTAGCAACATAAGCGCCATGCCAATGGCCGAAACCCCTGCCCGCCCCGGAGGCGTTCTCATGTCCTCGATCAATGCCGCTGGTCTGGCGGCGAGTTTCGCCAGATAAGACGCCAGAAAAAACACAAAAAACGCAGTGGCGATGCCCATCAAAAGATCACCTATCAATGTTGGCACCGGTAAAATGCTGGAAGATTTCCGCCAAATCATCCCCAGCCCTAAAAATCCCAAAGCAACCGAAAAGATTGCCGGAGGAGTCGATCGCCAAAGTGATGTTTTAAAAGCCATTTTCTGTTCCGTGAATTGGCAATATTTCAAGCAGAAATTAAGCTGTATTTAACGCATTATTCCTGACAGTTTGCCTAAATCACCCGGCCAATCCAAGAGGGGAACCGTCGTAAATGCCGAGTTCATCAAAAATGGGTGGTTACGTCGCATCTTTCTGAGGCGGCCAAGGTTATGAACCTGTTTGATGATGCGCTGTCGGAAAAGCTGGCTGCAACTATTGTTCTTTCCGGTATCCTGCCCGCCTATTGCGCCGGATATGACTTTACCTATTATGCTGAAGTAAGTGATGTCGATTAACGGATTACGCAAAGGAAGAGCATGACAAAACACGGATATGAAGCCGGTCGCCTGAACCTTCCCTTTGTCGGCATCGCGACATTCGCCAAAAAACCCTATGTGGCGGATTGGGATACGATTGACGCTGACGTGGCGATTCTTGGTGCACCGTTTGATGCCGGTACTCAGTTTCGCGCTGGTGCAAGGTTCGGGCCACGCGGCGTGCGTGAAGCTTCAACGTTGTTTTCATTCGGCCATGCCGGAGCTTACGATCACGAGGACGACGCGACCTATCTGCCGGAAAGCGTTCGCATTATTGATATGGGAGACGCCGATATCATCCACACCGACACTGTGAACAGCCATGCCAATATCGAATATGGCGTGCGCAAAGCACTTGCTGCCGGTGCGCTGCCCGTGACCATCGGCGGTGATCATTCGATCAATATTCCCTGCGTGAATGCCTTTGACGATCAAGGCCCGATCCATATCTTGCAAATCGACGCGCATCTTGATTTCGTCGATGAACGCCACGGGGTTCGCAATGGTCACGGCAATCCGATGCGCCGGGCTGCTGAAAAACCCTATGTCACCGGGCTTACCCAACTTGGGATCCGCAACGTGTCCTCGACCGCCCGCGAAGGTTACGAGGCGGCACGTGCCATGGGATCAGATATTCTGTCGGTGCGCCAAATTCGCGCGCTGGGTGTTGCTACGGTGGCCGAACGGGTGCCAAAGGGCGCGCGCCTGTATGTTACCATTGATATCGACGCATTCTGCCCGTCAATCGCACCGGGCACCGGGACGCCCAGCCATGGCGGGTTTCTATATTACGAGGTTCTTGAGTTGCTGCAAGCCGTTGCAAAGACGCACGAAATCATCGGCATTGATCTGGTCGAAGTGGCGCCTGATTATGACCATTCAGGCAGTACAACCGTTTTGGCAGCACAGTTACTGATGAATTTTCTGGGCTTCATTTTTTACGAGAGGGCAAAACGATGACTGATCTTTCCAAAGGTGCCGCCTGGATGAATGGCGAGATTATACCGATTAGCGAGGCCAAAATCGGCGTCACCGACTGGGGCTATACCCATTCCGACAGCACCTATGATGTCGCGCAGGTGTTTGACGGCGGGTTTTTCCGGCTTGAGGATCATCTGGACAGGTTCGACGCCTCGCTTGCCAAGATGCGTTTCAGCGTCCCACAAAGCCGTGATGATATTCGTGCAATTTTGCATCAGATCACCGCTGCCAGCGGCTTGCGCGACGCTTATTGCGCCTTTGTGGTGGCTCGGGGGCCGCAACTGGTACCGGGTTCACGTGATCCGCGCACCTGTGTTAACCACTTTTTCGCATGGGTTGTACCTTATGTTAACGTAATTCACGCTGACGCGGTTGCCCGTGGGGCAAAGATGAAAATCGCGGAAAGTGCCGAACGGATCAGCCCGCGCAGTGTTGACCCGACCGCCAAGAATTACCATTGGGGCGATATGACAACCGGATTGTTTGAAGCCCTTGAACAAGGTTACGACACCGTGGGACTGGCCGATGCCGACGGTAATATGTGCGAAGGACCGGGATTTAACATTTTTGCGGTGATTGACGGCACTGTCGTCACCCCGCGTGCCGGTGTTTTGGAGGGCATTACCCGTAAATCCGTGCTGGAAATCGCCGATGCACTTGGCCTGCCAAAACAAGTTCGCGACATGCCAGTGGCCGAATTTCTTGAGGCAGATGAAGTGTTTGTATCCACATCCGGTGGCGGCCCAACCCCGATCATTCAGGTTAATGACCGCATCTATGGCAACGGAGCGCCCGGTCCGATCACCGAGCGTATTCGCCAGACTTATGTCGATTGGCGTGCCGACGGTCCTTTGCGAACACCGATAAACTACGACGTTTGATAGAAAAATGCCCGCCGCAGCCCCGGTAATTGATCACAAAATATTTCTGGCCCGGATTCCGCCCAAAACGCGGCAGCTATTGCTCGGCCGCTCGGACCGCGCCGGACTTGTGCATCTTGGCCTGCATTGGGGTGCAACGGCGTTGGTTTCTGTACCGATTTATACGCAAGTCCCGTTTTGGTGGGCCCTATTGCCGGTGCAGGGCATCCTGATCATCTTTAACTTCACCTTATTGCACGAATGCACCCATCAAAGCCCGTTTCGCAGCCTTTGGCTGAACGAGGCCGTGGGATGGATCACCGGTGCTGCTGTCGGCCTGCCGTTTATCTGGTTTCGTTATTTCCATCTGGCGCATCATCGTTTCACCAACGATCCGGCGCGTGATCCTGAATTGGCCGGTGGCCCGCGTCCACAAAACCTTGGATCATACACGCTGCATATCACTGGCTTGCCGGTTTGGAAATCACAGGTTCTTACTTTGTTCTCTAACGCTGTGGGTGGCGGTTCCGGTGATTTTCTTCCGAAATCAGTGGAAGGTAAAATTCAAATTGAATCCATTTTATTGCTGTTATTTTATATAGTTACAGCTGTTTATTCATTCACTGTCTCCGGTGTTCTGCTGTGGTTGTGGTTCGTTCCAATTCTGTTGGGACAGCCATTTTTGCGGCTGTATCTGTTGGCCGAACATGGCCGTTGCCCGCCTGTTGCCAGTATGCTGGAAAACTCGCGGACCACTATTACTAACCGGATCGTCCGATTTCTGGCCTGGAACATGCCTTACCACGCGGAACATCACTGTTTTCCGATGGTGCCGTTTCACCAATTGCCTGCCCTGCACCAACTGGCAAAACCCTATTTACAGACCACTGAGCAGGGTTACGTGAGGTTCAACCAGAAATATTTGAAAGCCCTTGGGACAAGCCTAAAAATTGACTAGTCCGCGTCGTCGATGGCACCACGAAATCCCGTAGCGACGACAAACTTTTCACTGGAATCAGAACGGCTTGCGGGTGGTTTTACATTCACCACTTTGGTAAACCTCTGCTTTAGGACCTTTTGCAATTCGCCCTCTGCACCACCGGCAAGGACTTTTGCGATAAAGGTTCCGCCATCTTCCAGTACATCAAACGCGAAATAGGCCGCCGCTTCGCACAAGGCCATGATGCGGTTGTGATCCGTTTGCTTATGCCCACTGGCCGAGGCCGCCATATCTGACATAACGACGTCCGCCTTGCCACCAAGCCATTCCTTAACCAGCGTGTCGGCATCATCGGCCAGAAAGTCCAGAATATGTATCTCGGCCCCGGGAATTGGATCGACGAATTGCAAATCGACCCCCAGTATGGTCCCAATCTTTTTACCCTTTTTCTCGCCCAAAGCATTGATCAGCGGCACCGCCACCTGAATCCATCCGCCCGGTGCGCAGCCCAAATCGACCACGCGGGCACCGTTAACCAGAAAATTGTATTTCTCGTTAAGTTCCATGATCTTATAGGCAGCGCGCCCGCGATAACCCTCGCGTTTGGCCCGCACCACATAGGGATCGTTCAACTGCCGTTCCAGCCAACGGGTGGATCCGAGCCGCCGACCTTTGGCCGATTTTACCTTGACCCGCAGTTCGCGTTGGCCGCGTCCTGAAGTGTTGTTCTCGTTTGCCATTCCTTAAACCGGCCCGTCTTCCAGAACGCCGTCAGCGCTCATTTGCGAGTAAAGCAGGCCTTCGCGCAGACCACGATCGGCAACACTCAACCGGTCCGTGGGCCAGAGTCGCATGAACGTCTGCAAGATTGCGACTCCGGACATGATAAGTGCTTGCCGGTCACGCCCGATACGCGGATCAGCGCGCCGACCCGCATCGCCCATCGAGATATAATCCCGGATCACACTGTCTATTTGCCCGCTGGTCATTCTTAGCCCATCAACCTTGTTTCGGTCGTAACGCTTTAGGCCCAAATGCGAGGCTGCGACAGTGGTCACGGTGCCTGATGTACCGATTATCTGAAATTCCGGACGCGGCGCGGTTCCGGCCGACAAATGATACGGTGCAAACCCAGTGATTTGCTCTTCTACGTGGCAGGACATCAATGCAAATCTTGCGTGATCGTCAACAACATCGGAAAACTGATCCTTTAAGGTTGCAACACCGCAAGGCACGCTAATCCAGTCAACTACTTTTACATTCGGAAACGGCGTTTCGCGGCCTTTTTCAAAGCCCGCTTGCAGGCGCATGATGGCGCGACTGCGTTCCTTTGGCGGGATTTTGGTTAAATCAAGCCAGACAAGTTCGGTTGACCCGCCCCCAATATCGACCACCAGCAATTGTTCGGTTTTCTGCGAAACCAGAGGCGCGCAACTGACCACGGCCAATCGCGCCTCTTCTTCCGGGCGGATGATTTCCAGCTCGAGACCTGTTGCGCCCTTAACCTGTCGCATAAACTCGGCACCGTTGCTGGCACGTCGGCAGGCTTCGGTGGCAACAAGGCGCATGCGCTTCACTTTGTGATGCGCAAGTTTACGCTGGCAGATTATTAGGGCCGCAATAGTGCGGTCGATACTGGCACGAGACAGGCTGCCGTGGCGTTCCAATCCCCGGCCCAACTGGACCGATTTGGAAAAACTGTCGACCACATGAAACTGGCTGCCTTTGGGTTGTGCAATCAACATCCGGCACGAGTTTGTGCCAAGATCCAATGCCGCGTAAAGTTCGGCTGGATCAGGTCGTTCCTTTGATGGGCGCATCACGGACTGCAACACAACCGCAGCGCCGTTGTTATCTATGGCCGCCATTAAAACGGGCCTCCAAATGGTGTTGGTGAAAGCGTATCCTGCGCGACAGCAACGCGCAAGCATCCTTGGGATGTTTGTCGCTAACACGGGATATGTCCGGTTTATGTAACATACGGTCTGTCCGGTTTTAAAGTCCCCGTAAGGAGGACGATATGATCCGGATAGCTTTATTACAGCCCCTAAG
>ERZ890510.2601-NODE-2601-length-10056-cov-3.940506_pt1 | contig 10056 bp, 7 predicted proteins | sample MGYA00521265_ERZ890510 | MGnify/ENA primary metagenome ERZ890510 (study PRJEB32303, sample SAMEA104408624) | aquatic metagenome | biome: Brackish water; feature: Chemocline; material: water | place: Baltic Sea | collected 2014-10-26T21:54:00 | depth 110 m ...
ATCCGCTCCGCCACCTCGATAATAGTGCCGACGCCCTGCTTGGCGCCCATATTACCGCTGTACAGCGCCACCACCGCACCGCCGTCGAGCCCCAGCCGGGCACGCAGCCCCGCCGCCGGAACATCGGGACGGATACGGCCGGTCTCGACCCAGTTGGGAAACAGCACCGTCCGACGCGGATCGACGCCCTTCGCGCTCAGGCGGGCCACCATGTTGGGCGAGATCGTCGAAACGGTGCCGAAGGCTTGCGTGACAATACGCTCGAAACGTCCCGCCGGACCGGCCAGGCGGGAGGGCAGCAGACCGAGATCGAAGGCGGCGTCGAACTCGAAATCCTGCACATGCAGCCACGACGCCGCATCGGCGAGCCAGGCGGCATAGAGTGCACCGGGTGCGGTCAGCAGCGCCGGCTCGACATTGAAGACAATGTAGGGCTTCCAGCGCGCCGCCTGCCACAGCACCGGCAGCCAGCTCGACGTGGTGAAGGAAAACAGGTGGGCGGCGCGCTTTAACCCGGTCTGGCTGGCCGGCACGTAGAGCGGGCAACGGCGCACCTCGACGCCATCGATCATCTCACGCTGCCAGCCGAGATGGCGGTAACCGTCGGCGACCCGCCATTCGGGATAATAAGGCGGCGCCGTCACGGCGCGAACGGCGTGGCCGCGCGCGGCGAGCCAGCGCGCCATGTCGCCGGTGAAGCGGCCGATTCCGGTCAGCTCCGGCGCGAAGTTGAGGCCGTAGACAAGGATTTTCAGCCGGTCCCCGGCGGCCGTCGCCGATGCGTGCGTCACCGTTCCAGATACTTCCGGTATTTCACCGACATCGGCGAGTCGGGATCGCGCAGTTCCTCCAGCTTCAGGCTGACCTGGTACTCGTAGAACATGCGCAGCACGCAATAGCGCCAGCCAAGCCGGCCGTCGAGAACTCCTCCCTTGACGAAGTAGAGCCAGAGAAACTGGAACAGCGGCCGCGCCGGCAGATAACGGTAGGCGAATTGCTTAAGCGCGCGGCGGCCTTCCGGCCCGCGCCGGAACGGATTCGCAGCACCGATCCCGGCACTATTTTTTCCGTTGAGCAGATTGTACGCCTCGACCGCCTCGAGCGAGGAATAGTGATTGTGGCGGTCGAAATAGCGCTCGATCCCCTTGGCGTCCTGATGCACGAGATGATGGCGCAGATAGCCGGCAGGTCCCTCGATCACCATGTGTTCGTGGACGATGCGATCCTCGTAGCGACCCTTGCCGCGACGCAGCAGGCGCAGATTATAATTCGGATAGATGCAGCGCATCGCCTTGCCCCACACCCAGTTTTCACCAGCAATATAGTAGCCGTTGCGGGCGGCGGCATGCGAAATCGTCGTGCCGATCTCATCGGACAGCACGCCGGTCGCGCGCTCGTCGGCATCGACGAACAGCACCCAGTCATACGCAAAGTCGATATTGTCGAGCGCCCAGTTCTTGTGCGCCGAGAAATTGTCGAACTTGCGCTGGACCACCCGCGCACCGCGCGCACGGGCGATCTCGACGGTGCGGTCGCCGCTGTGAGAATCGAGAACGACGACCTCGCCCAGCCGTTCCAGGCTGTCGAGGCAGGCGGCTATGTTACGCTCTTCGTCGAGCGTCAGGACAATCGCCGAAACTGGAATAGTGCCGTTTTCCATCGCCGTATGTCAGGCCTTCGCCGTTGACGCGACGCCGGCCTGGCGGACCGCGCTTTCTGCCGCGACACCTGCCGCCACGTCGCGGTAGGCGCGCTCCAGCGCTTCGGCTATGACCGGCCAGTTGAAACGCTCGGCAACAAGCGCACGGCCGCGCGCGCCGCGCGCGCGCGCCTCATCCGGATTGCCGAGCGCTTCCTCGATCGCGCCCGCGAAAGGCATGGCCGCAGCCGGTGTGACCCATCCGGCATCGGACGCCTCGATCTCCCGGCACAAATTGACGTGCTCGGAAATGGCGACCGGCGTTCCGCAGGCCAGCGCCTCGATAACGGCAATGCCGAAATTCTCACTGTACGACGGCAGGACGAACAGATCGGCATCGTGCAGCACCGCAAGGGCTTCCTCTCCAGCCAGCATGCCGGTGAACAGCGCCCGGTCGGCAATACCGCGCTCGGCGAGCCAGCCGCGCGCCAACTGTTCCATGCCGTCGTCGGGACCGGCAATGACCAGACGCGCGTCGGGCCGCCGGCTGGCGACCTGGGCAAAGGCATCGCAAAGGATATCGAGACCCTTCTTGAAATTGAGGCGGCCGAAGAACAGCACCATCGGCCTGTCGCCGAGCTCTGGATGACGGGCGCGGAAGGTCCCGGCTGGCAGCGATTCCCGATAATCTCCAACGTCGAGACCGATCGGCACGACAACCCCGGGCACGCCGAAAATAAACGGTGCCGCAAGGCGTTGCTCTTCCGCGGTAATGAAATGCAGCCGCGCTGCGCCGCGCGTCACCCGATTTTGGAAAAGCCACTCAAGCAGCCGCTTGCGCCACCGATGCCGACGGTAGATGTAGGGATCGAGAGAGCCATGCGGGGCGAGCAGGTATGGCACGCCAACGCGGCGGCAGACACGGCCGACGATCATGTCGTGGTACATGTAGAGCGAATGCAGGTGGACGACGTCCACCCCGGGGATCGCCGCTTCCAGGGCCTCGGCCATAGCCGGCGAACGGCCCCAGAAACGCGGCGACTCGACCGGAAAATAGCGCAGGCTGACGCCGTCGCGTACGACCGGACGGTCGACCGGAACGTCGAGCCTGCCCGGACCATCCTTGTCGGTGGTGAAGATCGTCACCTCGTGACCGCGGCGGGCGGCGGCACGCGCCATTTCGAAGCACGCCTTCGACGGCCCGCCGTCGCGCGGCGCCAAGGTAGCGATGACATGCAGTATCTTCACGGCGTCCTGTCCCCGGTCCGCCCGGCATCTTCCGACCGGATACCTCCTGCGTGCGCACGCCTGCAGGGACGGTAACTCGACAGCAATTCGTACCGGGCAACGAAACCGCATACGCTCAGATCGGAATGGGCCATGGCTCTCGTTCTGACGTATTGGCCCGCGCAGCGCGGACCGGGCCGGCACGTCGTCTGCCCGCGTGCCCGGTAAAAGTATCGAACGCTACTCGTTAATACAATTACAACAATGACTTGCGAAGCATCGCGTGGCACGCACAGCAAATCGTGCTCCGTGCGGTAACAATTCGGTCTTCGCCGGCACTCGAACGGAGGATCTACCGAAGGTCCACGCCAAGTGCCCGGCGTAGCCCGGCCATGTAGCGCCCGACATCCCAGTCAGCGATCCTGTCCCGTGCCGCGGCACTGAATCGTGCCCGCAGGGTTTCGTCGTCCATCAGTGTCCCAAGCGCCTCCGTCAGCGCGCCGGTATCGCCGGCCGGCACAACCAGTCCGGTCTGTTCCGCGACCAGATCTTCGGCGCAGCCGACCCCGTCGGTGACGATGACGGGCAGGCCGAAATTAAGCGCCTCATTGACCGCCAGTCCCCAGGTCTCGGTGTGCGACGCCAGCACAAACAGGTCGGCGGCGGCATAGGCCTCGCAGACGGCGCTCTGATCGAGGAAGCCGGCAAAGCGAAAATCGATGTCGGTATGGCGCGCGGCGGCGGCCTTCGTCGCTGCCTCCATTTCGCCCGAGCCGGCCCACAGAAGCGACCAGCTCTTTCCCGATGCGGCCCGGGCGAAAGCCTCGACGAGGCCGAGCGGGTTTTTTACCGGCCGGATCTTGGCGACGCACAACGCAACCTTGCGGCCGGGCGCGATACCGAAGCGCCGCCGGCACCGGTCGCGTTCCGCCGCCAGCCGCGCCGCGGCTGCGGCGAAAAACGTGTTGTCGACGATGTGCGGCGCGTGCACCAGCTTACGCGGTGGCACGCCGAAAGACCGGTAATAACGCCGCTGCGCGACACCAGTGAACAGAAACCAGTCGAACAGCAACCGGTACACCGGCGTGTAGAGCAGACTCCTCAGAAAGCGGATGCGCCTGCTGCGATGGCCGAGATTGTTCGAAATGGTTCGCAGGATGACGCGCTTGCCCGACAGGCGCGCGGCGATGGCGGCGGCGACGTGGCTGAAATGGTTGTGACCATGAATGTAGACGGCATCGTACGGGCCGGTAAGCACTCGCCAGATCAGGCCGGGATTGACGAATTTCCAGAAGCCGACGCCGTCACGCGACGGGCTCACATTGTGGAAAATGTGGTGCCGATAGCCGGCGAATTGCTCGACCCCCCAATCGACGATCGCATCGACCTCCGGGTCGTAACCCGAGGCCGACCAGCCGCGCTGCATGAAAAGCACCTCGGCGTCGATGTCGGGGTCGACCGCCATCGCGCGATAGAGCGGCAGGTGATAATGCACCGGAAACTGCGCGACGACGGCGAGCCGCACGCATTGGCGCCCGGCCCTAGAGGACATCGCCACCGCCTGCCAATGCCGGAGACGCATCGACAATAACGCATTGCCGCACGCCGGCCTGGCTGGTGTCGACGCAGACCAGCCGGTCGTGCCGGTCCCAACGCGGGTGCAGGTCGCACTTGATGTCGCCATCTCCGACTTTTAGATCGGCGTGAAATTCACCGATGTCGGTGCGCGCGCCAGACACACTGTCGCAGATCATCAGATGCTGAAGACGATCGGCATCGGGATAGGTATCGGTAATGAAGCGGCGGCCGTCCCCTGCAAACATCGGGTGGCCATCCACGAGCAGCGTGCCGGCACCGACGACACGGCGCTCCGACGGCGCGGTGACGGGAATGAGGAAATAATGTTCGTTGGCGAGCCGCTGTTTGGCGCGGGCGCTCAACGCACGCAACCTGCGCAACAACGGCAGCACCACGGGCAACGCCAGCAGGCCGTGCCGTCGTGCTGCGGCGAGTGCACCCGGTAGACGCCAGCACCAGACAAGCAACGTGTCGTCGTCGCGCCAGCAGAAGTGGCTGACTTTTTCTTCGGCGAGCAGGGTCAGTTCCGAACCGTCGCGCCGACAGACGAGCAGCCGCGAATAGGTCGAACCGTCGGCGGTCAGGAAGCGGTGGATGAAGGCGATGCGCACACCCGACGGGCTGTACAGCGGATGCGTCACGAAATGCGGAATGTCCGGCGGCGTGGACGTCCGACGAAATTCGGTGACCTCGGCCAGCGACAGCAGCAGCCGCACCGCGCCGGTGCGGATGTCGACATGCCACAATCCATCGTTGGCGGGTGCTGGCGTATCGACGCTGGGGGCGGACGCACCGGCAACGCCGTAGGCCGGCCAGTGACGCGCCAGCCGGCCAAAATGCGGGCTGACCGCTTCGCCGCCATCGGGGCTGATCGCACTAACGGGGAAATCGAGGCGCGTGCGCACACCGCTGCCGGTATCGAGAATTTCAGCGCCGAGGCGCCCATCGGCGAGTGTGTTCCAGATCAGTCGGCCATCGGGCAGCCATTGCACGCGCGCACCCATCTGGAAGTTCCACGCCCGCGTCTCGCCGACAGCCTCGACCCCGCCATCGTCGGGCTGCCAGACGCATACTTCGGCGACATCGCCGCCGCTGGGAAGGCTTCGCAGGGCGGGATCGACACGCAGTACCGCCAGCCGGTCGTTCGCCGGCGCCCACGGCGTAACATCGTGAAAGCCGAAGAAATGCGCACGGTCCGTCGGCGTCGCCGCCACGGTCGGGCACGTAATGTTAGACCATGCCGTCACGGCGTCAGATCCCCGGCAATTGCGGCGGACCGAACAGCCTGTCCGACAGGCGCTGCCACGCGCCAACCGGATCGCCGACCCAGCGCAACGCCCAGTGGATGCGCCGCCACCAAGCGTCACTCGGCAGTGGCGGCCGTCCCATCACACGTTCGAAATAGCGGCGATGGTTGACCGCGCTTTCATCGGCCAGGCGTTGGCTTCCCGAGATCGAGTTGGCATGGATGGTGAACAGCGACCAGTACTCGTCGACCAGCCGAATTCGCGCGCCAGCGAGCGCGGCGTCGAGCAGCAATTCGGCGTCCCAACTGGTACTATTGTCGATGTTGAAGCCGCCCGCTGCGCGAAAGGCATCGGATCGAAAGAAGGTCGACTGCTGCATGACAGCGCCTGCGCCGTAAACGAGCCGGCGCGGCCCGAAGGGTGCCGAACGGAACCGCCGGATCACCTTGCCGTCAGCATCGACAATATAACCATGTCCGATGACGACGTCCGCATCGGGCATACGCTTGAAGGCGCGCACCGCGCGGCCAATCGCGCCAGGCAGCAACGCGTCGTCGGCATTGATATAGGCGAAGATGTCACCGGTGGCGGAGGCGAACCCCTTGTTGAGGCCGTCGGGCGGCCCGTCGTCGGGGGTATCGATGAACGCCGCGATGCGGTCGCGGTAGCGTGCGATGATGTCGCGACTGCCGTCGGTCGAACCGGGATCGACAACGATGTATTCGATATCGTCATGGCCCTGCTCGACGACCGAACGAATCGCCCGTTCGAGCCAGGCGCTCTGGTTGAACGACACGGTGACGACGGAAACTTTCATCGCCGTGCGTCCCCGCCAGACGGTCGCTGCGCGTGCCGCGAAGTTGCCACCCGGTGCACGCGACGGACACGCGGCACCAGTTTGCGGAAACGCATCAGCGCTTCCTCGGGAACCGACACACGCAGGGTCTCCCATGCGAACATCAGCAGCACAACGTCGTAGGGAACGGTGATGCGCCGGTCGGCGCCGAACGGCGAAAACACAATGTCCCACAGAAGCGAAAAACCTATAAACACGACTAGCGGCGACAATGGTTCGCGGGCCAGGAAAAGGTTCGACATCACGCGGAGCACCAGAAAAAGCACCCAGAACCAGAAAATCGCGCCGAGGATTCCCGCTTCGACCCATGATCCGAACAAATGGCTGTGCGTCGGAATCAGGTCTTTGTCGGCGGCGAGATAGTTGACCTCATAGCCATACTTTTCGAGCTCCAGCAGCATCGCCGCATACTGCGGATCCTTGGCCCACGAACCGTGACCGATCAGCGGACTGTCGGCTATCGCCTGGGTAGAGACGAATATCTCCGAGCGGCCACCGAGCAGGATGCCGAACAGGCCGGACGACTGACGCTCGTAAACCTCGCGCGCATAGTCGCCGAGAAGTCCCTGCTCGGCGACGCTCTGATAGACGTTCAGGAACGCGCTGGTCACCATCAGACCGAAAAAAAGGAAAAATACGGATCTAAGCGGAGAGAACCGCGCCGGCATCGCCTCGCGGCGCGCCAGCACCTGCTGCAACAGCAGATACAGCGCCGTGACGATGATCACGCCAGCTAGCGAACGGGAGCCGACATAAAGACTGATCCCGCCCATAGCTGCGATGGCGAATACTGGCACCAACCAGATGCGTGCAACGGGCCGCCACATCGCAACGACGATAACGAGCATGGTCGTTGCCGCACCGATACCGAATTTCCATGGCTGCCCGAGGGCAAGCTCGGACGGATTGAGGAGGTAGGTCAGGTAACTGCCGAACGCCAGACCGATGGCGAACAGCACCATGCGCTGCCTGCTGCCGTAGATGAGCAGGTAGATCGCCATGAAATTGACCGTCGTAAAAACGATCTTCGACCAGCCACGGATATAGTCGTCGAACGGCGTTCCGCGAATCAGATCGGTCAGAACCTGGGCCAGCAGCCAGGCCAGCGCGAGCAGCATGAATGTGCGCGCCAGCGGCGCCGCCAGCATGCGTCCACGCGTCAGCAACAGGAACGGCAAGGCGCCCATCAGTACCAGCTCGGTGACGAACAGGCGGCCGACCAGCGCGATCTCGGCACAGACCAGCAACGGCGCGCCAACCGCCAACAATGACAGCAGCGGCTGCGGCGGGGTGCGCGGAGCCGTGGCAACCCCGATCGGCGGGCTGCGGCGGTGCGACATTCTGAAAGAGGCGCTGGTCACAGCGTCACTTCCTTACCGGATGGTTCGTTCGGTGAAAGGGGCAAAGTTTCATTAAAGTAATCGCCGTATAGTTAACAGCAGGTCACCGGTCGGTTGATACCCGATCCGGCATCGTTTGGCGTCAGTGGCTTCATTGGCACCGGTTTTGTGCCGGAGCCGATCTCCGGGAAAGAAAGAACCCATGCGCGTCGTCCTGTCGACCATATCGAGGTTTCATTCTTTCGACCTCGCCCGGCAGCTGCTGCGGCATGGTGCGCTGACGCGGATTCACAGCGGATATCCGTGGTGGAAACTGAGCGGCGAAGGCATTCCGCGCGCGCTCGTCGACACCTGGCCCTGGATCGTCGTGCCGCGCATGGCGTTGGCGCGGACCGGCATTCTTCGCGGCATCCTTCACGCCGGCGTCGACGAAATCTCGCAGACCCGCTTCGCCCGGCATGTTGCCCGCACCCTGCCCGACTGCGACATCTTCCATTGCCTGTCGCGCTATGCGCTGGAGCCGGGCCGGGTCGCTCAACAGCGCGGCGCCCGCTTCATACTCGATGTCGGATCGTCGCACATCGCCACCCAGCACAGGCTGCTGGCCGCGGAGGCCGACGCGCTCGGCATTGCCATCGACCTGCCCCATCCCCACGCCGTCGAACGCGAACTGGCGGAATATGAGACCGCCGACCTGATTACCGTGCCGTCGGAGTTCGCGATCAACAGCTTCGTCGCCGAGGGCGTGCCGCGCGGTAAACTGGTCAAGGTCCCGTACGGCGTCGACCTGACGCGCTTCAAGCCGCGCGACACCGACGAGGACGGCGTATTCCGAATCGTTTTCATCGGCGCGCTGTCGCTGCGAAAAGGTGTGCGCTATCTCGCCCAGGCGTTCCACCGCGCCGCAATCGCCAACAGCGAGTTGGTGCTGATCGGCTCGCAGACCCCGGAAACGCCGAAAATCCTGGCCGATCTGGACATGACCGGCATCACCATGACCGGCCATGTACCACAGCCCGAACTGGCCGGCTGGCTGTCGCGCGCAACGGTGCTCGTGCTGCCGTCGATCGAGGACGGATACGGCCTCGTGCTGCTGCAGGCGATGGCGTGCGGGTGCCCGGTCATCGCGACGACGAATACCGGCGGCCTCGACTGTGTCGAAGAAGGCCGCAACGGATTCATCGTGCCGGTCGGCGATGTCGATGCGATCTCCGAGAAATTCGTCTGGCTCGCCGACCATCCCGACGAAGCCCGCGCCATGCGGCAGGCGGCGATCGCACAGGCCGCGCAGGCGAGCAACGTCACCCGATATGGAGACGATATGATGGCTGTCTACCGTACCCTGCTGGCCGACGGCGCCGCGGCGGCAGCCGGAGTGCGACCATGAACGCCTCGGACCCGGACGGGCTGGTCCGCCTCGCGGCGATACGACGGCGCTGCGGCTGGCTGTTCCGTATCCGCCCGCAATCGATGGCGACGCCGCTGTTCAAACTTTTCAGCCCTTATGAGCGGCGTATGATCGCGCGTGTCGACGGGCTTTCGCTTTTTCTCGATCCGTTGTCGCACCTCGCCGGAACGATACTCAGCGAAGGTACATTCGAGGCTGACACCGCAGCGATCTTCCGGGCCGGGATCAAGCCCGGCGACACGGTACTCGACATCGGCGCCAATGAGGGTTTCTTTTCTGCGCTGGCGGCGCGGCTCGCCGGTCCAGCGGGGACAGTCATCGCTGTCGAGCCGCAGCAGCGGCTGCAGGACGTACTGCGAATCAACCTGGCGCTCAACGGAACCGGCACGACACATGTTTGCCAATGTGCGATCGGCGCCGAGAGCGGAGGGACGGTCGAACTATCACTCGCGCCGCCCGGCAACACCGGTTCGTCGAGCATCCTGAACCGCTACCGCTGGGGAGGTGGCGTCGAACGCGTTCCCGTGCACAGCGTGCCGGAGATACTCGACGAACTGGCCATCGACCGTGTCGATTTCGTCAAGGTCGACGTGGAGGGTTATGAGAGTCAGGTGGTGCCGTCGCTGATGCCACTGCTCGAGGCGGGCCGGATCGGCACCTTGCTGCTCGATTATCACGCGACCATTCTGCAGGCTGCGGGCGTCGATCCTCGGATGCTGCATGCGGCGATCGTCGGCGCCAACTATGAACCGGTGAGCCGC
>ERZ890510.2603-NODE-2603-length-10055-cov-4.926100_pt1 | contig 10055 bp, 8 predicted proteins | sample MGYA00521265_ERZ890510 | MGnify/ENA primary metagenome ERZ890510 (study PRJEB32303, sample SAMEA104408624) | aquatic metagenome | biome: Brackish water; feature: Chemocline; material: water | place: Baltic Sea | collected 2014-10-26T21:54:00 | depth 110 m ...
CAGTCGATTCGCCCGGCGCAGCAGGGCGACGGCGTCCCCGTCGCCGAACAGATCACCCCAGTACAGCAGATGCCCCGAGATATCAGCACGCCAGCGCAACTGGCCGCTGGCGACGGCGTAGAGGGACAGTCGCCCATCGTCGATGAGGAAACAGGGCCCCGACGGTGTGTCGACGGTCCGCAGCCAGTCGTACTGTCCGGGCACGTCGATCGTCAACCACACAGCGGGGGCGGCGGACATGCCGAGACCGAGGGGGGAGAACCCGGTCAGTTGCTTGTCGTGCAGGGTCCGCGGCCAGGCCGTGCTGTTGATCTCAGCACAGCGGATGCCGGGCATCAGCACATGGGTCGGGTGGGTCTCATTGTCCATCATGGCAAACAAAGCTACCATCTCGGACTCAAACAGGGGACGCCGACATGACCAACATCCTTTTCATCATGACGGACAATCAGGGCGCCTGGACTCTGGGCTGTCACGGCAACGATGAGATCCGTACGCCCAACATCGACCGACTGGCAGCACAGGGCATGCGCTTCGCCCAGGCCTACGCCGTCAACTCCGTGTGCTCGCCGAGCCGGGCGACGTTCTTCACCGGCCTGCTGCCCTCACAGCACGGCGTGCATTGTTATCTGGGCGCGGAACAGCCGGATGCACAGATGGGCCCGGACGCCTACAGCACGATCGGCGAGTTCGTCAATCTGCCGCGGCTGTTACACGACAATGGTTATCGCTGCGGACTGGCGGGCAAATGGCATCTGGGGGACAGCCTGCAGCCGCAGGAGGGCTTCGACTACTGGTTTACCAAACCCAAGGGACATACCACGGCATTCTACCATGCCGAGGCGATCTGGAACGGTGAAGTCTACAACGAACCGCGTTACGCCACCGACGCCATCACCGCCCACGCCCTCGACTTTCTTGGCCAGGCCGCAGGGGGTGAGGCACCCTTCTTCCTGTTTGTCGGCTACAACGGGCCGTACGGTCTTGGGGAGAGCATGACGTACACCCACGAGAACCGGCATACCGAGTATTATGCCGACAAGGATCTCGTCTGTTTTCCCCGGGAGCCCACGCATCCATGGCTGGTGCACAACCGCAAGTTCATGGCCAACCCTGTGAGCATGCGGGGCTATGCGGCGGCGGTGAGTGCCGTCGACGATGGTGTGGGTGCCATCATGGCCGAGCTGGAACAACAGGGCAAGGCGCAGGATACACTGGTGATCTACACGGCGGACCAGGGCTTGTGCGGCGGCCATCACGGCATGTGGGGCATGGGCGACCACTCACGGCCGATCCACACCTTCGAACAGACCATGCACATCCCGCTGATCTTCCGGCATCCGCAGCGGATTCCCGCAGGTGGCACGTTCACAGGGCGCACCTGCAACTACGACTTCCTGCCCAGCGTGCTCGAGCACCTCAACATCGATCCAGTCCGTCCGCCGGAGCACCCGGAACTGCCGGGACGCAGCTATGCGGCGCATCTGCAGGGAGCCGGGCAGGATTCATGGGATGAGGAGCAGTTCTTCCATGAGTTCGAGAACGTGCGCTGCGTCCGCACGGAGCGCTGGAAGTACACCTGGCGGCACCCGGATGGACCCGACGAGCTCTACGACATGGTCGCAGATCCCGGCGAGCGCTGGAACCTGGCGCATGACCCGGCGTGCAGCGCCGTCGTCGATGAGCATCGGCAACGTATCGATGCGTTCTTCGGGCGTTATGCCGATCCGCGCTGGGACTTGTGGCGCGGTGGTGGCTCCAAGGCGGGGCGGCTGCATGGGGCAGAACGGAAATAGGGCGCTACGCCGGACGCCCGGAGTTCAGGCCCCGAAGGCGCTCACCTTCGTGCGCACGAAGTACAGCCCCGGACCAGCGGCCAGTTCCGGCGACAGGTCGTAGAACAGGGTGCCCAGCGTGTCGGCATCGACCTGCACTGTGCGTGGCCAGCCACGACCACCGATGCGCCGCCCGGGATCGTAGATGACGACGGCCCTGTCGGTCTCCCACGTCTGCCCGTCATCGCGCGACACGAACAGTTCGTAGGCGAACTCCCCATCAACGCCGACACCGTAGAGGATGGCAGTAAAGACGACCCAGCCATTGGTCAGCACCGTCAGATCATAGCCGGCGACACCGAAGTGAGGGAAGGCATGCAGCGCCTGCCACGTGGCGCCGGCATCCGTGGAGCGCAGGCCGCGCACCATGTCGCCAGGTTGACCGACGGGCACGGGGGCTACGGTCTGCGGCGCGCCACTGATCAAGGTGCCCGTGCTCGTGCGCACAATGGGCACCATGCCGTGGTTGCGTGTGTCCCCAAAAGGAAGCAGTTCATTGGTGGTGGCATCGTACAACACGGTGCGATCGTAGAACGGGCAGACCCAGCTGTTCGGTGACCACTCGACGACGGGGTGGCGATTGCAGGTGTAGTTGCTCTTGTCGGGCACCGGATAGGATCGGGGCGTCGACCAGCTGTGCCCATCGTCGTCGCTGAGACTGAAGTAGGGCTCACGCCACGCGGGGGGACTGCCCGGTTCGTTGCCGGTATCGCGGTAGCAGGACCAGTTGAGCAGCAGGCGTCCATCACTCAGTGTCGTCAGCGACCCCGGGTAGATGGAGCAGTCGCAGATCTCGCGGATTGGCGCCGGTGCGTTCCAGGTGAGACCGCCGTCGGTGGAGCGGCACAGCAGCAACTCCTTGCCGCCACCCCCTTCGATATTGTAGACCGCCAGCAATTCGCCGCCCTGGGTGATGGCCAGCGACGGGTGCACGTGGCCGTTGATGACATCGGCGATACGGATCGGTGTGGCCGTCATGATAGTTCGCTCACAGGTCGACTCTTCTCCCAACGCAGTTCCACCTCTGTGTCCAGTCCGCACAGCCAGTTCCACGTGCGCATGCGTCGCACGCGGTCCCGATAGGACTCCACCTCACTCACATACGCAAGACGGGGTCGGTCCGCATAGGCCGGGATCTCAGGCGAATCTGTCACCCAGTCGCGCCGGGGTTCGGCCTGCCGGTGATAGGAAAACTTGAGCATGCCACGTCGGCGGGTGTTGGTCTTGGGCCCAGCCTTGTGCCAGATGCCGTAGCGCGTCATGACCACCGTGCCAGCGGGCACAGTCAATGAAATCTGGCCCATGATGTCGCCGTAATGGGCGATGGCTTCGCGATCCACGGCACGACAGTGGGACCCGGGCAGGACCATGGTGGGACCATCCTCGATCTCGACGGCATGCGGGTAGTAGTAGCACTGCAGTTCGGTCACGTCATAACCGGAGCCCGAGAGCCCGTCCGAATGCCAGGTCTGTCCCAGGTGCGGCTGCTCGAAGAGATGGTGGTGGCCCCCGGCGGGCACGAGAAAGTCTTCCCCGAGCAACGAGCGGGTGACGCCGGCGACCTGCGGATGCAGCAGCACCGTCCGGGTAAAGTCATCCCCGCCGATGAAAGCGTCCGCGTTGCCGCCAGGCAGTTCGTTGCAGCGGCGGTTGAAGTCCGTATCGATGATGCCTTCAAGGATGACGAAACCGGAGGCGACAAAATCCATGACGCCATTGTCATCCAGTGTCGGTGCAATCGCAGCCATGTGTGTCAGACCATTTTCTCGAGGATGAATTCGAAACTCAGGTAGTCGTTGTCGACACCCTGATAGGCGTAGAGCTTGATGTCCGGGAACTGCACGATCCGCCAGCCATCGGCGACGGCAGCCAGCACCGAGGCATACGGTGGTTCCTGGGATGGGAGCGTCGGCTCCTGCGGCTTCGTGGCATCATACAGCATCCACGACGCCAGGGCCGAACGCATGTTGCTGGATCTGGAATACAGATACAGCACCAGCTGGCGGGGCTGCCTGGTAAGATCGGCAAGACGATCGAGGTCGTCCGCCGTGAGGCTGCCGGATGCAAGTTTCTGGCGGCTTGTCGCCACCCACTCCTGGATTGCCGCGTGCACGGGGTTCGTCTCCGACTATGGGTCTGCGAGTCTGTTCTGGGCGTCTGTTGCGGGGTCTGGGATCTACGAAAGAGAAAGCATGAGCTGATTGTGTGCCAGTGGGCCGGTTGGCGCGCGCCCTGGCCAGGTCAGCAGGCAACGTGTCCGCCGCAACCCGACTGCTGGGCACCAAGCGGAATCGCGTGTATCGTATCCTGGGTCAGAGAGGTACAGCGCCAGACTGACACGGCAGACCCAAACGGCAGGCACGACGAGCAGATGGCACGCCAACATCCTGTTCTCTGGATCCCAATCCGGCTTCTCTGGATCCCAATCCGGCCTCTCTGGATCCCAATCCTGTGCTTCGCCCTGGCACTGACTGGGTGTGGCGACTCGCAACAGGCGCCCACAAAGGTCGAAGCTCCGCCCGACCTACCGCAGTTCGAGGCGCCGATCGTTTTCGTCGACTCGCTGCTGGCACGGGCCGTGTGGACCGCCCTCGGCAAGCCTGCCAGGCCCGTGCAGGCGGAGGATCTGCTGGGACTGACCCGGTTCTCCGCCCGCGGCCTGGGTATCGGTGATCTGACCGGTATCGAACAACTGTCCGAACTGACGGTGCTCGATGCCGCTCACAATGACCTCAGCGATCTGGCGCCGCTGGCCAACCTGCGGCAGCTCATCTACCTGGATCTTGAGAACAACCGGATCGTCGATGTCTCGCCCGTGCGATCGTTGTCCGAGTTACAGTTTCTCGGGCTGAGCTTCAATCAGGTGGTGGATATTTTCCCGGTGCGCTTCCTGACCAAGCTGCGCAGCGTGAGTCTGGCGGCCAACCCATTGAGTGAAGCCTCCCGCACGACGCTGCTGGCCACGCTCGAGGGGCGCGGCGTGCAGATCAGCGTCGGCACTACCGGCTTCGGCGAGGTGTCCGTCCAGACGGGTCCGTTGGCTTTCCCTGACAGTGTCCTCGAGGTCGTTGTGCGTACGGCTCTGCGTAAACCCCTCGACGAACACCCCTGGGACCTGACCTGGAAGGACGTGGGTTCTCTGACGGCGCTCATCGCCATCGGCAAGGGCATCACGGATCTGCGCGGGCTGGAAGGCCTGACGGGTCTGCTCAGTCTGACGCTGATCTCGAACGACATTCTCGATGTAGATGCGCTGGCCGGGCTGACTGGCCTCTCGACGTTGGCTCTGAGCAACAACGAGATCGGCGACGTTTCGGCTCTGGCGGGCATGACGTCGCTCACCTTCCTCAATCTGAACGACAACAGGATCCGCGACACGAGACCGCTGGCGGGCATGACACGACTGATCACACTGCTGCTTGATGCCAATGAAATCACCGATATCGGCCCCCTGGTTGAACTGCCGGCACTGCGGCGGGTGAGCCTGATCGGCAACCCGCTGAGCGAGGCGTCGAGCACCACCCATATCGCCAGGCTCAAGGAACGAAATGTCATTGTCTCGTTCTAGGACAACCGGCGCAGGACGCACGGAATTGGACCACTTGATGAGGGGAGCAGGTGATGACCGAGCATTTCTGTGAATTCGAGCACGTTGTGGTGGATGCAGACAACCCCATACATCCACATTGCAAGGCGGCAGGTGACCTCGACGGCGACGGCCATCCGGACGCCGCCGCAGCCAGCGCCCGGGAAGGGGGCCTCTACTGGTACCGCTGGCCGGAGTGGACCAAGCACAAGATTGCCGATGGCACCTTCACCACGGACATGGCGATCGCTGACGTCGATGGCGACGGGTATGGCGACGTGCTCATCCCGGGCAAGGATGGACTGACCCTGTACCGGAATCCCCTGGGCTCGGGTGGTGATCCCACGCGGGATCCGTGGACTGCGGTGACGATCTCGAAGGAGGGTGCCCACGATGTGGAACCGGCCGACCTCGACGGTGATGGAAAGCTCGACCTCGTCACACGGTATCAGTCCGGCTTCGGACATCTGCAGGGGAATCGCATCTACCTGTGGTATCAGCAGTCGCCGACACAATGGACGGAGCAGTCCTTCGACTGCCCTCACGGCGAAGGGCTCTGCGTCGCCGATATCGATGGCGACGGCTTTCCTGACGTGGTGATCGGTGGCAGGTGGTACCGCAACCCCCAGGGTGATCCGGATGGCACCTGGCAGGAGCTCCTGTTCATGTCAGAAGAACACTTCGACACCTGCTGGACCGATGGCGACGTCGTCGTCGCAGCGGCAGACATCAACGGGGACGGGCGGCTGGAGATCGTTCTGACGCCGGCGGAGGGAACGGGTCGACTGGCCTGGTACGAGGCCCCGGACAACCCCACACAGGCCGACTGGGTAGAGCACGTGATCGACGCCGAGACGGACCACAGTCATGGCATGGTGGTGGGTGACATCGACGGCGACGGACGCGTCGATATTGTCGTGGCCAAGATGCACCAGGCGACGGCGCCACAATCCGTGGCGGTGTACTACAACAGGGGCAATGGCGCTTCGTGGGCGCGGCAGGAGGTCGCCACAACGGGATCGCACAATATCGCCCTCGCTGATTTCGGCAGCACGGGACGGCTGGACATCTTCGGCGCCAACTGGAACAACGTGGCACCGACGGGCGGCGCTGTGGAGATCTGGCTCAACAAGGGCTGACGACCCCTTCGGGGGGTCACGAGGCCATGTAGTCCCCGTGATTCTTGTCCCACGCGGACAGGGCGGCCTCGAGGTGTTGCAGGGCCCGGGCATCGAGTTCTCCCGCCTCACGGATGATGGCGGCGATCTGTGACCGGGTAGCCGGATCGCGAAACTTCGGCAACTCCCCATCCTCGTCACGCCAGTAGCCGCCGGCGACCTGCCAGCAATCCCACATCAGTTCGTGGATGCGGGCGTACCATCCGGCGGCGTGCAGCACGTCACTGACGCAGAAGACCGGCGCGTGCAACTGCTTGAGGAAGGCGGAGGTGAACCAGCGCTGCGCCGCCAGGTGGCCGATGTAGCGGATGTGATACTGCATCCGACCTTTGAGCAGATGCGCATCGAGGTCGGTGAGGTCCGCCGCTTCCACGGCCTGCGCCCAGGCGGCATAGGATGTCACGCCCCACGCATCGAGACCGTCCTGTCTGCCACGGGCATAGCTGACACCCAGTTCCAGCGCCTGTTTACCCAGGGCATCCTCGTCCTGCGCCCGGTGAACGCCACAAAGACGTACAGCGGTTACGGTGCGGGTTTCCCAGTCGCTGAGTCGAAAGGTGCCATCCGGCTCGAGATCGACTTCCTCTTTCCATGGTTCTTCATCCTGGAAGCAGGACCAGCCCGTCACCGTGGCGCCGTCTGCGTCGTAGCCCGTGATCAGGCTCCATTCCGGGGCCCAGTGTTGTCGGGACAGGCTCAGAGCGGCCAGCACCGGGCGGCCCGCATAGATGCTGTCCCTGACGAGGGCCCGCAATGCCGCCACGTCCGGCTGTTCATCCGTCGCCGTCAGCAACCGCGCTTCATACCCGGCGGCGCCGACGGCGGCAGCCGCCGTATCGCAGTCGGTCCGCAGGTAGTGCTCCGGATCCGCGTCGGCCTTGCCCAGGTGTTGATCCCAGAAGAACAGACGATCACTCCAGCAGATCCTGAAGCCCCGTCCCGACCAGCCAATCAGCCTGTCATACGTGGATTCCGGCTCGCCCATGTACTGCAGAGTGATCTGCAGGGCGGCGCAGAAGGTGTCGCTTTGCGGTCCGAAGCTGAGTTTCGGCACGTTCGTCAGCACGCAGTGGTGCGCATTGGTAGTCATGGCATGCCCCCTCTGGCATCATTGTGCCAAGGCGGGCAGAGCTACGCAACAAACAATGGAGACCTGGTTGATTGGCGCCTGGGTCAGCGGCGCGGGACGTGCGATCGGGTCCTGAGGAAGGACCGTACGTCTATTGCGGGTCGCGTAGCCTGGCGATCTGTCTGGCCAGATTCCTCCGCGTATGGACCACGCGAAGAATCTGGACCTCGTCGTCATGGACCCGGTAGCAGATGAAGTAGTGTTGTTCGTGCAGGAGAATTCTCAATCCAGGCCGGAGTTCGTCGCGCAGTTGGCCGATTTCGGGAGACTCAGCCAGTCTCGCAAAGGATTGAAACAGCCCGCTGACATACTCGGCAACCTGCTCCGATCCCCATTGCGTGCGAGTATAACGCGCAATTCCGATCAGGTCGGCTTCCGCCGGCGTTGTGATCCTGTATGGCTTCAGAGGATCCTACTTGCCGGCTTTGGACAGGATGCTTTCCGGGGTGCAGTCCTCAGCGAAGTCTCCTCGAAGGGCGGCTTGCCAGCCAATCTCCATCTCCGCACGCAGCCAATCGCTATACAGGTCGCCCAATTCATCGCGCTTGAGCATCAGCCGCAGGGCGTCGCGCATCACTTCACTGGCGTTGTTGTACAGGCCGCTGGCGACTTTTTCCTGGACGGCATGTTCGAGTTCTGCCGTGAGAGAAACGTTCATGATTCGGCTCCTTGTCCGGTTCCCGACGATATGTGGACCAGCAAAGATTGTCAATCTTCGTTATTGTGACCAGTGCCGCATGTCTGGGGGATGGGGCCGGAAGGGACAATCCTACGGACGGCGCGCACTCGACAACTTGATCTCAATGGCCCACAATTCACTCCGGCTGATGGTAGCTGCACATCACGAACCGCTCTACGGGAGTGTCTGATGGAGAGAGTGATCGACTGGGCTCGTGCGCCAAGGGCGATCTGGGGGAACGGCGAGAAGGGCCTGCTGCTGGCCTTTGCTGCTGGTCTGGCGCGAGTGTCTGGTGACGGCGTCGAATACATGGCAGAGACAGGGATCGATGCTGCCGCTCCGGGGCCGGACGGCGCGATCTACGCCACGCAGGGGACCCAGGTGCTGCGCTTCGATCTGTCCGACAACGGTCCGCCAGAGGATGTCACCGTCGACTTCGGTGGTGCACCGCAAGCTCAGGGCCGCGTCATACGTGGGCCTGGCGGCGAAATCTTCGTCGAAGGCTGCCCGAAACATCGCCGCCTGAAAGGGACCTTCGCCGATCAGCCGGCGGCAACGGACGGCACGATTCCTCTGCCCCTGGCGGCGGACCTCTACGGCAATCGCTGGAGTCTGGTTGCCCACGATGGCCGCAGCGAGTTGCTCGTTCTCGCTGCCAGTGCCCCCGAAATGTGGCAGGTCGTACCCGTGGAAGACGGGCTCTGGGACCACCTCGTGGTGGACTGCTTTGGTTTCCTGTGGATCGCCGGGCCGACGGGCGTGCGCTGTTTCTGGCCGCGTGATGATCATGCCAAGGGCTGGCAGAGACCCGCAGGGGCAGCAGGCAGCGACGCGATCCACACGCTTGGGCTTTCACCGGATGGCCGGGTCCTGGTGCCCCTCGGTTCGGGAGAACTCGTCCAACTCGACATCGATGCCACAGGCAGAACGATTCAGCAGAGCCTTGGCCAGCTAGCCTCGCTGGTGCGCTGCCTGCACACCGACTCCGAGGGCACGATCTGGGCCGCCGGTGACGACGGGCTCTGCCGACGGCCGGCACCGGCGTCAACCTGGCACCTCGACTGGGAACAGCAGCCGGGCCGCCTGCCGGGCGGTGGCAATCACGATATCTTCGCCGTGCCCTGGCAGGGCCGTCTGTTCATGGCAGGGGGGCTGACCCGACGCTGGGGCTACCCCACCCGGGAGCGCGTGTTCGACGAGCTCTTTGCCTTTGATCCTGCCAGTGGTTGCTGGGACGTCGTCAGTCACATGCCCTTTCCCAGGCGCTACAACGGCATCAGCGCACTGGATGGTCGCATCTGGATCATCGGCGGCGAGGGCGAGCTTGGCGCGCGCGACGGTGAACGCACGACGCTGGATGTCGTCGACATCTACGACCCAGTGAGCGGCGCCTGGACATCCGGTCCACGCCTCCGTCAGGTGCGCACAGATCCCTTCGTCATGACCAGCGGCGGGCGTATCTGGGCGGTGGGAGGTGCGTGCGATCCAACGACGAAGCTGCGATCGGTGGAAAGCATCGGCTCCGGTGAAACGTCATGGCGCCTGGAACCTGATTTGCCCGAACCCACCCGTCAGGGCGGCTGCTGTGCGCTGCAGGGGGTGCTCTACGTGATCAGTATCGATGGTTTTTTCGCCTTCGACACGGCAA
>ERZ890510.2604-NODE-2604-length-10053-cov-8.106621_pt1 | contig 10053 bp, 7 predicted proteins | sample MGYA00521265_ERZ890510 | MGnify/ENA primary metagenome ERZ890510 (study PRJEB32303, sample SAMEA104408624) | aquatic metagenome | biome: Brackish water; feature: Chemocline; material: water | place: Baltic Sea | collected 2014-10-26T21:54:00 | depth 110 m ...
CCATCGGATATTTTTTACCCGACTCGTAATTTGCGGGATACAAAAGGCGGCCCTGAAGTGCGACTCCGTTGTCGTTTGTAAAATCGACCAACTCTGAGTGTGCCCAATAATAATCCGACTGCTGTTTATTGGTATCAGTGAGCTGAATGGGGTTGTTAAATGACTCATCGACCGCGAAGATATTAGGCGACTCATCCGCCTTCTGCGTCATAAATGTAAAAACGGGCGCATCAGTTGCTTTACGGAGGCTGGAAATCATCCGTGGCTCATAGACCAGTTTTTCCAATGTAGCTTCGTCCTCACTTCGCCGAGGATTTTTTCGCAAGATGTAGTAGCCAGAGTCTTTGGTAACTTCGCCATACGCACTGAAGAAGACAGGATCGTTGGGAGCGATGGTCTCCTTTTCGAAATCTAATCTAGTCTGGCGAAACCGAACGCTGTCTTTAGCGCCAAACGTTAGACGTTTGGCGCCACTACCATTAGCTTTCACCTGGTAGGCATCAAATTGGTCGTAGAGTATGACGGAATTGTCTTTGTCAGTCCACTGGGCACTTCCAAAAGCACGATCTTCTTCCCTTCCGTAAACAGCCGTAAAATCATTGAATTGAGTATCAATGTCCTCGGTAAGGTTTCTGTGCTCACCGCTCGCAACCGAATAAGACCACCAGTCGTTTTCGCGGAAATAAAGGACAAAATATCCGTCCGGAGATGTGCTGACGAATTCAATCCGTTCAAGTATTCGTTTGCGCTCTCCTGTTTCGGTGTCCATTACGTACACATCTTGCCAAGATTCCCTAAATGCAGGCTCATAAGGAGTTGTATCGTATCCAACAGCATGCTTTTGATCACCGGTTAGAGTTACTCGTTTTATCTGATCATCCGTAAGTTTGGCGAACTTATTTTTTGGCAGCGTCCATGAGGATTGGTAGGTATAGTCTCGGTCTCTATTGGCCCGTACTCCTTGACTCGGTTGAACAATAGGATCCTTCCAATGCCAAACATCTACGCCGGCTGGATCTAAATCCTTATCTCGATCAGCGTTCGTTTTCTCCTTAACGTCCGTCGAATCAGAATCGGCTTTTTTCTCTTCGGCATCAGATTCATCTTGGATTCGAGATTTGAGACCAAAAAATAGCTTTGAGCCGTCTTCTGACCACGACAAATCGCCTTCGGAAGCAATACGAAAGTCAGCAGGAAATTCCGCGTAAGATGCAGCATCAAATGTGCGTTCCACCGCCTTCGCATTAAGTTTGCTGAACGCATAGACTAGATGGTCGGGGTAATCTTTCCCTTTTCTAGTTCCTTCCTTCAAAAAGGCTAGGTCGAATGAGTCTTTTCTCCATTGCAACCTTGAATAGGTCCGGACATCGCTATCTAGGATTTGGGTCGTAGAAGTCTTCAAGTCAATCAACTGGACTCCATTTCCAAGTTTGTCCGATGCATCAATGGCCACAGCGAGCAACGCACCTTCTGGGCTAAAGGCAAATTCCGACACGCTTCCAACATTTTGCATCGTGCCGGAACTAAGATTTCGAACAACTAAGTCCGATCCTTCTGTCTTTACTCCTTCTGCTTTGTATTTGCGAATGGCCAGAAACATACCATCATCTGAAAACGTGGCCGACTGCACAAATTTAATGGTGTCGACTTTTGAGGTATTCAGGTTCATTAATCCCAATGACGATTTTATGGTCTCTTTGGCCTTGTCCTTTTTCTTGGTATCCTCTTCCGAAATGCCAATTGTAAAAGCCAGCCAATTATTGTCATTGGAAAACCGGGGAGCGCTCGAGTACATAAACTTGTGCTCGGTATCGCCCTTTACCGGACGCACGATGAGCCACCCGTCCCCTTCTTCAACGCCTATCTGGTACGCGAACCACGAACCATCAGGAGATAAGGTATTCGACCCAATGCGCTCCCATTGGGCATAATCTTCGAGGGTCAAATCCTTTTTTTGAGCGAAAAGAACGACGGGTGCAAAGGTAAAAAGAACTACAAGCGCCCAAAGGCGGGGCTGAATAAAGCGAATCATGTGCATGGCTGAAAAATATGGAAGGTGCGGGATAGCAAATCCCAATATCCTAAGGACAATTTTCCCTAAGGCGAATATCCTGAATACCAAGAGCGGCGTAAGGACTAGATTCGACAAGAAACTCAGGAAATGCAAATGGTACTTGGAAGGGCAGCACGCCAAAACAAGTTGATCTAGTCACCATCAGATCTTACCATTCAAGGGCAATCACAAGATCGGGTCCGAACATGGAAAAGGGTAGCACACTTCGAGTTCTTTTATTAGCCGTCTTCCTCGGTGCCATCATTTACTGGACCGTAACCGCCTACAACAACAAATGGTGGGGAATCATTCTGGGAATGATTATTGGAAACTCTTTAGGGAGAGAACTGAAGGTTTGGATGGACGTCAGAAAGGAAAAAGCGTCATAGTTGACCCAGCTAGGACTTTCGACAAGCACATGCATTTAGAAACTGAACGCCTGATCATCCGGAAATTTCGGCCATCAGATGCTGTTTTTATTTTGAAATTGGTTAACGAACCAGCGTTTCACGCCAATATTGGAGACAAAAATATCCGAGATGAGAATGATGCACTCGCCTACATTCGTAAATCAGGATCGGAAAGCTACGCAAGGTTGGGATTTGAAATGTATTTGGTTGCATTAAAAGATTCCGGCGCGTCAATCGGAATATGCGGACTACTTCAACGCGAATTCCTTCCACATCCGGATTTAGGTTTTGCCTACGCATCCGAATTTTGGAACAAGGGATACGGAACGGAAGCTGCAAAGGCCGTAATAAGTTGGGCGACAACCACTTTAGGCCATTCTAAACTATCAGCTTTTACATCGACCGCAAATGGAGCGTCGCTTCAGCTATTAAAAAAATCAGGCTTTGTTTCCCTAGGTGAACAGATTTTACCGGGCCGAGAGGAAAAGAGTCATGTACTACTTTGGCACGCCCCTGCTGAAAAGACCTAAACTCCTAGCGCTTCTCGCACCGCTATCGAACCAGGCTGAGCGATCTTGTCTGTACGTCTTTTTCGGTCGTTAATCTCATAAAATACGTACCACTTCGAAGTGAACCAGCCTCAAATGGGATTTGGTGACGACCCGGCTGAAGCGGCCTGTTGACCAAGGTTGCTACATTTTTACCCGCCACATCAAATACATCGATACGAACCGATTGGCCTCGTTCCAGCTCAAAGTCAATCATCGTCCGGTCTCTAAACGGATTCGGGTAGTTTGTAAGCAATCGAACGGACTCGGGCACCGCCCAAGGTTCAGTGTTCGTCACAAAAGACGAATCGAGGATAGGAACGGGCGTGAAGGATCCTGTAATCAGCGATGTGACCTCGGATTCGGAAAGGCCAAACCAATCTTTGAGAATTGAGGCATACAATCCACGGAAATCTATGTTATAGCTAAGATTTCCGCCAGGTTCCAACTGGGTAAGACTTGGTTGTTGTCCAATTAGCCCACCGGCAACACCCCCTCCAAACATGAATAGAGGCGCTGAAGTCCCGTGGTCTGTGCCTCCAGATCCATTTTGATAAATGCGACGACCGAATTCTGAAAAGGTCATAACTAGGACTTCTTTGTCCCATCCATCCGCTTTTAGGTCATCCATAAACGCCCCAATCGCATCGGACAATTGCTGCATCAAACTTTGGTGCCGGTTCAACTGATTCGAATGCGTATCGAATCCACCCAAATTCAGGTGGTAAATATTGGTGCCCAACCGACCCCTGATTAATTTGGCGGTAACAGCGAGGTTACCTGAAAGTCCAAGATTGGATGGATACTCGACCAAATTTGAACCTTTGTTGGCCGCCGCCTGGATAGATTCAGCAAACTGGAACGAGTCATTGGCTACAGATTTGACGAAAGAAAGCTCACTTCCAAACGATGTTGAGGGGGCGAAGGACTCATCGAAAATAGCTCCGTCTGCGGCAAACCGATTTAAGAGAGCCAAATTTGGAAACGCAATTCCCATTCGGGAAGCCGAACCTTGGAATAAGAGCGGAGCGCCATTTCCAAGTTGCAAAGCAAGAGGATAAGTGGGATTTGTCGATATAAACTCAGGGTACTCCTGCGTGAGATATCGGCCTAGCCAGCCGGTCGAATCGATGTTTTTGGCTGAGTCGGCCGTTAACCAAGCATCCGTGGAAGAAAAATGGGATAAGCTCGGGTCTTCGTACCCTACTCCACGAAGGACCTGCATAACTCCATCTTGATAGAGTCGTTCGAATGACACCAAGCTCGGGTGCAATCCAAGCTCAGCACTTAGAGGCAACACTGAGTTTTCGGGAATCCCGATGGACGGACGAATCCGATAATATTCCGGGTCCGTGTACGGGACCACTGTGTTTAGTCCGTCGTTTCCGCCAGAAAGTTGGACGAGCACCAAGATTCTATCCGTACCAGAGCGCGATAGCGATTGCAAAAGAGGGGAAGTCGAAAATGCTCGAACTGTAGAAGCACCAAATCCAAAAGCGCTACCCGTTGTTGCTAAGCCCAAACCCTGAAGAAACTGGCGGCGGGACCACGTAACATGTGCCTGAGCGTGTTTTTCGCCGTCCTCTAGACTGATTCCTGCGCCAAGCTGAACATTACCTGACGTATGGTCGTGATCACACATATCTATACCTACATCAATTGATATTCAGGAAACTGTGAAAGACGAATTAAATATTGCACAATCCGGTCTGCAGCGCCCCCGATGCTAAGATCCCATTCATACCATGGAAGCCCGTTTAGAAATATTTTGACTAAGTTTCGCTGATATGCCGGTCCATTTAAAAACCAATCTGGTAGAGGCCTATTGAGCAAATCTCCCTCAAAGGGCTCTTCAATTTCAGCTACTTCTACCCATTCAAGAGGCACGGCTAAAACGTGCCCAGCCAATGCTAAGGCGAGGTCGATGGCAGGACTCGTGGACCCTGTCGGCGTCATCGATTCCGCAAAAGCCAATATCTGATCAGGTTCAGAATAACGTCGAACGATCAGATCAGAGGTTGACCATCGTGCTGCCAATGTACTCGTCGTTATCCAATTTCGGTGTCCTGGCCACCCCGCCACATTCGGTGGGTTTAACAGCGTTTGATCTAGTGGAATTATGGCGCGGCGAACGAACTCCGCTTGCTCATCATTTGGTACAATATCCATCTCCACATAATGCCCAATACAAAGGTCGGCTGGGGACTTTTCCCGTGCACTTATTACGGTGGAATCGAAAAATGCCGAACTAACTAACAAAACCCTTAGAGCCGGCTTTATCTCAAAATTTGAGGATAGTAACGCGGCTGAAACAGCCGAAATTAAAGCTGGATTGGGATCGCGATACACAAATTCGGTCACCAACTTTTTCGCCATGAAATAAGCAATTTGTTCTGCGCGTTCATCAAACAGAATGTCTATGACGTCATCGTAACCAAACTCACCCGTTCGGCCAAAAAAAGTCTTGTTACCATCGTCAAAAGCGGCATAAGAAAAATGGACATCCCAGTTCTCCAATGTCGCTAGTCCCCAACCGGAAAGCGCTTTGGCAATTTCTTGGACATCAGATTCAGTGTAATTCGGTATTCCATCTCTATTAAGTGGCCCCATCGTGAACAATTCCATCAATTCACGGGCATAATTTTCATTTGGAGCGTTGCCATTATTAATATTCCCATCTAAATAGATGAGCATCGCTGCATCTAGCCCGATTAGTCGAACAAAATCTTTAAAATTACCAAAGGCATTTGTTCTAAGAGTATTCAGATATCTGTAACCCCAAGCGGAGTACAGGTAGTCGACATAACTTGTCACAAAATGGTCATGCCAGAAAAGCGTAAGCCGCTCTCTGAATCGATTTTTGGCCATTTGTTGTATCCAGTCGACGGTCAGCTCAACACGCCAAGCAGTGTTATTTTGAGCAAACGCAGCCCTAACCTCGGAAGATGCGCTTCGAGGAGGAATAAGATCATTGGCCCAAGTCGGCGTTTTTGGGAGTGGCGCGCTGGTAGCAGCTGCCAAAATAACATCAACAATTTCGGCAGCCGTTCTGCCGGCTAAAGCTTCCGCTTCGCCAGGCTTGGCACCGAAACTAGTTCGCCTTAAAAGGTGACGAGCTTCATAAAGAGTCAATGGTGAAGTGTATTCGTCCATAGTCTAAATATCGACTTGAGTGACTTAAAATTCTAGCTTCAACCTGTTACAAATGTGTGCTATTTCCGTGATTGAAATGTTAAACGGCCCGCTACTGAAAAGCTCCCGAATACCTGAGGTTAAAAATGAATGTCGCGCTTGAATAAAGGGTCCAGTTTGGGACAAAAAAAGAGTGGTGTGGGCCTTTTAGGCCAGTACCACGCTTAATCCAAGGAGGATGGTCATGAAAGAAAAACATTCTGTTCGGTCAAGTCGCAAAATGCAAGGAGACCGATTGGCTTGTGGTATTTTTTGGCGAATCCTTTACTGAATCCTCAGGCTGTAATAGCAGGCCACTTTCCACCTGTGCAGGAGTCAGTCCTGCGTTCATTGCCCAGTAAAGAGCTGCGGCAGCCGTTACGTGTGGCGCAGCCATTAAGGTGCCAGAGCGTACAATTCTGATATTGTTGTTTAAAAAAACACCTGCCAATTCACCGTTTGAATCTCGAACCAATTCACCTCCATTCGGATTGAAACTAGCCTCCGTAATTCCAGCAGCATCAAAGGCCTTGTCATTACCAAGCGTTGCGAATCCTTGCATTCCCTTCAGTACGACGGGATTCTCTGGAAACATCTCGTCTAAAAACTTTTTGTTTGGCAGAGAATTGACCCACGCTCCCTCGTCCCTACCCCTATCCCTACCCCTACCCACGATCCACTCTCCGGGAGGAGTTTCCAGCTTTGTTTTCAGACGTTCCTGAATTTCGGATTCTGTTTTGACACCCGACAAATCGACTTCGTCATGTTTTTCACGCATTTCGTGAAGGTGCCCATGGCTTTCAACCAAACCCGGGAGGACTGTTGCTCCATCCAAACGGATCACTTGTGTTTGAGGGCCAGCCATTTGGGTCATCCCGCGACATTGGATACACATTTCCGCCAAGCAAAATGAGTTCTTGAAATACAATTTCCTGAGCGCATCCGAATCCTAAAACGACCATTCCGGCATAAAATACGAGCTTAATGACCTCTTTTTGGACGGAAACGAAGCGTATCCGGAGGGTCTGTGGAAATCTCTTCAAATGTTTCATCGCTCAACACGGTCCGAGTGGAATTTCATGAACTCATTAGGGTATACTTAGCGCGGTCATGATAATGAACATTCCACTTATGTTGGAAATTGATTTCCAAGGCACACGTCTGAATCAAGTTTATTCATTGTGAAAAAAGTTTGCCATTGTAGTGACATTCGCAAAACAGAATTGTTAACCACCCCAAAACTCCCCCTGCTAGCACTGGCCGTACTTTTCCAGTTCGCCTGTGGTCAGACAACTACTGTCGAGAACACCGAAACAACAACTAGTACCCCGCTAAATTGGCGTCCCAATCTTTCGTCCGTTTTGGATCACATCTCTGAAATCCAGCAAAATGCCAACACGCAGACCGAAATGACGATCTCTGCGTTTATGGAATTGAACGTCTTGGACGCCGAACTGTACATCGGCATAATGGACTACGCAGAACATTGTTCTCCAGCGGGACGGACAGATCTTTTTGCAGCACACACCTTGTGGCTTGAACATCGTACGGCAGCGGGTGGCGAATCTCGGTCTGAATTTGATGGAGGAAGCATGGCGCCCATGATAGAAGCCATGAAAATGGCAGAATGGACTCGCATTCGAACCAATAAATTTAATGCTTTGGAACGAAGAACCACTTGCCCAAGTCCTGATGAGACCGCTCCTGCTTTGACTTTGACTGATGCGGGATTTGGCCCTATCGGAATGGAATCTCCCTTTTCTGAAACGTTTGTTTCAGACGTTTTTCCTCAGGTATCAACTTCTGTCAGCACGTACGAAGGTGAAACAGGAATGATTACCGCAATGGAACTGTCAATTCAAATGAGACGTCTTGGCACCATTTCCCCTGATTACTCCGGTTTAAAAGTGGGATCAATCGAACTTAGGGGCGAAGGATATACCAGTCCAGAAGGAAAATATCCGGGAGAATATCTAGACACGTCCTCGTTTTCCTGTGGACCAGGAATGGAGCACTACAGCGGATTTGCGATGTGCACCAATCCATCTTATCAGAACATTACATATGTTTTCAAATTGGAAGACTGGGAGGGCCCGGACGGGGAGTTACCTCCTCAGGACCGTTGGAACAATTTAAATTTGGACGCCATGATCTGGTTTCTATGTTGAAATAACATCCCACATTACGCCATTCTTATAAAAGACTACACTCATGAAATTTGTCGCTGCTCTCTGCTTTATGGCACTTATAGCTTGTCCAGCCTCCGCACAGATGGAGACGGACGCCATCAACAAAGTGCTAGATAACGTACACAAATTGGCTTCAGAAGCCGATTTTGACGGTTATTTTGCCCTTTACACTCCTGATGCCATCTTTTTAGGTACGGACGCCATGGAACGCTGGTCCATTGACGAGTTCAAAGGTTACGCGAAGCCATCATTTGACAAAGGGAAGGGATGGACATATATCTCTACAGAACGACATATTTACCTGGGCCCGGATGAAAAAACGGCTTGGTTTGACGAAACGCTAGATAACGAGGGTTTCGGAGAATGCCGTGGTACTGGTGCTTTGATCAAAACGGATGGGGTCTGGAAAGTAACTCAATACAATCTAACGATGCCCATCCCCAACGATTTGCTGCGCACCGTTGCTGGTCAAATTCGGACCTTAAAATCTGGAAATTGAAAGAATTCTTTTTTAAACACTATTTTGGGATAGTGCACATTCCTAAGGTACCCTAATGAAAGAAACCAAGATTAAGTTTTCCTCCCGCGACGGGGCTGATTTTGTTAAAGAAGTGAGGGCGGAAGTCAATCAATACTTTGTTGACTCTGGCCTCTCTCGGCATGCGAATGGAGCTATGCGTTTCAAAACTGTAGCCATTTTGCTCATGTTTTTTGGCCCATATGTACTCATTATGTTGGGTGGAATTAGCCTCATGCAAATGTGGTTTTTAACCTTCATTATGGGAATTGGCGCGGCAGGGATGGGTTTTAGTGTTTCGCACGATGCATTACATGGAGCGTATTCTTCGAAATCATGGGTCAATGCAACGCTGGGTTATTACTTCGACCTGTTGGGAGCCAATAGCTACATGTGGAAAATCACCCATAACGTAATCCATCACACATACACTAACATTACCGGCGTAGACGAAGATCTAACTGTTTCTCCTCTGGTCCGCCTTTCTCCTGAAGCGCCTAGGTATTTTTTCCATCGCTTTCAGCACTTCTTTGCGTTTCCGGCCTATAGCTTAGCGACCATAAATTGGTTGTTTGCGAAGGATTTCCAACAGTTTCTAAAAAAGGATATCGGACCCTATAAGGATAAAAAACATCCTCCTTTTGAAATTTTCATGCTCGTAGTGACTAAGATCGCCGCTATTACTTTTCAAGTTGTCCTTCCGCTATGGTTACTTGATATAACTGTAGGACAATTCGTGATCGGATTTTTGACAATGCACATGACGGCTGGACTCATTTTGGGAGTCATTTTCCAGCTCGCTCACGTAGTAGAGGGACCAGAGTATTTGGCTCCAGACGAAAATGGCGATATGGAAAGCTCCTGGATCATCCACGAAATGCGTACGACTGCCAACTTTGCAAGGAATAACCACTTATTAACGTGGTATGTGGGAGGCCTGAATTACCAGATCGAACACCATTTATTCCCGCAAACCTGTAGCATTCATTATCCGGAACTGAGCAAGATCGTACGGGAAATAGCGGCCAAGCATAACGTGCCCTACAATTATCATCCGACTCTGCTTACCTCCATCAAGTCCCACATCAGCATGCTCAAGCAGCTAGGACGTCCGCTTGAAGCATGAACAGGATTAAATTCACCCTTCCAGGCATTGGAATGATGG
>ERZ890510.2606-NODE-2606-length-10052-cov-4.887766_pt1 | contig 10052 bp, 9 predicted proteins | sample MGYA00521265_ERZ890510 | MGnify/ENA primary metagenome ERZ890510 (study PRJEB32303, sample SAMEA104408624) | aquatic metagenome | biome: Brackish water; feature: Chemocline; material: water | place: Baltic Sea | collected 2014-10-26T21:54:00 | depth 110 m ...
AGTATCATCGGTCGGGTACGCGTCACGATGGAAATCGTGTGCAAGCTAAACCGCGCGTGGGATATCCCGCTCGAAAGCCTCGTCGGCGCGTCCCCGCTGAATTGAAGCGCCACGGAATTGCGGCCTCGCGTCGTGGGGTCTTAAAGCCCCTGGTCGGGCGCCTCGATGCGGATGATCGGGACCGGGTTGCCTTCCTTGGCGCGCGGCGCGCCGGGGGGGCGAATCACGAGGGCTTGGGCGGCGGCGAGGCGGGACAGCATGGACGAGTCTTGTTTGTCGAACGGTGTAACGATGAGCACGCCGTCTTCATCGCGGGCGAGGGTGGCGCGGAGGTAGTCCTGGCGCTCGTCGTTCTCGGGTAAATCGCGACCCAGGCAGGCGGTATCGGTTTCCAGGTAATCGCCGCTGCGGCCCAGCAGGGTGTGGATTGCGGCCGCCACGAATACCAAACCGCAGACCAGTGACGAGACCGGGTTGCCGGGTAGACCCAGCATTGGGGTGTCGCCGATGGCGCCGAACATCAACGGCTTGCCGGGGCGCATGGCGATGCGCCAGAAATCTACGTTGAGGCCTTGGTCGCCGAGCACGCTTTGCACGAGGTCGTGGTCGCCGACCGATGCGCCGCCCAGCGTGATGAGCATGTCGGCGCCGCGCGCGCCCTCGGCCATCGCGGCCAATGAGGCGCGGTTGTCGCGGGCGATGCCGAGATCGATGGGCTCGCCGCCACGCGCCTTGATCAACGCGGCTAGGGCCAGGGCGTTGGAGGAGACGATCTGGTTGGGGCCGAGCGCGTCGCCCGGGCGCACGATCTCGTCGCCGGTAGCCAGCAGCGCGATGCGTGGTTTGCGTCTCACCATCAGCCACGGCACGTTCATCGCGGCGGCCAGGCCGATATCGCGGGCGGTGAGTAGGCGGCCTTTCTTGAGGCGCACGTCGCCGGCGCTGAAGTCGAGACCGGCGGGACGGATGTAGCGGCCCTCGGGCGCGCCGCCGTTAACCGTGACGGTGTCGCCGTCGCGCACGGTGTCTTCTTGGATGACAATGGTGTCGGTGCCGAGCGGGACCGGCGCGCCGGTAAAAATGCGCACGGCTTCGCCCTGGCCGACGACGCCGTCAAACGACGCGCCCGCGGGAACCTCGCCGATGACGGTGAGGTCGGTGGGCACGTCAGCGACATCGGCGGCGCGCACCGCGTAGCCGTCCATTGCCGAGACCGCCGCGGGCGGTTGGGTGAGGCGGGCGGCGACGTCCTCGGCCAGCACCCGGCCATAGGCGTCGGCGAGGCTGACGCTTTCGGGCGCCATTGGGTGCAGCGCGCCGGTGATGCGGGCTAGCGCGTCGACGACGGGCATGAGCTGGGTTTTAGTCATTTCGCGATCTCACGCGCGCCAACCCCGTCATGGTGAGGAGCGGCCGGAGGCCGCGTCTCGAACCACGCCCTTGGAGACGCGCCCTTCGAGACGCGATCCTACGGATCGCTCCTCAGGATGACGATGATGGGGTATGCCACCAGGTTGGATGACGGGAAGCGCCAGCACGTTGAAGGTCATCACGCTTTGTACTCGCCCGATTTGCCGCCGGCTTTGTGCAGGAGTTTCACGTCGGAGATGACCATCGCGCGGTCGACCGCTTTGCACATGTCGTAGACGGTGAGGGCGGCGACGCTGGCGGCGGTGAGGGCTTCCATTTCGACGCCGGTGCGGCCGTGCAGTGTGCATGTCGCAGTGATGTCGACGACGTTGCGGGCGGGATCGCAGGTCAGATCGACGGCGACCGAGGTCAGCGTCAACGGATGACACAGCGGGATCAGGTCGGGGGTTTTTTTGGCCGCCATGATGCCGGCGAGGCGGGCGGTGCCGAGCACGTCGCCCTTCTTGGCTTTGCCGTCCATGATTAGCGCCAGGGTGGCGGGCTGCATGGTGACAGTGGCACCGGCGGTGGCGGTGCGTTCGGTTTCGTCTTTGGCCGACACGTCGACCATCCGCGCGTTACCCGCAGCATCGAAGTGGGTGAGTTTGGCGTTCATTGCGCGCGTCGCCTCTGATTGCTGGAGCGTTTCAGCTGCTCATCCTGAGGAGGCTGCACGCGCGGGCGTGCGGCCGTCCCGATGGACGGAACGCGGGGTTCAATACCTGTCATCCATCGAGCGTTCTTCGGGACGCGGCCCTTTGGGCCACTCCTCAGGATGAGCTGATTGTTGGTTGGTATTTCCAGAACCATGTCTACGCTCTGACCTGGGCAACCGCCCGGGCGAGCAGCGCGCGGGTTGCGGCCGTCACGTCGTCTTGGCGCATGAGGGATTCGCCGACCAGGAAGCAGCGCGCGCCACAGGCGGCCATGCGGGCGAGGTCGTTCGGGGTGTTGAGGCCGCTTTCGGCGACGAGGGTGGTGCCAGTCGGAACCTGAGCGGCGAGGGATTCAGTGGTGGCCAGATCGACCTTGAGGGTGGTGAGGTCGCGGTTGTTGACCCCGAGCAAGCGCGATTTGAGTTTGAGGGCACGGTCCAGTTCGCCGGCGTTGTGCACCTCGACCAGAACATCCATGCCGAGGTCATGCGCGGTCGATTCGAGGTCGGCGGCCATCTTGTCGTCGACGGCGGCCATGATGACCAAGATGCAATCGGCGCCCAACGCGCGGGCCTCGACGACCTGGTAGGGCTCGAGCATGAAGTCTTTGCGCAACACCGGTAAGGCAACAGCGGCGCGGGCCGCGATGAGATACGCGTCGGCACCCTGAAAGTGCGGGATGTCGGTGAGGACCGAGAGGCAGGTCGCGCCGCCTGCTTCGTAGGCACGGGCGAGGGCGGGGGGATCGAAGTCGGCGCGGATTAGTCCTTTGGAGGGTGAGGCTTTTTTGATTTCAGCGATGAGGCCGTAGCGCCCTTGCGCGGCGGTGCGGTCGAGGGCGGCCTTGAAGCCGCGCGGCGGCGATTGGGCCGATGCCTCAGCGTGAAGCGCCGCCTCGCTCTTGCGCGCTTTTTGGGCGGCGATGTGCGCCCGCTTGTCGGCGCAGATCTTGGTGAGCGCGTTGCTCACATCGGGGGCCGTTCGTTGGTCACGGCGATCAGGTGCTGGAGCACGGCGCGCGCCTTGCCGTTGTCGATGGCCGCGGCGGCAAGGGCCACGCCTTCTTTCAGCTCTTTGGCTTTGCCGGCGACGATGAGCGCGCCCGCGGCGTTGAACAGCACGATGTCGCGGTAGGCGCCGGGGTGACCGTCGAGCAGGGCGTTGAGCGCGAGCGCGTTGGTCGCGGGGTCAGCGCCCTTCAGGTCGTTGATGGTGGCGCGCGGCAGGCCGGCGTCCTCCGGGGTGATCTCGAAGGTCTTGATCTGGCCCTTGTCGAGTTCGGCAACCCAAGTCGGGCCGGTGGTGGTGATTTCGTCGAGACCGTCGTGGCCGTGGACTATCCAGGCCCGTTCCGAGCCCAGGTTCGCCAGCACTCGGGCCATCGGTTCGACCCACTCCTTGGCGAAGACACCGGTGAGCTGGCGCTTGACGCCGGCCGGGTTGGCGAGCGGTCCGAGCAAATTGAAAATTGTCCGGATGCCCATCTCGACCCGGGCCGGACCGACGTGACGCATGGCGCCGTGGTGGCGCGGCGCCATCATGAAACAGATGCCCGCTTCGCGGAGGGCCTTTTGCACGAGGGCCATGTCGCAATCGACATTGACGCCGAGTTCGGTGAGCACGTCGGCAGCGCCGGATTTTGACGACAACGCGCGGTTGCCGTGCTTGGCGACGGGCACGCCGTTGGCAGCGACAACAAACGCGGCCGCGGTCGAAATGTTGTAGGTGCCCGCGGCGTCACCGCCGGTGCCAACGGTGTCAATCGCGCCGTCGGGGGCATCGATGGTCAGCGCTTTGGCCCGCATCACGCGGACGCCGCCAGCGATCTCGGTGACGGTCTCGCCCCGTAGGCGCAAGCCCATGAGGAAGGCGCCAATCTGTGCCGCGGTCGCCTCACCCGACATCATGATCTCAAAGGCGCTCGCCGCCTCGGCCTCGGACAAGGTGCCGCCGGCAGCCACGCGGGCTAGGATTTCCCTCATGGAAATATCGGCCATATCAACATCTTATAGGAACTTCTTGATGTGGAAAACGGTGATGAGCGGGGCGAACCGCAGCGTGGCTCGAACTAAGCAGGGGAACGCCTGCAAGGTCAAGCGCGCGAGAAACCTTGACCTTCCAGTAACTAGAACCATTATATCTCTAGCATGGCCATTCAAGAAATTACCGGCGCGACCGCCGCGGACCCGACCAGATCCATCGCGACCGACAAGGTGATCCTGCCGGTCGAGGGGATGACTTGCGCGAGTTGTGTCGCCCGCGTCGAGAAAGCCCTGCAGCGGGTTCCTGGGGTCGCCGCGGTTAGCGTCAATCTGGCGTCCGAGCGCGCCGAGGTTTCCTTTGACCGGGCGCAGGTCACATCAACCGATCTGGCCGGCGCGGTGACCCGCGCCGGCTTTACGGTACCCGGCGAAGACATCACGCTCGATATCGCCGGCATGACCTGCGCGACATGTGTGGGGCGGGTTGAGAAGGTGCTGGGGCGGGTACCGGGCGTCGACAGCGTTCAGGTCAACCTCGCCACCGAACAGGCGGTGATCCACGCGCCCAAAGGATTGCTCGACCCGCGCGCGCTAACTGATGCGGTGGCGCGCGCCGGGTATGGCGCCAAGGTTCGTGAAGGGAGCGGCGAGAGCGCCGCGGACGAAGACGCCGCCGCCGCCCGCAAAGCCCGGCACGGGCTGTATCATTTGCTCGGCGCAGCGATTTTGACCGCGCCGTTGCTGGTGCAGATGTTCGTGATGCTGGCCGGCGGCCCGGTATTCATGCCGGCGTGGCTGCAATTCGCGCTGGCGACACCGGTGCAATTCTATTTTGGTCGCCAGTATTACATGGCTGGGTTCAAAGCGTTGCGCGCTGGGGGCGGGAACATGGACCTGCTGGTCGCGCTCGGCACGTCGTCAGCCTATTTTTTCAGCGTGTTCTTGTGGCTGGTGCCGTCGTTCAATCCGGCGGGACCTGGACACCTGCATTTCGGCGCCGCGGCGGCGATCGTCACCTTTGTGCTGCTGGGGCGCTGGTTCGAAAGCCGCGCCAAGCGAGGCACCACAGCGGCGATCCGGGCACTCATGAAGCTACGTCCCGATACGGCGCGGGTAGTGCGCGACGGCGCGGAGATCGAGGTGGCGCTCGGCGAGGTCATGACGGGCGATTTGGTCGTCATCCGACCCGGCGAACGCATTCCGGTCGACGGCACGGTTGAAGAGGGGCGAAGCGACGTCGACGAGGCGCTGATCACCGGTGAAAGCATGCCGGTGATCAAAGAAACCGGCGCCACGGTGACCGGCGGCGCGATCAACGGCACCGGCTTGCTGAGGGTTCGGGTGACCGCGGTGGGCGCCAATACGACGCTGGCGCGCATCATCAAGATGGTTGAAGGCGCTCAGGCCAGCAAAGCACCAGTGCAACGCCTGGTCGACAAAGTTAGCGCGATTTTCGTGCCGATCGTGCTCGCCATCGCCGTTGTGACGTTCGGCGTGTGGTGGGGCATCGACGGCGATTTCGCCCATGCCTTCATCGCCGCCGTCTCGGTGCTGGTCGTGGCGTGCCCCTGTGCGCTGGGCTTGGCCACACCGACAGCGATTATGGTTGGCACCGGCGTGGCGGCGCGCGCCGGTATCTTGATCAAGGATGCCGAATCGTTGGAGCACGGCCACCGTATCAACATCGTGGTCCTCGATAAGACCGGCACGCTGACGGAAGGGCGGCCCGGCGTCACCGATGTTGCGGCGGCCGAGGGCGAGGCGCCCGATGACCTGGTGCGCCTAGCCGCGGCACTGCAACATGGCAGCGAGCATCCATTGGCGCGGGCGGTTCTTGACCACGCCGACGCACTAGGAGTCACGGTGCCGGCGGCGAGCGACTTCCAAAGTTTGACCGGGCGCGGGGTCCGCGCGGTGGTTGAAGGCCGGACGCTTTATTTGGGCAGCCGTCGGTTGGTCACCGAAATCGGCGCCGCCAGCGATCCGTTCGAGGCGCGCGCCCAGGACTGGGAGCATCTAGGCCGCACCGTGATGTGGCTCGCTGAGGCCGGCGACACGCCGCGGGTGCTCGGCGTCATCGCGGCCGCCGACCGGATCAAGGCCACCGCCAAGGCCGCAGTCGCGCGCCTCGGCGAACTGGGGGTGCGCACGGTGATGCTGACCGGAGACAACGCTAGGACCGCGGACGCCGTGGGTCGCGACATCGGCATCGCGACGATCATTGCCGGCGTGCTGCCCGACGACAAAGCCGACGAGGTGCGCAAGCTGCAGCAGGGTGGCGCCCAGATCGTGGCGATGGTGGGCGACGGGATCAATGACGCACCGGCGCTGGCCGCCGCCGATGTCGGCATTGCGATGGGCACCGGCACCGATGTCGCCATGCACACGGCGGGCATTACATTGATGCGCGGCGACCCTTTATTGATTGCCGATGCGATCCGCGCCTCGCGCGCGACTTACCGCAAGATTTGGCAGAATCTTTTTTGGGCGTTCATCTTTAATTTGGTCGCCATACCGTTGGCCGCCGCAGGGTTTCTATCGCCCGCCGTGGCCGGTGGGGCGATGTCGATGTCGAGTGTGAGTGTAGTGTCTAACGCCCTGTTGCTGCGCCGGTGGCGGGCCTGGGCTGCCGAGAGAGGCGCATCATGAATATTGGAGAGGCGGCGGCCGAGACCGGCATGACGGCCAAATCAATCCGTTATTACGAAAGTATCGATCTGATTCCACCCGCCGAACGGTCGGAGTCAGGGTACCGGCAGTACGGCGCGCGCGATATCCAGACCCTTCACTTCATCAAGCGGTCGCGCGGGTTGGGGTTTTCGGTAGCCGAGGTCGCCGAGCTGCTATCGCTTTACCGGGACCGGAAGCGTGCGAGCGGGGAAGTGAAGGGAATTGTCGAAACCCACCTCGACGAGATCGATCAAAAGATCACCGAACTTGAGAGCATTCGCACGACGCTGCGCAATTTGGCAGATCGGTGCCACGGCGATGACCGGCCCGATTGCCCCATTCTCGACGACCTAGCTGGCGCCCTGGACTAGCCTGTGGAGATTCGGCGCGTTATCATGCACCTTGCATAATAGTGGTGTATTAGAGGGTTAGACCGTGATCTCAATGCATGGTCGCAGGTTGAGGCAGTGGCTGACGACAGGGCGGACCATCGCGCTTGTGGTTGCGCTCGTTGGTGTGGGGCTACTCGTCGCTGGCACGACCGGTACCCTGGCGAGCCGGGATACCGATTCCGCTCAGGCGGTTTCTGTGGAACAAGCTGCCGTCGAGCAAACCGCCAGCGCAGCCCCGCGAGAGCGCCAAAGCGCGGGCGCGTCGCCGGTCACGCCGACGCCAATACCGGTGCCGTTGGCAACGTCCGAGCCTGAACCACGAATTGCCCTCGCGCCGGTGCCGGATCGCGATCGCCCATCTCGCCGGCTCGCGGAACTGGCCCTTGTGCCCTCGGCCGCACCGCCGGCACGGGCAGCCCGTATCGAACCGCGCGACCAGGCCCCATCCGATCAAGGCAACGAGAACGCCGCGTGGCGGCGCTTTGCCGCGGCAGCGCCAATAATAAAAGGACCGATGATCGCCATCGTCATCGACGACTCGGGCCATGACATCGCGCGGACCCAGCGCATTGCCGGGTTCAGTAGCGGCGTTCTCACGATGGCATTCTTGCCGTACGTCGATAATCTCGCCGAACAGACCGCGATAGCCCGTGAGGGCGGCCACGAAATTCTGCTTCACCTACCGATGGAACCACTGAATCCTGAACTCGACACGGGACCCAATGTCCTCACCATCGACATGACGCCGGACATCCTGGATGAGCGTTTGGCGTGGAACCTGGCGCGGCTTGAGGGCTACGTCGGAATCAACAATCACATGGGAAGCCGCTTCACCGCCGATCGCCCGGCGATGGCGCATTTCATGCGAACGATGCAGGCGCGTGGCCTGTTGTTTTTGGATTCCCGCACGACCATTGCAACGGTTGGACAGCAAACTGCCGCAGAGGCGAACGTCCCTTATTTGCGGCGCGACGTGTTCCTCGACAATGAACCGAATAAAGACCACGTCCTGGGTCAACTGTTGTTGACCGAAGCGGTAGCGCGCCGCCAAGGTTACGCGATCGCCATTGGCCACCCCCACGCGTGGACCGTCGGCGCGCTCGAAACCTGGGGCCCAGAAGCGCGCCGCAGGGGGTTTACGCTCGTACCGCTAACCGCAGTCCTGCAATACCGGCAGCAAGAAGTCGCTCAACGACCGTCACAAAACTAGGAGATGATGAAAGCGATGTTTGATCAGACGTACCTCGTCAAAGGAATGACCTGTGGCGGATGCGTGAAATCCGTAACCAATGCAATTCAGCACGCGGACCCCAGCGCCAAGGTATCGGTTGAACTGGAGGGCGGCAAAGTGAGCGTTCACAGCATCTTAAGCGACGATGCCATTCGCACGGCGGTCGAAGATGCGGGCTTTGACTATGAGGGCCTGGCGGTCTGACCTAACGACCTGGTCTGACTCCGCCGCTCGCCAGCGACAACGAGTCGCGTTCCGGTATTCGCCGGGCGGGACTAGGGTTGTCCAATGATCGCCGCCCAAATCTCACGCATATTCTGCGGGCTTGCGGCTGCAATGCTGTTTGCCGTTGTTTCCGCCATCGCCCAGGACGCCACAACTGACGAATTGCGGATCAGCGGTGGATGGGTTCGCGAGTCGATTGGGCCGGCCCCAACCGGTGCTGCCTATATGGAATTTCATAATGCTGGCGCGCGCACGATAACGCTCACCGGCGCCACGAGCCCTGCCGCCGACACGGTCGTCCTTCACGCGACCACACGCGATGGCGACATCCTCCGGATGCGCCCAATTGATTCGCTGGCGATTCGCCCAGGCGAAACGGTGAGCCTGGCGCCCGGCGGCCACCACTTTATGTTCACGGGGGTGAAAACACCTTTTCGCAGCGGTATGTCCGTCGACCTGACATTCACCTTCTCGGACGGTCGCGCCATCACCGTTGCCGCGCCCGTACGTCGCATTCAAAGCGGCGGGGTCGAACACGACCATGGGCAGGGCGACCGTCAGTGAGAACCGCGACCAAAATTGCCGCGGTCGTTCTTGTTGGCGTTGCCGTCAGCGTCGGCGGTTACCTTGTGTTGATGCCAAACGATCAACCGCCACGTCGCGCGGACCCCGCGAATTTGAACCAAGTGACCGCCGGTGCGGATATCTACGGGGAACATTGCGCGTCCTGCCACGGCTTGACGCTAGCTGGCGAAGCCGATTGGCGGCGGCCCCGAAGCGACGGCAGTTTTCCGGCGCCGCCGCACGACGAGAGCGGGCACACTTGGCATCATCCCGATGCGCAGCTTTTTGAAATTACCAAACTCGGAGGCAAACCGTACAACCCGCGCAGCACAATGCCGGCATTCAGTGGCGTCCTAAGCGACGAGGAAATCTGGTCAGTCTTGGCCTACATCAAGAGCCGCTGGCCCGATTCGGTGAGGGAACGACAACGCGCAGTGACGGTCGCGAGCGAAGAGCGCTGAGACCTAGAAGCCGCCGCCCTGATTGACGGGCACGCCGTTGAGATCGATCGTTTCGAGCAGCCCTTGGTTGACCTGGACACCGACCTGGGTCTGCAACGCGATCTGGTACTGCGACAAGATGTCTTGCGCCATGCTGGTATTCAGCACATCGCGCAACTGCGATAGGACAACGTTGTCGGGATCCGGCGCCGCTTCGATAATTTCATCGAGCCGGGCCACGGTGAAACCATCGCCGTCGGCGGTTTCGGCGTACGCGTATTCGCCCGTGTTGATCTCAAACAACCCGGAGACCAGATCGCTCGAAACCTCCGGCTGAACGCGCCCACTGGTCCGCGTCAGGGCTTGGCTCTTGATCAGTCGCGCGCCTTTTTCTTGGGCGAGTTCTTCCAAGGTTCCGCCAACGCGCGCGGCCGCTAGAATCTCCTCGGCGGTCCGCTGGGCGGCGCGCATCTTGTAGTCGC
>ERZ890510.2607-NODE-2607-length-10052-cov-4.545464_pt1 | contig 10052 bp, 9 predicted proteins | sample MGYA00521265_ERZ890510 | MGnify/ENA primary metagenome ERZ890510 (study PRJEB32303, sample SAMEA104408624) | aquatic metagenome | biome: Brackish water; feature: Chemocline; material: water | place: Baltic Sea | collected 2014-10-26T21:54:00 | depth 110 m ...
GCGTCTTCTCGCCGTTCTATTGTGCGACCCTGCGCGCCGGTGAGGCCGGTGGCCGCCTCAGTGACGGGCTGACGTCCCTTGCGCGCTATCAAGAACGCATAGGCCACCTTGTAACGACCGTTCAGTCGGCGCTGATTTATCCGACGCTTCTTGCGGTCGCGGCGTTGATTTCGCTGGTCGTTCTATTGGTCTACGTCGTGCCGCAATTCGACCAGTTGTTTCGTGAAGCGGCGGCGCCACTACCCGGGGGTACACGCGCAGTTGTTGCGGTTTCGCGCTTCGTGGTCGACTACGGGTGGGTCGTTCTACTCGGTGGCCTCGGCATTTGGGCTTACCTGCGCCTGAGTTGGCGGCGTCCGGCGGTTGGCTTGCGCGCCCACCGCGCGCTACTGCGGGTCCCCTTCGTGGGTGAGGTCATTCGGCGGATGGAGACTGAGCGCTTCGCCCATACCCTGGGTGCGCTTTTGAAGAACGGTGTGCTTTTGCCGGATGCGCTGCACCTTGCCGCGGAGGCGGCGGCAAACCGGGCCGTCGCGGAGACCATTCGCCGCAGCATTGAGGCGGTAAAGGGCGGTGCGACCCTGGCCGAGGCGCTCGCCCGGGGCGCGGTGTTTCCGGCCATTGCGGTTGAACTCCTTCGGGTTGGCGAAGAGGGCGGCCGCCTGGTTGAGATGCTCGACCGTCTCGCCGCGACTAATGCGGTGGAAGTGGAAACGGCGATAAAGCGGTTTGTGACAATCTTGGAGCCTAGTCTCATCGTGGTGATCGGCGTCATTGTCGGCGCGATTATCTTGTCACTGGTATCAGCCATCGCGGGGATCAATGCGCTTGCCTTTTAGACACCGCCGCAACGAGCGCGGCTTTACCTTGATCGAGCTTCTTGTCGTGCTGGTAATCCTTGGGCTCATCATCGGCATTGTTGCCCCGCGCGCCGTGGATTTTCTGTCGCGCGCCAAATCGGATGTCGCAAAGATTCAGATCGAAAGCCTGGGGACCGCGCTCGACTTGTTCCAACTCGATGTCGGGCGCTATCCGGGCGCGCTAGAGGGGTTGCAGGCGCTGCTCGTCGCGCCCGCCAGCGCACCGCGTTGGGGTGGAGCATATTTGCGCGGTGACGACATTCCGCTTGATCCGTGGCAGCGCGCCTATGGCTATGAGGTCCCCGGGCAGGGCGGCAAGCCCTATCGTTTGTTCTCGCTTGGCGCCGACGGCAAACCCGGCGGTGAGGGCGACGATGCCGACATCGCGAACTAGCACTCGATTGGACGGCGGTAGACCGCGGGACGCGGGGTTCACACTCATCGAACTGCTGGTCGTCCTCGTCGTTGTCGCGTTAGTCGCCGCCGTTGTCGCGCCGTCACTCAGTGCGGCGACGGGGCTCAGCCGAATGAACAACGAGCGGCGCGCGGTTGTCTCGGCACTGCGTGAAGCACGCGCGCAAGCGATCGTGACCGGCCGCAGCGTTGACTTTACTGCGGTGGATGCGGCGCGCTGGCGGTCAGGCGACAGCACACATCGGTTGAGCGGATCGCTTACTATGTCGGTTGATGTACCCCCCGCGGGGATCGACGATGATGGGCTTCGGTTCATCCGTTTCTTCGCGGATGGCCGCTCGACCGGCGGCCTCGTCCACCTTCGGCGTGACGGTGCGGCGCGCACGGTTCGCGTCGATTGGATGACCGGTCATGTCCGCCAGACGCAGTGAGGTCGGCTTTTCTCTAATCGAAGTCGTCGTGGCGTTTGTCATTGCGGCGTTGGTTCTCGTCGCGGCGATGCGGTTATTCGGCGGTGCGTTCGACGGGAGCGCGCGCGCCGAACGGATGACGCTGGCACTCGTGGCCGCGGAGTCGACGCTGGGCACGTTCGGTGCGTCGCTGCCGTTGCGCCCCGGCACACAGCGCGGCGACCTTGGCGACGGGATGTCGTGGGTCGCGCAAGTGCAGCCCTACGCCGGATTAACCGACGAATCGCTGGAGCGCCTTGCGGTGCGGGCCTACGACGTCAGTGTGACGGTACAGTGGGATCGGCACCAACGCGATTCGGTCACATTGCGCACGCTCAAGCTGATCAAACGGGCCGACAATGAATAGGCGACAGCAGGGTGGGTTCACCCTGATCGAGCTGCTGGTCGGGATGACTCTCCTTGGTTTTATCATTGTGGCGGTTGCCGGCGGTCTGCGGATCGGCATCGCCGGCACCGATCGCGTGACCACGCGCGCCGCACAGCTTGACGAGCTTCGCGGGGTTCATTCATTTTTGCGCGAACGGCTGGAGGCTGCCCGCCCGATCCGGTGGACCGATGAGCGCGGCCGTAGCGTCATCGCATTCGACGGTGGACCGGACCGACTGGCATTCGTTTCCGACATGCCTGCGTTTCCCGATATCGGCGGCCTCTACAAACTCGTCGTCGTTCGTGTCGGCACGAAACTTGTGCTGATGCGCGAACTAACCGAGGGGCGGGTGTCCGGATTCGACACGGCCAACGCGGCGAGCGATGTAATCGTCCGCGATATTGGGACGCTGCGCTTTTCCTATTTCGGCAGTCCAGACGCGCGCAGCGAACCGGCATGGTCGGACACCTGGCAGGGTGCGCGCGGGCTGCCCGAACTGATTCGCATCGAGATCAGCGCAGGTGGATCGATCCAGCGGATGTGGCCATCGATCGTTGTCGCGCCCCGACTGGGCGAGCAACCGCGGTGAACGGTTTGCGCACCGATGGGCGAGGTTGGCGCGACAGAGGGTCAGCGCTGCTCATCGTGTTGTGGTCGGCATTGGTTATTGCCGGGCTTGCTGCCGTTGTCGCCGGCACGGTGCGCACCGATCTGACGGTTGTGCGTCATCAGGTGGCGGAGGCGCAAGCGCGCTACCTGGCTCAGGCGGGCGTACTGCACGGCGTTCTTTTGTTGTTGGCTGACGGCGATCCAGTGTTGTTGAACGACACTGTGGTTGGCTTCGATGAAGCTGACATTCGCCTTCATTTCGCCGACGAGTGCGGCAAGGTTGATCTCAATACCGGGTGGGGCGATCTGCTACGCCGGCTTGTCGACGGGCACGCCGGCGACACCGCGGTTGCGGCCGCCATCCTGGATTGGCGTGACCCCGATTCTGCGTCTGGACCGGGCGGCGCGGAGGACGCCCAGTATCGTGCCGCCGGTCGGACCCATGGCGCGCGCAACGGCCCCTTCGAGTCGGTCGCCGAACTTCAACAGGTGCTTGGGGTCGATGCGCGACTCATGCGGGCGTTGCGCTCGGACGTTACGGTCGATTGTCTTAATGCGGGGGTTGATCCGCTTGCCGCGTCAGACACCGTGCTGGCGGCGATTCCGGGTCTCGGTGCGGACGCGCGACGGACGTTTTTGGCGGCCCGACAATCCTATGTGGCCGCCGGGTTGCGCGGTTCGGCGCCGCAACTAGCCGGCGGGGGGCGCTATGTGACAGGGTCACACGGTCTTGCGGTCGAGATACGCGCCGACGCGCCATCGCCGGGCGGCGGCGCGGTGTCGTGGCGGGCGGTCATCTGGCTGACTGGCGACGGTGGTTTGCCGTTTCTATTCCGGGCCTGGGAGCGAGGCGGGTTCTAGTTTCGGCAAATCTGTCCGAACGGAGGCGTGAGTTTCCGCAAAACCCTGCTATCTTTGGGGGGCCGATTCCGGGGGTCGAGACTGCGGACACGTACGGGAACCGCAGGTTCGAAGGGGAGCAATGAGGTGATGATGAGGCCGATTCTCGCCGCTTGCGCGCTTGCGCTGGCCCTGGCCGGTTGCTCTTTCGTCGGCAGTATTCCGGGGGTCGATCGGATTTCGACTTTGTGGACCGGCGGCAGCGACGATGCGCCCCAACTGACGCCGGTCGCGGGCGCCGGGGGCCAGTCGGTTCCAGCGCCGCTGTTGGGTGCAAACCGGGGCGACGGCGCCCTCGCGGCGGTTGCCGGGCAACCGGGTTGGATCGTGGATCCTGTATCGAATTGCGCCACCAGCAACCCGTTCGCGCGACCCGATGAAGAGATTCGTTGGTTCGGTCCTTGCGAGGACGGGCGCCTGGACGGAAAGGGCACCCTGGTGTGGTACGTTGAGCGCATCGAATCGGAGCGCAACGACGGTACCTTTCGTGCTGGCGAGTTCCACGGCGAAGTCATTACAACGTATCCCGACGGTGAGGTGATCGTCGGCAGCTATGTTGACGGCGTTCGTGACGGCGCCTTCACCGTGATTAGCACGACCGGCGCGCACCTTCGGGCGATGTACCGGGTCGGCGAATTGGTCAGCGAATCCGAAATGACGGTTACGCAAGTAGACGGCTGGCGCAACCAACGGGCGGCTTCATTCCCGGGCGTTCTTTTGGCCCAGGCTGCGAGTCAGTCGCCGCAAGTGACGGCGTCGTCGCCGTCGGCAAACCGTCAGGTCATCGCCGACGCACCGGCCGCATCGCAGGCAACGGTTGCGCGTCTCGCTGCGCAAGACGCGCCGGCACCGCGCGCGCCGTTGGTCCAGCTAGTGCGGGCCGACGCAACGGATAGGATTAGTCGGCCGCGCGAACTTGACGGGTCGGCGGGGTCGCTCGCTTTTGTCGTATCGCGCGACGGCGCCGCGCTTTCCTCGACTGCACCGATACGGCAAAGTTCTTACGCGCAGCGCACCGCCCATGTGACTGAGGCGCTTGGTGGCCGGGTTCAAGTCGCCGCGCTCGACATAGCCGCGCCGCCGGTTCGGCAGCCCACGGTCGCGACCGTTGCAACGTCTGCGCCGCCGGTGTTGGCGCCGGAGACGTCGTTTGCCGCGACTGGCACGGTCCTGATCACGGGCGATGGCCGTCCAGTGCCGCTCGAAACAGCCCAGGTCGTTCGGGCGGCACCCGTGCGACTAGCGGTGCCGCGCACGGCCGAGGCGTTGCGCATTGAGCGGGCCGACTCTGGGTCTCTGGCTCAACGGTTCGCAGGCCGCGACGGCCCGTGGGTCATCGGCGCGAACAATTCGGCCGTGACCCTTCGCGGCCCGGCGGTTGCTCGTGTGCCGGTCGCACCGGTTGCGGTTTCACCGGCACCGTTGGTGTCGCCAACCGGCCTGTCGGCCGCGCCGCTGACCGCCGATACGTTGTTCTCGACGGCGTACCGACTGGAACTGCAAGGCCGCTACGGTGAAGCCGAACGGCTGTATCATGACTTGCTTATTGCCCATCCCTCGTCGCCGGCCGCCTTGCTTGCCAATGCCCGCCTTGAGGCGCTGGTCGGGGCCCGCGGCACTGTTCAGATGGCGCAAAGCGCGCCGCCCGCGGGTTCACCGTCGGGGCGCGATCAGTACGTCGTCTCGGCCAATTCTCCGACGCCGCGTTTTTCTGGTTTGCCGCCTGCGGGCACCGTTGGCAACCCGGCACTGGCCCTGGAATCGGCGCTCATTAACAAGACGGTTTGTTCGCAAAATGGGTTGTACGCGAACGACGCGCGTTGGTGCGGCATCGTCACCTTCGACGAAGGCCAATTCATGCGGGTCGAGGTGACCGATATTAAGATCAATGGGTTCGGTCAAATCGGCATTACGCGCTCGACCTGCACAGGGAATACCTTCCTGACGTGGTTCTCACGCGGCACATCGATTCGGGTGCCCAAGCGTTGCATGGCGGTGGTTAGTTAGTCTGATGAGGATGATTCGGGTGCGCGCATTGGTGGTTGCGGTTGGGCTTGCAATGGTTGGCGGCGCCGCGGCGGCTGTAGGGACTGCGCGAAGCGACGCCTCAGCCTATGGCGGCTACCTTAGCCAGCTGTCGAGCGAGGTGAGCGCGCTGTCGAACGGCGCTGGCGGCGCCGGATCCATGGCGCCACGTTTTATCGACTTTGGCGCGGCCACTGACGTCAGTGGGTTGGCGGCGGGCGATCAGGCGTTGGTCCGCGCGATGGGCCGGACCTATGACGTGTTTCGCGCCCTGGGCGGCACGTCGGACCGCCGCGGTGTGGTCGAACGCGATGACGGCCGCGTCTATGTCGGGCTCGACGGCGAGGGCGGGCGGTGGTTCGCAGATGTCGCCTCGGCGGCAGCGTTCCTTCTCGCCGAACTTGTCGAAAGCGCGCCCGATGTACCCGAAACCGTGCGCGAAGCAGTCTCAGATGCAGCGGCGACCGGCGGGTGCGGCGTTGCTTGTATTGCCGAAACAGCGTACCGCCAACTCGTCAAACTCATCGCCTTTGTGCCGCGCGGCGCGACTGTATCGCTGACGTTGGTTGCTGAAGGTCTCAGTGCTGACGCTGGTACCCCGGTTGTCGAAGTCTCGAAAGGTTTTGTCGTTCACACTGTCGCGTTTGTTGATGCGACGACGCTCAGCGTCAAACTTTCAATAGCGACTAATGCGCCAACGGGCCGTGCGACCCTCAGTGTCTTCAACGCGGCACAGGCGTTTCGGCCGGTAGAAAGCTTCGCGATCCGGGTTGTCGATTCGGTGGAGCAACTCGATGTAGACCAAAGCGTCTCCGTTTTGCCGGGGAGCGGCGTCCTAGAGCCTTTGAGCGACGATCATGCCGCTGACGCCGCTGACGCGACCGCGCTGGCGGATGAGACGCCAGGCCGGATTGAAAGTAGCGGCGATGTGGACACGTTCCGCATTGTCGCGGATCAGCCTGGCACGTTGACGATCGTTACCTCGGGGTCCGCCGATGTCCAACTGACGTTGCGCGACGACCTCGGTAATATTTTGGCAAACAACGATGATTCCGGGGCCTGGTATAACGCGCGGGTCAGCAGTGCCGTTGCGGCGGGCACTTACTTCGTGAGTGTTTCGCATTGCTGCGGCGGCATCGGTCGCTACGCGGTCAGCGCCACACTGCAATAAACCGACGAGTGGCTTTTCAGGTTTGACTAACGCCCGGCGCCGGGAATGCTGCGCGGCTGCCGGATGCCTTCGCGTTCTTGCCGAACGAGTGACAGGAACTTGTTGCGCATTGATTGCGTCACACTGGTCGCTTCTTCTGGCGTTGCGATAATGATTGGCCGAATGAGGATCACTAGTTCAGAGCGCTGTGTGGTTTCCGCGGTACGTCCGAATAAATTTCCAATAATCGGCAGCTCATGCAGAATCGGGATTCCGGTGCGACCGTCGCCCGCGGTTTCGCGGATCAGGCCGCCCAGCAGGACCGTATCGCCGCTGCGCACCGAAACGGTGCTCAATAAACTACGGTTCTGAATCGTCGGTGAGTTGATCGTCGACGACGTCGTCACGCGTACATCGCTGACCGACTGAGAGAGCCGAAGCGTCACCATGCCGCTTGCATTGACCTGCGGCGTGACTTCGAGGCTTACCCCGGTTGGGCGGTACTGCACCGTGTTCACGATCAGAGAACTTGTGGTGACAGTGCTGGTTGTCGATTGGGTGATGATCGGCACTTCGTCACCGACGTTGAGCGACGCGGTGTTATTGTTCAGTACGATGACGTTCGGCGACGAGATCATGTTGACCTCGGTCAAATCCGATAGCGCATCAATGATAAAGCGCGTGGCCGACGCACCCTCGATCGTGAAATTGAAGCCGCCGACCGTCGTCGATGTGCCGATCGCGCCGAGAACCGGACCGATGACGGGATTTATGATGCTGCCCGGGCCAGTTGCGGTGTTGGTCCCGTTGGTGAACGAGGCCGAGCCGCCTTCGCCGATTCCGATGCCGCCGTTGTTGATTGCGTACTGAACGCCGTATCGCAGGTCGTCTCGGAGCGACACCTCAAAAATGCTGGTTTCGATCATCACTTGAAGGGGTTGAATATCGAGCCGTTGCAAGACGTCTTGGATCAACGTGAAGTTGGGCGTCGTCGTCGATACCAAGAGCGCGTTGTTTTCGCTGTCGACGGAGATTCTTAGGTTGCTGTCCAGCAGGCCGGCCGGCGTTGCTGCTGTATCGGACGCGTCGCCGGCGGCCGGCGCCGCCGCACCGCCATTGCCGAGTATTTCATTCAACGCGGTTGCGATCCGCTCGGCGCCGCCGTGTTGAACGTAATAGACAAAGACCCGGCGTTCAGCCGGGTCGCGCTTGCGATCGAGCCGGAATATCCATTCGCGAGCGTTTTCGACCAGGTCGCGGTTCTGGCCGACAATGAGAATCCCGTTCATCCGCTCAATCGGGATCAACTGGAGTGCCCCGGGGTCACCCTCGCTACCGGAGAGGCTGCCAGTTGCGCCGAAGATGTTCACCAGTTCAGCGGCGACGACCGAGGCATCAGCGTCTTCGAGCGTGACGATGGCCGAGGTTTGCGTTGCCATGCGGTCGACATCGAATATATCGATGGTGCCGGCAGCAAGACGCATGACGGTCGAATCGCCGGCGACCACAACAAGATTGCGTACCGAATCGACGACCGGTAGGGCGCCGTCTGGCAAAAGCGGCGCGAGCACCGTTTGCAACTGTGCTGCCGCAACGAATTGCAGGGGGAAGACCCGGTAGGCAGTGCCCGACCCAAAACTAATGCCGCCACCCGCGCGCGCCTGCGCGTCGCTCAAACGGGTTAGGCGCAGGACGTTGCCGTAATTGACGAGTTGGATGCTTTGGCTTGCAAGGATGGCCTCGAGTGTTGGGAGGAGGTCGTCGCGGTGCAGCGGGCGTCCAGAGGCGAGGCTGATCGCGCCCGCGACGTTCGGGTCGATGATGTAGTTGAGACCCAAGAGATTGCCGAGAATGACGCGCGCGACCTCGCGGACATCGGCGTTGTCGAAATTGAGGGTGATATCGCCGTCGACGCTGCGTAGGGGGCGTGTGCCGCTGCCGTCGTCCGCTGCCGTCCGCGCAGGGTAAAGCTCATCGATGCGGGGCTGGCGCGCGATCACCGCCGCGCTCGATGCCGGAAACAGTGGCTGTACCCCAGGTGATGGCGCGTTCTGATTTTGGGCGATCCGTGGACCGGTTTCAGGGATTGACACCGGCAGCTCCGAAACGTCGCGGACCGGCTGTGCGGTACAGGCGGCCGCCAACAAGAGCGCGGGGCCGGCAAAAGCCAGTCTCCAATTCACGTGCCGATCCTCCATCCCCAACGTCCTACCCTACGAAGCAGCCCTAATCTAATCAATGGCTGGAACGGCTCTAACGGCCAGGTTGGTCAATCTCAAAAGTTTGACTCCGTTCACCGGAGACAAAGACCACTCTTTCGGCGGTAATTTCATCAACCGTCCAGCCGTCGATTTGCTCGCCCTCGGCAACAATTACTGCGTCGGTGCCGGCGCCGCTTAGGATCACCGAGCGCGCCGTAGGGGCGACGATAACGCCGGCTAGGCGGTAGCGCCCGAGAATGAGGTTTTCGTCGTTGCCGCCGGTCGCGGCGGGCGCCCGCCGACTAGCACTGAATGGTGGGCGGTTGGCGAGCGCCGCAAAGTCCCCAATCGGGCGCGGCGCGAGGCGCGTCGCGGCGGGGGGCGCGATTCTGGCTTCCCCCGGGTTGACCCCGTCTGGCCCAAGCTGGTCCGCAGGAATGAGCCAAACCCCGCCAGCAACGATCACCAGTGCTAGGCCAAGAAAAACGAGGAGGAGGCGCGACATTCTCAACCGCTCACTCGTTTTCTGCGCGGAACGACGTTAAATCGACCCGCACGTCCAAGGGCCGCTCGACGCCAAACGCGCGCGCAGTCCGCGCGTTGACGGTCAGGTTGTCGAGAAACACCACGGGCCGCCCGTCCTCAAGCGCATGAAGAATGCGCTGCAGCCCGTTGTGGCCGGTGGCAAATTGCGCGCGGACCCGAATCGCGCGAAAGGGGCCTTGCGATTCGCCGTCCAGCGCTTCAAGGCTGACAAGTTGGGCCGAGTTCTCTTCGATCAGCGCTTGAAGACGTGACTGCAGCAGCGCGGCGGCACTGCTGTCTGTGGCGGCCGCAACCAAAAAATCGTCGGGGCCGTCGGCGTTGCTCTTCAATGCGGTCGCCAAGGCAGTCTCGCGGGCGGTCGTTCCCCGTAGCTGGTCGATCGCGCGGCGTTGGTCGCCAATCCGCGTCAAGGTGTCCTCGTAAGCCGCCCGCAGGGGCGATCCGATAACGGCATAGGCGATAGCGAGGGCGACAGCCAACAGGCAAACCGCGAGGAGCCGTGACGCGGGC
>ERZ890510.2610-NODE-2610-length-10039-cov-24.672576_pt1 | contig 10039 bp, 9 predicted proteins | sample MGYA00521265_ERZ890510 | MGnify/ENA primary metagenome ERZ890510 (study PRJEB32303, sample SAMEA104408624) | aquatic metagenome | biome: Brackish water; feature: Chemocline; material: water | place: Baltic Sea | collected 2014-10-26T21:54:00 | depth 110 m ...
AACAAAGGATATTTGCAAGTGGTCGATCTAAAAACTACAGGCTGCAGGGGTGAATTCGATGAATCGGATGTAAGTAAAGGCCATTTATTACAAAGGATAGAAGGGGACCCTCTAACTCCATTCGCAACCACAGATGCAGAAAAGGAAATACTTGCAAAATACCGTTTGCAACTCACACTATACTCTTTTGCTTTAGAGGCGTTGGAATCTGCAAAACCATTATCGGAACGAAGGGAGATTTTAGCACCCGCATTACTCATTGGAGCATCAGGAAGAATGGTTCGCTTGACTCCTGATGATTACCAAACAGCGCGTAAGGAATTGGAAGTCCACTTAGATTGGATGGCGCAATTAAATGTTACAAATACCGAGTCCGATGAACCAGCTAGAATGAAAAAATCCGAAGCATCAAAGTGTGAGCAATGCCCATACTTCAATGGAAAGATACGCCTGTGCGGCCCAATCGATAGTTTCACCGGTCACATTAACAACATCGGATGAGCGGCTGCTATTATGGGTCATTTAGCAGACGTAGAGAAAGGATACTTTTCCCACCTAATCGGTGCGTGGAAAATGGCAGCAATATTTTTCATCGGTTCAATCCGTTGCATTATACACGGATTTATACCAGCAGTAGACACAGAATGTGCTCAAAGTACTGCTAAAAAGGTTAAAATCAATTAAAGATTTTCACCCTAACCAATTACTTATTTCTTAATTCCCAGCATTGTCAAGGTTCCTATAAAATTATCCCTGACACCAGTTTTTATTACTTTTACATCGCTGAATCCTGCACTTAACATAGCCTCATGCCATTGTTGTTGAGTGAGTGTAGTCATGTGAACATCTAGAGCAGTTGGCCATTCCAATGAGTCTTTATTTTCAGAGTAATGGTCAACACCAGCAACAAAAACACCACCACTATTCAGCCATTCATCATGAATTATTTTTATCATTGACACTGGGTCTAGTAGATAGTAAAGGAATTCCATGCTGTGAATTAGATCTACTGGATTATTAGGTCGCCATTGCGGTAGCATTGCAACAGAATATTTCCCTTTAGGGTCAATCTGTATTGCCTTTTCAATCATAGAAGTTGAACCATCCACTCCTTCGGCAGAAAGGCAATTTTCAAGACATTGTAATTTACGAACGACCCAGCCATTACCGCAACCTATATCGATTGCTGTAAATGGCCTCAAAGATAGATTATTTGTTGCTAATGCCAAGTTTAACATTTCATTAACAGAGGCTGCATGACCTCTTTCCATCCCTTCATCCTTACCTTTACCTGCCCATTCACTGAACACATCTGTAGCATCGCGCATGCACAATGCTCAAGCAAATGGCCTATGAACCGATGCCTCACAGCAGTTTACATGGGCGTAGACATTGACCTCGTGAAAATGAAAAATCTCATTGAAGAAACTTGGGAAAATGACATCATTCCATCCTTGTCCGAATATATTCGTATTCCTGCACTATCTCCAGCATTTGATCCGAATTGGTATGAGAACGGCCACATTGAAAAAGCGATTCAACACATTGCTGATTGGTGCAAAATACAGGACATAGAAGGACTCACGGTAGAAATTCGTAGGCTTGAGGGCAAGACTCCGCTGATCTACATGGAAGTTCCAGGAACGTTGGATGAAACAGTATTGCTCTATCAACATGCAGACAAACAACCAGAATTTGTTGGTTGGCATGAAGGACTTGGCCCGTGGACTCCAGTTCGCCGTGGTGACAAATTGTATGGGCGTGGCGGAGCCGATGATGGCTACGGAGCATATGCAAGCCTTACTGCAATACGATGTTTACAACAACAAGGCATTCCTCATGCTAATTTGAAATTGATAGTTGAGGCCAGTGAAGAATCTGGTTCACCTGACCTACCTGCACATCTAGAGGCACTTGCAGACAGAATCGGCACACCCGCAATGGTGGTATGCTTGGATTCAGGTGCGGGTGACTGGGATCACCTTTGGCTTACGACCTCTCTTAGGGGTGTAATAGTTGGAACTCTAAATGTCGAAGTCTCTAGTGCAGGAGTGCATTCAGGTGATGCAGGAGGAATTATCCCATCTTCATTTAGGATAGTTCGCAATCTTTTAGATAGAATTTCAGATTCTACAACTGGTAAGGTAATAGTCCCTGAATTATGGGTTGATATACCACAATCTAGAATAGAGCAAGCAGAAATAGCGGCAAAAATTCTTGGTGATGAAGTATATTCAAAGTTCCCTTTCTTAGAAGGTGTATCAGCGAATGATAGCGACTTAAGCGAATTAATTTTGAATCGGACTTGGAGGCCAGCATTGGAAATTACTGGAGCGGATGGAATTCCAACTTGTGCAGCAGGTGGTAATGTATTACGAACCAATACCAAACTGAAATTATCAATCCGTATTCCCGCCGGAGTCAATAGTGAATCGGCAACAGAATTGATTGCCAAAACCCTGACTGAAAATCCACCACAAGGTGCGCATATCACATGGGAAACAGAACATCCAGCAGATGGTTTCCACGCAAAACCACTAGCAGATTGGCTCCATTCAGCATTAACTGTAGCAAGTAATAACCACTATGGAAACCCAGTCCAGTTTATGGGTGAAGGAGGAACAATTCCATTCATGCCTATGTTACAGCAACAATTTCCACAAGCAGAATTTATGATTACAGGAATTTTAGGACCCGAATCTAATGCACACGGGCCTAACGAATTCACCCACATACCTGCCAGTAAAGCAGTAACAGGTTGCGTCGCAGAAGTAATTGCAGCCCACGCAGCACAAAAGTTGTGAAACCTCGTAGGATTCTATTGCTTCCAAGATGTGTATACTTTACCGACCTTTATGCGTCGGTTTCTTAGGGAGGTGGCATGTGGCTCAAGACATAGGCTATGCCTAAGGTGAGAATATGTCTGAAGGAACTATCACTCCGGAAATTAGAATTAAACAACTTCAAGAAGAATTGGATACTCAAACTGATCGTTTGTTGAAGTTATTCGCAGCACACGAGTCACAGGTTGAAGATTTGCGAACAGCAAAGGCTGAAATTGAAGTTCTTGAGAAGGAAATCATCGAGCGTGAGATAACCAACGAAACCAATGAAGCACTACTTTCAGAAAAGGAAGTTAGAATTAGAGAACTCGAACTTAGGGCGGTAAGAGGCGGAAAGCAAGTTGAGCATTTAGAACCAGCTTTGGCAAAAATGGAAGAAAAGTATTCCCGTGAAAAAGATCGCCTTGGCAAAGTATTCAACATTGCAGAGGAACTTGATGGAGATTTGCGTTTAGCAGTTACTGAGTTGAAAGCCCGTGACGATTGGTATGTAGCTCATATGTCATTATTCGAGGACCTCAATAAGGCCATTAAGGACAGATATACAATGATTGAACGTGCTGTTGAAACAGAACGCCAAAGTGAACACATGTCCCGCGCATTCAACGAACGTGTCGATGAAATGGTTGAAGTTAGGGCTTCTGAAATGTCACAAGCAGAGGCAGAAGCAGAAGCAGTTGCCGAAGAAACTTCACCGATTGAAGTCATCGAAGAAGCAGACGCAGAAGCAGCAGAAGCAACAGACGAAGAGTCTGACAATTGAGGTGCTTATCGATGGGTGGTTTAGCCCACGGTGGGCACGGGCCGGTCATCATTCCACTGATGATGGGCGTTAGCGCTGTTGTCATAGGAGCAATAATTGATCCACTTAGTGGCCTCGTTCCACTTTTCGGAATATTTTGCTTGATGTTATCCGCATTCTTTGCCAATTTTTGGCGAGACCCAGACCGTAAGATACCCTCTCAGCCAGGAATCATTATTTCGCCTGCAGATGGTCACGTAATGTTTGCAAAAAGAGAAAGGGCGATTGGACGCCGGCCAAGTAAGAAAGAACTAGAATCTGGTAAATGTACAAATGATAAACTGACAGGAGACTGGTATCCAGAGCCATTGGATGAACCATTATCATTCACAACCGAACAACAATTTGAAGCAGTTCCCAAAGGCCAAGAATCCGATACAGATGTTTGGAGAATAGCAGTATTCATGTCACCACTCGATGTACACGTAAATCGCGCTCCAATGGCTAGCACTATCACGGCAATGGAACATAGAACTGGCAAAGGTATGCGCCGCGGACCATTTGCAGCAGCATTCAAAAAGGAAAGTCAATACAATGAAAGAGTTCGCTCAGTATTCCAAAGTGATGACGGAACAATAGCCGAAGTCATGCAAATTTCAGGGGCATTGGCAAGAACGATTGTTCCATGGGTAAGCCAGGGTACAACATTGCGCCGAGGCCAAAGATTCGGGATGATACGTCTAGGCTCCAGAGTTGATGTTAGAGTTCAAGCATCAAAATTCAATGTCGCTGTAATCTCAGCAGAAGACGGTGATTCCGAGCACCCTAAGGGGCAATTCGTGATGGCTGGTTCTACGATTCTTTACACACCTGTGGAGTAGGTAAAGCATTGATTTAATCGGTGCATTGAAGACTAAAGGGTTGACCCAGCAACTGGAGGAAGAGACATGAACAAGCCGGTTTCACTTACTTTGCTCGGTGAGAGTAACAAAGGTGTCCGCATTCATGATCTGATTAAAGCTCCAGCGAATACCCCTTGGGCAAAAGAACGCCAACAATCATGGGATGCGGGACAACCAGCCACTGTATATTACACTCCTGAAACAACAGCAGATGGTACACCATGCAGCGCAGTTACTGTAATTCTAAGAACCAAAGGATGTCATTGGTGGTGGAGTTCAGGTTGTACTTTTTGCGGTTATTTCAATGACACACGTGATGATGTTACCAACGAAGACTTACATTCACAATGGCAATTTGCTAAACAAAAATTCAATGATTTCGCAGACCATCAAATGGTTAAGGTTTACACATCAGGTAGCCTGTTAGAAGACAGGGAAATCCCTGTAGAATTCCAAGAGACCGTATTAGCAGATTGTCAACGGCTCGGCAAGGAATTGATAGTCGAGAGTCGCTGTGAACAAATGACCGAAGAAAAATTAGCATGGGCAACTAAAATCAATCAAAATTTTGCAGTAGCAATTGGCTTAGAAGCCTATGATGATGAAGTATTAAGATTTCATGTCAACAAAGGGTTTACAACAAAATCTTGGGAGCGAGCAGTTGTTAATATGCAAAAATTCAATGTCAGAATAAAGACATATCTAATGTTTAAACCACCATTTATGTCTGAAGCTGATGCATTGAATCATAGTGTAAAGTGGATTGAAGCAATCGCAGAAAAGAGCGATGAAATTTCTGTTAATCCAATGAATATCCAAAGAGGTACAATCATTGATAGATTACACCGCAATAACGAGTATCGTCCTCCATGGTTATGGTCGCTGGTCGAGATGATCAAGCGAGCCCACCCCTCTATCCATCCAGGTGGTGGATTCAATGGTGATGCAGATCAAATTTCCCGCCTCATCGTTCACCCGACCGCTGGAGGAAAAGTTCGTGGTGCCCATAACTGCGGTGAATGTGATTCACATGTGGTTGCCGCCATCGAGCGTTATGCAGTATCTGGAGATTTACGAGAATTCGTTGGACTGGAATGCCAATGCCAAAATATTTGGGCAACTGAAATTTCCTTAGAAGAGACATTACCTACACCGTTAGGGATTTCAAAAAGTCGCCGAGGCAACGTTCTAGCGAATTTGCGTTCATTGTGAGTAAATTTCCCACTCAATGCACAGTCTATCGACTATGTCGTTAGTCAATACTTATTACCGCCCCCCAAGTGGAACAGAATGACCCCTATGGGGTCAATTCGGAGACGAGGGCGATGACGAACACTACGACACTACCAGATGTGACCACCGGAAACGGAGAACCATCAACCAGCCGCGTACTATTGACTTTGTTTTTAGTGGGTGTAATTGGCCTATTATCACTATTTACTAATGTATTTGGATGGGATTCCCTTCCATTGCTCAGCGACCTAATACCATTGATTGGTAATTTGGGTGGTTCAGGAATTTGGTATTACTTGATTGGATTACTCGGAGGAGTTGCCGTGATAGTTTCCAACTTATTGGGCGAGGTCCTATTGGATTGAGGAGGTGTGATTTATGGAATCAATATTTATTGGAATTGCAATAACAGTAATCGCAATGTGGTTCACCGCGAATTACACAGAAAAAGGAATAGGCAGTATGTCAGAGGCAACGCGCCAATTTTCACTATTCTTCCTCAACAAAGCCCCAGCAGGTTTGGTTGACTTATTCGAGGACAAGCCAGGCAGTGGCGCTAGAACATGGATCAATTTCGGCATGCTCTGGTTCGTATTCTCTTCAATTTGTGGATTCCTCGGACTGTGGCACCACTACGATCCAACAGCACTAGATTCTCTAGCAAGCATTGGATGGGCATACGATAATGGTGATGCATTAACAGCAACCACTACCAAATTTCTCGGAGTTGCAGTATTCTCAACTCTAGTTGGTGCAGGACTTGTTTCAATTTCCCGCAGCAGCAATGGGAAAATGGCAAGTGAAGCAAGCGCCTCACTTTCAGCATTTTTGTTTACATTAACAACAATCGTTGCTGCATTATTACCATCGCTATTAGGACTTCTAGGACAAGACATAGACAGTGCAATAAATATTGTATTAATCGATGCAATCTCCAAATTAGCAGTTGCAATGATAGTTGCTGGATTATTTGTAAACGTCTTACTAACAGTTGCAAATAGAGGCGATGAAGATGTATCAACAAGTGCTTGGTTCCTGATATTCGCTCTATTGACATTTATCTTGTCAATGTTCTTAGGATTCTTTGGCGAACTTGCTGGTTCTACTCAAACAGTTTGGCTTGCGGGTCAAATGGGAAGTTCTTGGGTAATATTGGCCCTAATATTCTCTGCAGCATACCACATTATCCCGATGACATCAGGTATACCAATTTGGTCTGCCTCAATGCGCCAAGCGAATTTATTCTTACTATTCATTACCCTTCCACCATTTTTCATTGCTTCAGCGAGTGCTTCTACAACATTACTCAACCTTGGTGCAATTGTAATGACACTTGGCCTACTGCCAATAATCGCAGGTAGCGTCAATTTACTATTCACGGCCAGTGGCAATACATCTGCAATCGTCAAGAACCCAGGGGCTCTTGCGGCAACACTTGCAATGGTATTGTTACCACTCTATGCAATTGGTGCATTCTTCACAGGAATGGATGTCTTCCTCGGAACAGGAAAACTTGGAGATATGGCGACAACTCTTGACATGGGATTCCTATGGACTGTTGGTGGTTTGATGATCCTATCAGGTGCTTATATTTCTCATCCATTGGCTTGTAACAAAGAACTTTCCGAACCAAGTAAAGCAAACCTAACTGTTTGGTTTGTTCTATTCGGAGGCTTTGCATCCACCATTACAAATCTAATTGGAGACTTCACAATCCAAGCGGTTGCAAATTCAGGTGTTGAAGATGCAGTTGCACAAACAGAAGGATTCTATTTAGTCGGAGCAGCACTATTCTATTTCACTGCAATCGGTGCAATAATGGCTACATTGATCGTCATAAGAACAAGTGCTTCAAAACTCACATCGAGCCATCCTCAAACATCTGTTTCGGATATTAACACCTACAACCTAGGAGACGGAACAACAACAATTCGTACACTGCTGGGACGAGGAGTTGGAGTCGATACCACACTGGTAGTAGGGGGAATGGAAGAAGATGAAGGTGGAAGCACTGTTATCGCAGTTTCCGCAGCACTCCACGATGATGAAGTCACCGAATTCCCAGAAGAAGAAGTGGTTGAAGAAGTGGTTGAAGAAGAACAATCCGAAGATAGCGGTAATGAATTAACAATGCTTGCAGATTATTTAGCAGATTCAGGACAAACCATCTTCCAGTTTTTCAAGGCCATTGATTTAGATGATTCTGGTATGATAGATACTTACGAGTTCCAAATGGCCTTGAAGAGTTCAAAGGTTGCAAACCTGCCGCCATGGAAAATGGATTCCCTTGTTGCTGCTATCGACATTGATGGAGATGGACAAATCAACTTACCAGAACTTTCGATTGCAATTGCAAAGGTTCGCAAAGAAAATGCTGCTAAAGAATCAACTCCAGAAGTTGAAGTACCTTCTAAAGTCCAACTCAACAAAATGAAGAAGGCTGAATTGGTTGAAATTGCAACTTCTTTAGGTCTAGATGCCTCGGGAACAAAGAACGATTTAGTCAGACTTATCTCCGAGGCCTGAAGGGGGAATGCCCCAATGCGAATCGGTCTTGTAGGAAAACCAAATGTTGGTAAATCAACATTTTTCAGTGCTGCAACACTTGCAAAGGTCGACATTGCAAACTATCCATTTTGTACTATAGAACCAAATGTAGGTGTGGCCTTTATTGAAGCGCGTAAACCGTGCCCGTGCAAGGACATTAGACAGCGACAAGAGTCAGAAGGGCGCTTACCACCAATAGCCGAAAACGATTTACGTCAAGGCAGTATATGCCAACCAAGAACAGGGAGTTGTATTGGATTCCGCAGATTAGTGCCATGTTTCTTAGTCGATGTAGCAGGTTTAGTTCCAGGTGCTAGTGAAGGCAAGGGAAGAGGTAACGCATTCTTAGCTGATTTAGCAAATAGCGATGCGTTAATCCAGGTAGTTGATGCAGCAGGTTCAACAGATATTGAAGGAAACCCTCTTGGCCCTGGTCAAACAAAAGAAGATGCTCAATTGAGAATAAATCAAGAGATTAAGTTTCTTGCAGATGAATTAGATGCTTGGATCACTGGTTTACTAAAGGATGGTTGGCAAAGAGGTGTTAGAAGGGTCCAAGCCGAAGGCGAGAAGGGCTTAATTTCATTTATTCATGAAAGATTGACTGGATTAGGGGCTACTCTAAATTTGGTTGCTAACGCATTTGATGATTTCAGAAATGAAGTTGGCGATTGTGGACAACCTTGGGATTGGGATGACGGAATAATAGCGAAAATTGCAGAGCATGTTCGTATTTACTTATTCCCAATTCATATTGCAGCAAATAAATGCGATATCGCCCCCGAAGGAGTTCTACAGGAAATTACAGCAAACGGAACAATAGTTGCTTGTATGGCAGATGTTGAATTGGCTCTCCGCAGGGCACAATCAGCAGGTTTGATCAATTACACAACAGGGCAAGATTCGTTCACAATAGAGGAGGGAAAAGGGTTGAATGAGGCGCAAATCAAAGCACTCTCACATATGCAAGAACGATTGAGTTCTAATGGTGGGACAGGTGTTGCAACAATTATTGACAAAGTCCTCTTTGATGAATTAGACCACATCGTAGTATATCCAGTACAAGATGAATTACATTGGACTGATGGTGATGGTAAAATTTTGCCAGATGCCTTCGTAGTTCCTAATGCTATTCAGGCGAAACCTCTTGCTTACAAAGTACATTCCGACCTAGGAGACGGATTTATCAAAGGAGTGGATGGAAGAACAAGAAGAGTAGTCGGTGCAGAGCACGAATTAAGTGATGGAGACGTTCTTAAAATCCATGCAAAATCTTGATGTTGGTAAAATTCACTGAGTGTGAAAAACTATACTTCTCTACATCTGTAGTAACAACCTTGAAGTTCAAAAATAAAAAGCAAGCATCTAATGATGCCATTACAGGACTTAGTTGTTGCAATCATAATGACAATTTTCTTAATAGTTGGAGTTTACCAATTTTATTTTTTAACTCAGAATCATATGATAAAGCCTGCAAAGCAATTTGATATGAAAATTGACAAATTTTTCAAATTCAAAGGCTATTGGGTTTGGCTATATTCTGGCTTGTATTACCCAATGATAATTGCAACTGTTTTAACAATTGACACTATGAAGCAATACAATTATTCATTCATGTCATTCGTATTTTTATTATTTATTCAGATGGCCTTTTTCCGATACTATCCAGTAGAAACACCCGCTGAATGGAGAGACTTTAGTGGGTTGAAGCAGACTCGCAGTATACGTTTTATGCAACTTGTACAAAAATACGATGATAATACCAACTGCTT
>ERZ890510.2611-NODE-2611-length-10033-cov-9.196031_pt1 | contig 10033 bp, 11 predicted proteins | sample MGYA00521265_ERZ890510 | MGnify/ENA primary metagenome ERZ890510 (study PRJEB32303, sample SAMEA104408624) | aquatic metagenome | biome: Brackish water; feature: Chemocline; material: water | place: Baltic Sea | collected 2014-10-26T21:54:00 | depth 110 m ...
TTTAAATAACTGGTGCCCCCTGCCTGATTCGAACAGGCCACCTACTGATTACAAACCAAGTTTATGATCTTTCTGTTCTTCTACAAGTATTTATTTTAAACAATTCTAGACTCGCTGTAAAAGGAAAAATATTTTAGTACTACAATAGTCCTACAAGTTAGAAATTTGATTGCTTAAAATTGTTGAATTGTCTCAATTTACTTTTTTGAATTTAAATTAAAAACCAGAATTAAAACCTCAGAAAACAATAGCCTTTCTGACTCTAAATTGGTCATATTTTTGCGTCTATCTAGCGGTGCAAGTGGCAAGCAGCTAGAGTCTAGCTTCGTTAAAATATGGAGTCCTGGGATCGATTAAAAGCTATTTTAAAATGCACCTACAATCGCTGTTGCGATTGCAGCTCGGTCGTCGCTGTTGCGACTCCCTCGCTCTAGTGGCGCAAGCGCTTTAATTCAAATGAATCCTAAAGCTTTATCAAATCCAAAAAAGTTTTCTAATCTAAAACCCTAAATCTAAAAATATGGTACCTAAATTTTACCCTTTAGACTTGGATCTAAACATAAGCTTATGGAAAATAGTTATTTGGTTTTGAAACTAAAGGCTGAAAAATATTATAGAAAAAAATTTCAAGCATCCTATAATTTCCTATAGGTGCTTATTGCGATTTAACTAGCAATAGAGGGGGTATTAGAAAAAAATTCATATAAAAAATATATGTAACTGGGTCAGCGTATTAAGCTTATAATATGTCGCACCATTTACAAAAATATTAAATGTTAAATTATCTTTAAAAACCGATGAAAAAATTTAAAAAATTTTTAGCTGCGACCTTAGTTGCTTTTATAGCAAATATTACAGTCCCGTTTTTTTACTCAAATCATTTCACTCAAGCAAATGCAGCTATCGATAGTCAAAATCATACCATTGAAACAACAAGAGTTTTAATTTGTACTACGGAAGGATTTAAATGGGTTGATTTAGAGACTGCAAATAATTCATCAACAAATCATTCATCTAAAAAAGATACAAACACTTGTCCAAGTTGCTACATTGCATCAAAAATAATATCTGATTTATCAGACCCTAATAAAGTATCCGTAATTCTTCCTGATCAAATTCAAAATATTAATTATTATGATTTAGATCATCAAGTTTATCATCAAGTAAATAAACTATCCTCTTATTCTCGAGCTCCTCCTTTCCAAGTTTAATTCAAAATAACAAAAGGAAAGGAAACACATACAATGCTTAAAAAAATACTAATCACATTATTTGTGATCACATTATCAGGTTCGGTATTCGCTCATGAATACAAACTTGGAACACTAGAAATCGACCACCCTTATACTAGAGCTACAGCCGCTGGTGCAAAAGTGGGTGGCGCTTTTATGACTATTAACAATAGAGGAAGTCAGCCTGATAAATTAGTATCAGTTACAGGAGCAGCGTTTGCAGGCAAAGTTGAACTTCACGAAACTAAAATGATTAATAACGTAATGGAAATGCGTGAACTTAAACAAGGTCTAGTCATACCCGCTAAAAGCAAAGTTGAATTAAAACCTGGTGCATATCATGTGATGTTTATGGATCTTAAAGAGCCTTTAGTTAAAGGTAAGAAATACAAAGCTAAACTTAACTTTGAAAAATCAGGCTCAATTGAGGTTGAGTTTGATGCCATAGAAGTTAAAAATAACTCTAAAGAACAACATAAACATTAGTTATGAAAATATTTAATCGGGGTAATATTAGTTATTTTATTGCTCCGATTATTATTTTAATTTTAATGTATGCTGTTTTCACATTTACATTAGTTTTAAATAAAGCAAATGCGGCACAAAATATTAAAAATATTAAAATTAACTCTGACTTTGAACTCTTTGATCAAAATAATAAAAAAATAAAAAAGTTTAATTTATTAGGATCGCCAACAGTTTTATTCTTTGGTTTTACATACTGTCCTGATGTTTGCCCAACTACATTACAATCGCTTTCGGTGTTGATCGATAAACTTGGTAAAGATAAAAATAAAATAAAGTTTTATTTTGTAAGTATTGATCCAGAACGTGATACTCCTGCTGTTCTTAAAGATTACTTAAGTTCATTTAATCCTAAAATTAACGCTTTAACCGGAAAACAGAAAGATCTTGATGTATTGATTAAATCTTTTTCAATTTATGCAAAAAAAGTGCCTCTGGATAACAATAATTACACTATGGATCATACAGCATCCTTAATCTTGATTGATAAAAATACGAGTTTTGTAGGCACCATCACTTATGAAGAAAAAAATAAAGTTGCTTTAGAAAAATTACAAAAATTAATTAAAAATTAATCGTATCTTAAATCCTCTTCAGCTTTGCCGTGAAATATTTTGTAAGAGAAGAATGTATAAAGAAGCTAAAAAATATGCTCAATCTTTAAAATTAAATTCATCTTTGGACTGGCAAATTCTTTCTAAAACTAAAAAGTTACCAAAGGATATACCTTCAAAACCAGAGAGAGTTTACAATGAGTGGGAACATTGGGGAGAATTTTTAGGCACAGGTAATAAACCTAAAAATAAAAAAACTTAATCCAGTCGCTGTAACCTAAATTAATATTGAAACTACAGAGGCCATATTTGGATGATTTTCTTGGTAAAAAGAAGTAGCTGCTTGGTTGTAAACATCAGTCACTTTTTAGGATTGGGTCAGAAAAAGATAAGAATACCAAACAGCTACAATACTAATGATTTGAGAATCTTAACTAAATTATAAATTATTTTCAACAAGAAACAGGAAGTGGGGCTCGAGGAGCTTCTTATGATACTTTTTGGATCACTGATGTGCGGTATTGTTACTTTGAATTAATTTTACAAAAATATTAATTTTCTTAACTTTTCTAAATTTTTTCAAGTTAACATAACGTAAGTAATCGTAATTATACCATCCCTTAATCAGCTCCAAAACGTAGTGAACTAATGAGCAAAGTTTATAAGTGCTTTATATAAAAATCTTATTTAGTATTAATAAAAATATATTTAACTTTCTGAAATTTGTTCACTTAGTTCACTTAGTTCACTCCACTGCAAATGGTGGATCTTGATACCGATTGTAAGGACTGTATTTTCCAAATCCATCAACATAGTAAGCGTGGGTATATAATTTTTGTTTAATTATTTCTGTGGCCGAGAGATTTTTATATTTTTCATGGTTGTTGATTACCCATAATGTTGGAAAAGTAGTTTGTCCCATCTCCTCGTAAGCAGCTTGTCCTATTTTAACACCACCGATTACAAGCAAGGATTCTGCAACAATATTATTTCTATTAATTTTTACTTTATCTATTTTTTCGTAATGGATCTTAACATCACTTGCCGCCACCACATCTTTATTAAATGGCCAGACTTGTCTTGAATAATCTTCTAAGACTCTCTGTGTAAATGGATGTAAATTATGCTTAGCCATTTCTCGTTTGGCAGCAGTAGCTGGAGCAGCTCCTTTTGCCGAAAAAGTATCAGATATCTTTCTATTCTGAAGAAAGTGCAAAACATGACTAACCCCATTATCGCTTTCAATAAATTCATTTAGTTTTTCGTAATAACTATCTGGGCGTCTCTCTACATCGCAATTGATAACAAAATATCTCGGATCTCGCGGATCAACTGATAGAGCGTTTAATTCGTTTGAGTGCAGAATAAAGTTTGCTGTTGAATGCTTTTCTTTAAAATCAACATATAGTTCTCTATTTCTGTGATTTTCTTCACTAATGATCCTTTTTAAAAAATTAACTAATTTTTTATTTTCAGTCCAATTGTCTTGAGACTTTAGTTCATCAATTAACACTAATTGATTATCTAAAAATAATTTAGCTTTATCTAGTGCCTCATTAATATCAATTTCGGTAGTATTATTGTGTCCAAAAATCTTTCGCCAAAAATGAAACAGTCTTCCTTTTCCTATTTGCTTTTCTTCACTGACAATGAATAAAGCATGTCTAATTTTTACTCCAGGATTTTGGATCATAAAAGAGATAAAGTCTAAAACATGCTCTCTCTCAAATTCAATAGGAAACAAATAATTTAAGTGCTCTTGAAATATAGAAATATCACCAGGTATAGCTACCAAGTTATTTGGTTTATAAGTATTAATGTATTTCTTGCTATCTAATTCAAAAATAATTTCTTCGGGATTATATTTATTTGGTTTATATAAAAAATCTTCTACGATTGTTTTGTCCGGATGAAATTTGAAATAATTTATTGGAGTAACCTTAGGCTCCATAATACATGCAAATTCTGTCTCGATAGCTTCTTTCGTATAGCAGTTATTTAATTCTACATTAAAATATCTAGATGATGTTCTTACATAATAAATATTTTGAATAAATTTTTCTCTTAATGTTTCTGGATCTTCAAGGTTAGATTTTTTCCTAAAATTATTAATTTTATTTGAAACGTAAGTTTCGAAGTCTTGATTTTGATAATCACCCCTAGAATCTTTGTCTGCATATAACCATAGTTTGCTTAATTCTTTTTCAATATCTTTATCTGTTTTTTTTGCTGCTATGAATTTTGCAATTAAATCAGTTATCCAATTATCAAAAGTTCCACCTCTAGGATGTTCTTCTCTAGCTCTTATTTTTTTAATGATCTCTTTTATGGGTAGAGTTTTATTTTTATCTGCTGTTACCTTGGCATCTTCATGAAAAATTTTAGGTAAATTCACGAAGAAATTTTTTGGCTGTGCCAATTCTTTTATTTTTTTTAAATGTGTGGCTAATTCCCTTGAATATAATCCACTTGGATAGGGAAGTTTAATTCCATTTCCATGCTTTCTTTTTTCTGTTAATTCACTTTGCTTAGGGAATATTTCAGTATTTTCTGGCAATCCTAGCTCCCGTACAAAATATGCTAACGCATTTCTCATTAAAGGAGCTGCTATAAATTCTTGCGAGTAAAGGTGTAAATGCAAGCCTTTACTCGCTGATTCAACAATCACAAGAGGGAATTTGTGACTGTAAATTTTGTTTTTAATTGTCGCTAAATATTCAGGATCATAAACATCAATATCAATTGCTCCCCACTTGCATTGATTGTTATTATTTAATGGATTGATAGTGACAGCTATTTCTCCTGTAGATAAATGCTTAATGAACGCCGCTTTATCAATAGGCAATCTTCTTTTGTTGTAATTATATTTTATTTTTCCTGGCCTATTTGGATCTTCCCCAATTTTAGTAGCAGGAATGTAATCTAGATTATTATTATAAGTATTAAAAAATTCTTCTATTACTTGCTGTTCATTTATCATTAGTATCCCATCATTAGTTTTATTTGTTATGTAATTAGTCTGTCCTTTAGTAATGCTATGCCTGTATTGTTAAGCTCATACTCCCGCTTTGCTTTCTGTTGTTTTTGTTGCTCTATGAAATTCTCAAATTGAATATCTTGGATTGTCTTAATAGGTTTAGTTTCTTTTTTAATCTCAAGCTTTGGATCTTCAATGCCTGGCAGAGTAGGTTGGTAATTATAAATATTATTTTTCTTTTCTTTTCTATAATTAGGATCCTTGAGCTTATGAAGAATCTTCTCATAAGGGCCAGCTGTGTACTCCTCATATGACTTGGCCCGCATAAATTTATTTAATTGATCTTTATCTTTAATCAATTTCCCAGCCTCTTTCCTTACTTGAGATCTTATTTTATATGCCTCTCCTAAATTATATTTTTGATAAAATTCATCAGTCCAGGCGCCTACTTCTTTGTTAAATCTTACGTCTTTAGATTTTATTGTTTTTAATTCTGTAGCGTCTAATTCCTTTTGAAGTTCTGGATCATCTAACTTTCGCATAACATTCCAAGTCGTTTCTTTTGGTTCTTGCGCTACTTCCGCTTCTGGGTTGTCTGAGTAGACTACTGTATCTAATCCCCTCTTGATTTTAGTCATTAGCTCTAACTCCTGTCATTTTTTTTAAATCCTCCCGCAACTCATCCAGCGCTTTCTGTTCGGAGTGAGTCAGCCAGTTTGCTTGTTCTAGGATTGAAATTAGATTTTTTACTTGTCCAATATCTTTATCTGAAACTTTACCACCATCCGCATAACCGATATTGTTTCTAAATTTATTAATAAGCGAAATCACTGTAGGCTTTTGATCATAGTACAAAGGAACATCCATCATTGATCCAATGGATCCACCTGATTTCTTTTTTTCTCTATCTTCTTTTAAACCTTGGCGTTCTAAGTCTTGCTGTTTAATAACTTGTTTGATTGCCTCTAATAGCTGCTCTCTCGTTATAGGAATTGCTTTGTTTTCTTTATCTGACATTGACTAATCCTTTGTTAAAAAATTCTTCGACCACTGCTCTGTCGTAAAAAATATTTCCTGATCTTTTTTGACCTGGCATTCTGCCAATTACGATATAAGGCAAGCCACGTTTTTCACATCGCCACTTCCTCAACGTATTCAAAGGCACGTTGTAAGTTTGCGAAACCTCTATTGGCTTTAGATATTTTGTTATTTGATTGCTCATTTAAGAGCTTAAACCACGGTTTGGATTTAATTAAAATTCCTAGCAAGAAATTTAGGAATTCTTTTATTTCTTTTTTTTGACTCCTTTTACAGAACCTCTTTTGTTTCTTTTGAGTAAACTTGTAATTCCACCAGTGCGCATCCACTTTGAAAATAGATTTTCAGCGTCTTTATAGTGCTGATACTCCTGATTTTTTTTAATTGTTGATCTGGTTTTATTCCACTCTTGAAATTCTTCCGTTTTTGAAATTGCTATTTGCGCTTGTCTAGGAGTATGTTTTAATTTTAAAATTAGTTCTGCCATTTTAGAAATCCATTGAATTTCTTCTTTGCGAGTCTTTTCACGTCTTGGCATCTTGTATTTAACAAAATCGACTTCACCCGATAAATACAACTTCTCAAGATAATCTTTTTCTTCTGGTGTTAACCCACCCTTTTTTATTTCCTGACCCATGCTGAATTATAGGTTAGGGTGAATCGATAGACAAGAGTCGCGCGACTAGAATCTTTTTAATCTTTTATCAGGCATATGCGCTGTGGCTTTTTCATAAATTCCATATTTTTTTGCAGCTTCATAAGCTCCCGAAGCATATTTTAAAAACTCACTTCTTGATTTCCACCGTTTAGCTTCTATCAATACTTTTTCTTCAGTCCAAATTTTAAAACTACCAGGTGTTCTTGGTAAAATTTTATCAATTTTTTCTATTATATTAAGATCTAAAGCTGCAGCATAAGCTCCTGTTTCATTTTTCATCCACTCTTTATAAGAATTATAGTTTAAAATATTTTTGAGTATTGCTTCTTCTGTCCATTTAGTTTGCTTTCCACCAAGTCCACCACCTTTCATGTTATTCAATAGTTTCCAACCTTCTTTTCTATAAAAATTTATAAAATATTGCTCCATTCTAGCTGCTGAATGTTTTTCTAAATAATCAGTCGCTTTTTCTGTTTCAATAAATCTTTTACCATAAATACTTATAAATTTTTTAAATCTTTCGGTATTCATATGTTCAATAATTCTTTTCTTAAAATCAAAAGTAAGACCAACATAGATTGCTTTTTCAATTGGTATTTTTATAAAGTAAATACATCTATGAGATTTGCTTCCTAATCTTTCCATATGAGATGTGCACTCATCTATAAATTTATATCTATAAGCAAAAACATAATGATGGGGAGAGCCTTTTTTCCAATCTCTCCGAGTATTGTAATTTTTTGCGCTGGCCATAACTTCTTCTTTTGTATATTTTAAAATTTTAGTTGGCTTGACAAAATGTGCTTTAATTGGATTGAGTTTTTTTAATTTGATTGATTTAGGTTCTTTTACTTTGATTGGTTTAACTTGATTTAAAAGTCCTTGCCTCCAAGCTGCAGCATAAAATTTAGGCTCATTTTGAATCCACTCCTTTATAGATGAGTATTTTAAAGCTGAATTTTTAATTACTTCTTCTGTATAAGTTCCTGCTTTCGCAATTTGTCTTTGCATATGAGCAGTAGCTTTACCTACTATATTTCTTTGATGTGCTATTGAATATGTTGAAGGAGATTCTGTGTACCACTCTCTAGGTGTATTGAATTTTAAAGCTATGGCAAATATATCGTCATCCGTATATTTGGTTGTGAATACTTTTCTAATTTTTTTTGTCATATGAGCGGTAGCTTCCTTGAACCAACCTCTGATTTTTGCTGCTCTATATGCGTTGCGATCGCCTAACTCCCAATCAAAAATATGATTAAATTTTTTTGCACTTTCTAGGACTTTTTCATAAGTCCATTTTCTTTTATATTTCCTGGTCATTCATCTAAATTATAAATCAAGGAAGCTATTTCTTGAACTCCAAAATTTCTGCTTGTTGTGTTTCATTATCTAAATCTACTGAATTTATCGCCTCATTTACATCATCAGCTAATGCCTTTGTGTATCTCATCGATGTGGTAATTTTTGAATGACCTAATAGTTCTTGAACCGCTTTTAAATTTTTTGTTTTCTTGTAAACCAAAGTGGCCATTGTATGCCTTGCCTGTTTTAAAGGTAAGTATTTAATACCACATAACTGCAAAATTCTTCTCCAAGTAGATTTGACTTCTGTAATATGAGGCGTCTTGCTTGACTTTCCATAAAATTTTGAAGGGAAAAAATAATTAGATCTCTCATCTACAACAGCCCAAGGTGTAGGTATAATTCTATCAAGTGTAGTTTTTGATTTATATTTTTTTCCTGGATATGTAATAGTAAGATTTCTAGATCTCATAATACACCTCAACAGATCAATTGCCTTTTCGGGTACCTTGTAAGTTTTTTCGCCTGTCTTACTGTCCTTTAAATATAAGGTTTTATACTCCCAATTAATCATATCTTTAGTAATGGCATAGCCCTCACTCCTTGCACGTCTTGCTGTTAATACTACCCAGGCAATCGCCAAACTATTAACGATATCTAATTTATTTTTTACATAGTGAGAAAAATTAATTGTATTACTTCGATGATCTTTAACAAATGTTAGGTTAAGAATATTTTTTCTTTGTTCTTCCGTTAGTATTTTATTAGCTTCTAATTCTACAAACATACTCTTCCTTTTTATTTTAACAGGTGTTGTTTTGAGAATGCTTTTTTCAATGGCATAATTAAATACAATTTTTAAATAGGAAATTAATCTGTTTGCAACATATCCAGATTTTTTTCTAACTTCGTCGTACATCGCTTTGATATCATCTTCGCTAATGTTTGATATTTTCTTGCCCTTAATAGAGTAAGTAAAATAAGGATTAAAGCCAGGTTTGTTTGTTTCTTGGTATACCCAAACTTTGAAAGTATTTTTTATTGAAGCAATTGTTTTAGGTTTGTATCCATTATTCACATTTAGTTTATTTGCATACCAAAATTGAATTAACTCTTCTAAAGTAAATTCTTTTTTTCTGCGCTCTCTTTCTAGAATTGGATCTTGATCATTGTAAATTGAAGATTCTAATTTTTTCAATCGATCTACTGCAGCAGCTCTAGATATTTTATTGCAACTTCCTAAATAAATGGACGTCGGTTTCATACCTTTTGGTCGGTAATTATAACCCCAAGATTTATGAGAAATATCTTCCTGATTATCGTTTAATTTTTGTTTGCCAACTTTTACAAATAAGCCAGCCCGTTTTGCATCAAAGTATTTAGTTTCTTTATCGACACCCCTTAATTGTTTAATGTTAGCTTCTGTTAAATATACTTTTGCTATTTTTCTTCTTTGTGCTTTTTTATCTTCAATCATTTTTCTACCTTTCTATTTATTTAGTCAGTTAGAGGATGTTTCTAACCCACTGGCGGTAGAAGAAAAATTCCTAGAAGAACATTTAGGAACTAAATATTTTAGTCCTACAAATAGTCCTACAGATTAGATCCACTTGTTTGAATCAGATCAGTAAAATCTAGGAATCAATTTCTTCTAGAATTTAGGAAAGATAATAAAATTAGATAAGTAAATGGTGCCCCCTGCCTGATTCGAACAGGCCACCTACTGATTACAAATCAGTTGCTC
>ERZ890510.2613-NODE-2613-length-10024-cov-4.783328_pt1 | contig 10024 bp, 8 predicted proteins | sample MGYA00521265_ERZ890510 | MGnify/ENA primary metagenome ERZ890510 (study PRJEB32303, sample SAMEA104408624) | aquatic metagenome | biome: Brackish water; feature: Chemocline; material: water | place: Baltic Sea | collected 2014-10-26T21:54:00 | depth 110 m ...
CGTAGTTGGTCAGCAACTCCCGCATCTGCGCCTGGTTGTGTGCCAGCAGGCCGTCACAATCTGCGGGCAGCACACCCCGGTGCACGGGCAACCCCTTGCTGTGCAGGAAATGGAAATCATCCGGCGAGAAGTAGAGACCAATGGCGATGCCCTGTTGACGGAATGCGTCGATGACCTCGGCAGTGATATCCCGCTCGAAAGGTGTGTTGGCGATGCCGAAAGGTGTCGTCTCCGTGTGGAACATGCAGAAGCCGGAGTGATGCTTGGTGGTGAACACGACGTAGCGGATGCCCGCCAGTTTTGCCAGCACGGCCCAGGCGTGGGGATCGAACGACTTGGGTTGGAACGTGGCGGGCAGATCGTCGATGAAGCGACGGAGATAGTCGTCGGATGCGCCCGCCATGGAGTGGCCGATGACGGCGCCCAGTTGACTGTCCATGCTCCAGTGGATGAACAGGCCGAAACCGAGATCACTGAACCACTGCAGTCGCTGGCTGTTGTTGCCAGGCATGTCTGCTGCCATCGTTGCATCCTCCGGAAGGGCCATCATTGCGACTCAGTTGCGCTGAATGTTCTCGGGCACGATCTGCTGGCGCACACGGAACACCATCGGATCCTGCGGATCCACCCCGACACGCAGCCAGTGGTTGTGCGGCACACCGAAGGTTTCGACGCGCGTGAACAGGTCCAGACGCCTGCCACTGGGGCCGGTCAACGGTTTGTCGATGCGGAAGTAGTGGGAATCACCGTGGACCAGCATGACGGGTTTGTCGAAGCTGATCACCTGTTGTTGCAGCACCGTACGGAACTCCTCGTAGGCGGCACGGAAGGTGCTGTCATGGTGGGCTTCGAAGCCCGGGTTGGCATGGATCGCCAGCAGCAGGCCGGCGGCATGTTGCTGCTGCGCCCGGGCGAATGCCGCCCGCATCCAGTCAAGGGCAGCAGCGGTGCGACGCACGACCTCTTCATCATCGGCCGCCGTGCGCTGTTCGAAGTCCTTCGTGCCGTTGTTGCTGCCGACAATGTGCAGCGTCGCAAAGTGTACACCGTCGCGTTGCCAGCGCAGATGTTCAGGAAACTCGGCATAACGCCGCTCCCGCGCCTGGGACTCTACCGCCATGGTCCCCGTCCCGAGGCTACGCTCCATCGGGCTGTAGAAAAGGGCGCGCAATTTCGCCAGCCGTTCGAGCGGTGCCCAGGCACCGGCACCGGGACGATGGCAGTCCGTCCAGTCGTTGTCCCCCGGTACCAGGATCAATGGGTGCTGGAAGAGGTCGAGCATCGACTTACGGCTTTCGAAGAGGGCGTCGGAGCACGGCTGGGAGCCGCCCTTGAAATCCCCTGCGTGCAGCACGAATTCGACCTTCGCCCGGTTGATGTAAGGGATCATGCGCAACAGGGCGAGGCTGTCCTGAGGGTTGTAGGGCGTGTCTCCGATCAGGGCGAAATCAAAGGCACACGCAGACGTCGCAAGGCTGAGGGCGACAGCAACGATGGCCCCCCGGAATGCCCGGCGTGAAGGATTCTGTCTGGTCATCCTTGTCACCACGGCGGCGTCAGCGAGAACTCAGTTGCCGTCTCCTGCAGTCGCTGCTGATGACGCTCGCCAATGGGGACACCCTCAATGCGCCAACTGCGCTCGCGCTCCGCCTCGAGGGCACCGGGCATGTGACTCTCGTCCAATCCGTGCAGGGGCTCCAGTGTACGGACCGTGCGGGCGTAGACATCCATCTCGGCCTTGAACTCCGCCGGATCCGCGAAGAGATCGATGCGGAAGGCGAGCATGAGCGCGCCCTGATTGGCCTCCGGCCACGTCCAGCGACGACGCTGCGGGTCGATGGTCAACCCCGTCAGCAACCCGCCCCAACTCTGACAGACCTGCCCCATGGCGAAACAACGCAGCACGAGTGTTGGTGCCCGTTCGGCAAAGAGTCGCTGGTCTTCCTCGCCATAGAGCCCGTGGAGGGCACCAAAATCCAGTACGAAGGGTGGCTCTGTCGCCGTTGGTGTCGCAAAGGACATGGGTGACCCCCCACCGGATCGGATCAGTGGCTCACCGGGTTGCATCGACAGCTGGTGGCCGGACGTACTGTAGCAGACCAGATCGTGGGCCAGCATCATGCGCGTGTAGATCCCGGCGGCGCCGAAGTGATTGTGGTTGCGGCTGACGCCCACCGCCATGCCCATCTGGGCGGCCTTTTCGATGACCTTCTCCGTTGCCACCACCGCCGGGAAGTAGCCGAGCCCGCCGTCCCCATCCACCAGGGCACTGGTCGGCGTCTCCGAAACAACCCGGACCTGAGGATCCGGATTCACCTGCCCGTCCCGCATCAACCTGGCATAGGAGAGCAGACCTGACGTGCCGTGGCTGAAGACGCCGCGGCAGTCGTTGTCGGTGAGCAAGCGCGCCAGCTGCCGGGCCCGGTCTTCGCTCAGGCCGGCCGCTTGCCCCACTGCTGCAGTGAATTGCTCCAAACTCTCGGCGGCAACACGGATAAACTTGTCGGGGACTCGATTCATGCCAGTAGGACTCCGGATTGAGATTGCATCAGTTGGCCAGTGCCAATGCGCCGAAGCCGTCCCGCAGGGCTTGCAGAGACGCGGCGTTGTCGGGATCGACGGAGATCATGGCGCCATGGCAGCCGTGGGCCTGGACGGAGCTCGCAAGCTGGCGCACCTGCTCCGGGCTGCCGCCGGTAGAGACGGGTGGGTACAGGGGCACTCGACCGGCAGTGGTCGCCACGAGGCGCGCCACTTCCCGGTCGTAGAGCTCGGCCAGGGGCAACGGGCCCTGGCGCAGACCGTCGATCGTCCGCGGCAAGCCGGCGACGTCCTCCTGGCTCAACAGACGCAGACACAACTCCACAGCATCCTCCTGGGCGACGTCCGCCGTCTCATCAACCAGCGCCTGCGCCCATTCGGCGGCGGCATTCGTCGCCCCCGTCGCCCAGCCGACGACACCCCCGGCGGAACTGCCCCCGGTGAGGAAGTCTGTCGCCACCGTCCATCGGTCAAAGTCATGCCCACCCGGCAGGGCGATGGAGGGGGCAAAGACGTCGCTGCCGAAGGGCAGGCCCGCCTTCACCTGCTGGACCCGGTCACGGAAAGCAGCCATACGCCCTGACAGCAGCGCGGCGCGCATCAGCAGCCACTCCCACAGAGCTCGTGGGACCCCGAGGGCGGGCAGCAACTCAGGCCCGCGCAAACCCGTCGCCAGGGCCTGCCGCACTCCCTCTGCATCGAGTCGCCGCAGCGCCTGGCGGGACGCACGCGCCGCCGCCACCAGCCGTTGCGCATCAAACCCCAGGGCCTGCCCGGCAGCGCAGCAGTGCTCACAGGCGCAGGCGATCAACGCATGCAGGTTGGCTGGCTGTGGATAGCGGGCGTGATCGACGCAGTAGCCATCCACGGCGTAGCGTGCCGTCGCCTCCTCCAGGCAATCTGCCGTCCAGGCATCGACCTGCGGGTGACTGGGACACAGGCCCGTACCCCAGGCCTGCCAGCGCGGGCTCAGTTCGGCGCCGTCCACGTCGCGCATGGCGTATTCAGGGAAGACATCGCCACCGTAACTCCACAGCCCCAGGTGGCCCCACACTTCGATGCCGGCGTCATGGGCGACATCCATGGCGCGCAGCAGTTCGCTGTCGTCGAAGCCGCCGACGACACCGGCGACGGGCGGATAGATCCCATCTGCCGCCTTCGGCCAGCGGTCCGTCCGTTGTCGCCAGTCCGTGAACGGTCCGCGGGCGGCCAGAGCCTCACTGGCACGGAACCCGGAGGTGTGACAGATGGGGGATTCAGGCATGATCGTCGTCAGGCCGATTTCGTCGCGCAGGCGCCGCAGGGCGTCGGGGCGGGTGGCGATGATCTCGGTACTGCAGAACCAGATGATGCGACGTCGGTGCTCAGCCATGGGTCCTGTCTCGTTTCGATGCGAGTGACAGCAGGCAATCTCATACACCCGGGGGCAGGCGACAACCACCGTTGCCAGCATCGGGTCCGCGCCTGAGTTTGTCAGCCCATGGAACAACCCCTCGGAATCATCGGTCTCGGTCTGGTGGGCCCAGCGCTGGGCCAGCGCCTGCGGGCGGCGGGGCACCGACTCGTCGGCTCTGATATTTCCACCGAGCGCCGCGCCGGATCCGGAGAACAGTCACCGTGACACACATTCGCCGTCTCGCCATTGCCGGCGCCTGGGGCTACATCGGCCGCAAGTTCGTCGAGGCCGGCCTGGATCTGGATCTCGAGGTTTCGGTGCTGGATCCCGGACCGGCACCGGCCGATGTGCCGCTGGCGCGCCTGCACCAGTACAGCGATGACAGTTTTTATGCGCAACCGGCGGATCTGTTCCATCTGGCCCTGCATCCCGAGCACCGTGGCGCCGCCCTGCAATTGTTGCTGCAACGGGCCGTCACAGAGCCCCTGGCGATTCTCAACGAGAAGCCCATGGCCACACCCGAGCGCCCCCAGGACTGCACGTCGTTGATCGATGCCGTCGCCGGCACACAGGCATTGCTGCTGTTCGATTTTCCCGAACTCTTCGATCCACTCACGACCCGTGTCATCGAGGCCCTGCAACGCTTCGAGCACGTCGACATCGATGCCATCGTCATCCAGCGTTCCAAGGATCGCGAGGATCCGACCAACCCGCGCAATCGCAAACGCATGGTCCATATCCAGTATCAGGAGTCCGTGCACTGCATGGCCTGGATCCTGTTCGTCCTGGGACAACTGCGCGGTGGCACCGACGCCGCCCTGGCCGATGGGGTGCGGGTCTCGGCGCAGGCGCGCCCCTATGCGCCGCCCAATCCGCAGGACTATGGCTACGTCGTGGATGGCTGCGTGGACTACGAGATGGCCCTCGGCCCGACGCGCATCCAGGGTCGCACCGACTTCACGCGGGGCGCCCCGTGGGCCAAGACCCGCGTGGTCCGCGGCCGGGGCGACGGCAGACCCTTCGAACTGGCCATGGATTACCTGGAGGGGGCCAAACATCTGCGCATCGACGGCGTCGAGCAGGACATCGACCCTGAGGGCAGCTCCTATGAGGGGGTGTTGCAGACCTTTGATCGCTGGCTTGCGCCAGGGGCGGATAACAGGTTGATGTCATCCACCTGCTATCCGAATCCGGCCTTTGCCCGACTCACCTACCAGCTGTCCAGCCTGCTGTGGCGCAGTGGCCACGAGGCGACGACACTGGCATTGCAGGATGCCGATGAGCTGCTGCACTTCGACGCCGGCTTTGCCGCTGCCGTACCTGCTTTCGGCCGTTACTGAGCCACCAGTCTGGCACCGTCATCGCTGTCGCAGAGGAACACCGGCGCCTCTGCCGCCAGTTCCGGGCGCGCCCTGGCGTAGCGCCGGCGCACCGATGCGACCGCATCCACTGCGGCATCGGGCGCCACGAGAGCCACGCAGCAGCCGCGGAAGCCGGCGCCGCTGAACCGCGCGCCGTAGACGCCGTCCGTTGTGCGCAGGATGTCGTAGAGGTCGATCAACGGCGGCGCGCCACACTCATAGTTGTGAATCGAACTGTGTCCCGAGGCCGTCATCAGCCGCCCCAGTTCTGCCGTATCCCCCCGGCGCCAGGCGGCGACGCCGTCCCGTACACGGGCCATCTCACCAAAGACATGTGCCGCCCGCCTTGACGGCGGGCCGGTGAGCACGCCGGCATGGGCGTCGTATTCGTCCTGCGTGATGTGTCCCAACCGGGCCTGGGTTCCCACACGCCCGCTTGCCGCCAGCAGCGCCGTTGCTGCCTGCTGGCACTCACCCACACGGCGGTTGTAGTCCGTCGACACCAACGCCTGGCGCAAGCCCGAAAAGGCGATCAACACGCGGAAAGGGAGCAGGGCGGTACCGGCGGGAACAACCTCGTGGGTCATGGACTTGCAGTCGATCACGGTCAGCTGATCCCGGCGTGACAACAGAATCGCCGCTGGATCGAGAATGCCGTTGCGCAGACCGAGATAACCGTTCTCGATGGCCTGGTCGAGGCGGATGTTGTCATCCGCTGCCACCACCAGTCCGTTGGCCGCCTGCAGCGCCAGCAGGTAGGCGACACCGATCGCCGCCGATGAACTGAGGCCACCTTCCGCCAGGCCGCCGTCGGTGACGCCGACGATGCCGCAGCGCAGATCGTGCCCCGCTGCCTGCAGGGCGCGCACCGCCCCGCGTGGAAAGTTGCCCCAGTCACCGTCGACTCGATCCGGCACAGCGTCGAGGGCGAAATCGACGTCACCGGCAAAGCTGCGGCTCGTCAGGCGCACACGCCTGTCGGCAGGGGTGGGCGCGAAGGCGAGCCAGACGGCACGATCGATGGCCATGGCCGTTACCGTACCCAACTGGTGATCGATATGTGCACCCAGCGGACAGATTCGATAGGGTGCGCGCACGAGGCGCACCTGCTTTGGATCGATGTCATAGCGTTTGTGCACGGCCTCGATCCGTTGCGCCGTGTCGCCCGTCTCAGCCACGCGTAGCACTTGCCTTTCCTTTCCGGCCTCGACTCGGGTACATATCCGTGAGGAGGAAATTCCCATGACGAACAGTTCCAGCCGCACACGTGTGCAGACCGCCCTGGCCCATCGCAGCCCGGATCGTATTCCTGTTGAGTTTGGTGCAACCCCGACGACGGGTGTACATGTGACGGTCGTCGCCGAACTGCGCCGCCACTTTGGTCTGGAAGCGCGGCCGGTGCGAGTGCACGAGCCGTATCAGATGCTCGGTTGGATCGAGCCTGATCTGGCGGCGGCGCTGCATCTTGACGTGGACGCCGTGTGCCCGGAAAAAACGATCTTCGGCTTCACCAACGAGAACTGGCGCCAGGCGCGCCTGCCCTGGGGCCAACAGGTCCTGGTCTCCGAACACTTCGTCACCTCCGTCGACACCAACGGGGACCTGCTGCTCTACCCCGAAGGGGACGCCACCGTCGGGCCGTCGGGGCGTATGCCTGTGGGTGGCTACTTCTTCGACACCATCATCCGCCAGCAACCCCTTGATGAAGCCGCCCTCGATCCAGCGGACAACCTCGAGGAATTTGGTCCCATCACCGATGCCGCCCTCGACCATTTTCGTGCCGAGGCGGCCCGTGTCGCCGACTCGCCGCGGGCCCGCGTCGGCACACTTGGGGGCACCGCTTTTGGTGACATCGCCCTGGTGCCGGCACCCTTCCTGAAACATCCCAGGGGCATCCGCGACGTAGCCGAGTGGTATGTGTCCACCCTGACGCGACAGGATTACCTGCACGCCGTCTTCACCCGCCAGTGCGAGCTGGCTCTGCAGAATCTCGACAGACTCCATGCCGTGATCGGTGATGCCATCGACGTCGTCTTTGTGTGCGGCACAGATTTCGGCACGCAGACCTCCAGCTTCTGTTCGCCACAGACCTTCCTCGAACTCTACGCCCCCTACTATCGCCAGGTCAACGGCTGGATCCACGCTCATACGCCGTGGAAGACGATGAAGCACTCCTGCGGCGCCGTGGGCGCCTTCATTCCCCATTTCATCGAGTGCGGCTTCGACATCCTCAATCCCGTGCAGTGTTCAGCGACGGGCATGGAACCACGGGCCCTCAAGGCCGAATACGGCGACGCCATCACCTTCTGGGGCGGCGGTGTCGACACCCAGCAGACACTGCCCTTCGGCACACCGGAGCAGGTGCGTGTCGAGGTCCTGCAACGGTGCGAGATCTTCGGCGAGGGCGGCGGCTTTGTCTTCAACACCATTCACAATGTGCAGGCCCTGACACCGATGCCGAATGTGGTCGCCATGTTTGCGGCCCTGAACGAGTTCAACGGCATCGCCGACTGACTCAGCGACGCCACAGTTCTTCCCAGTTGTACCTGGGCTGGTACCCCAGAATCTGCCGGGCCTTGTCGATGGGAAAACGGCTCCCCGGGCGATCATGAAAGATGTGGAAGATCTCGAAGCGGCTGGGCAGATCCTTCGTCAGACACAACTCGTGGGCCTGGGCGATGTCACGCCGCTCGACACAACTCGATGGCAGGTAGTGGACGTCGGGACCACCGCCATGCCCCTCCGCCTCGAAGGTGAATACGCCCCCAACGCGGATCGCCGCGATCGTCATGTCGTGGCAGCGGGCGAAGCTGCGACACAGGTCCTCTGCCAGCGTCTTGCCCAGGGTGTAGCCCTGCGTTCCGGGGCGTGGGGTCTCGTCCTCGGTGATGCGCCAGCTGTCCCAGCTCTGCCAGGTGATATTGATCGTGCTTTGAAACACGACCCGGCCAATGCCGTGCCGCACACAGCTGGACAGAATGTCGAAGAGACCACGAACACCGGCACCCAGATCGCTGTTGTCCCCCAGGGCGGCGTCCTTCCACTGACCCATGGGCCAGGCCAGATGACACACGGCATCGACACCCCGGATCGCCGCATCGATGGCAGCGGCGTCGTTCAGATCGATGACACGCGTGTCTGCCAGTGCCGGCATGGGGCGAAAATCAACGCCGCGAACCTGATGTCCCGCCGCTTCGAGGTCGCGCGCGACGATGCTGCCGATGTAGCCGGCGGCGCCGGTTACCATGACCTTCATGGCGTGTCCTTCCGTGCCCGGGTCTCCTGCTGCTCCGGCCACCAGGCACGGAAGTCGACGGTGGGAGAGAAGGCGAAGCGCCCTTGCCTGATCCGCAGGGCGAATCGGCAAAAGGGGGTGTCGGCGACCAGGTTGTAAAGCCCCCAGTGCGATGGATGATCGTAGGTCTCCAGATCGAGGCCGCGCCGGATGGCGGCGGTAGCATCTGTCAGATCCAGCCAGTCGCGATCAAACGCCGCATCCGCTGGCAGGGCCGCAGCGTCGACGAGTCGTCCCAGGCGCAAGGTCAACACTGAACCGGGTCGCTCGCGGGCGAACTCGTGCGCCACCCCCTCCGCCAGATGTATCGCCTGTTGTTCGGCCGAGGTATCCGGCAGGGCGACCATGTCCTCGGACAGAATGTATTCGTCGTCATAGCCGGCATAGATGGCCACGTCACTGACCTGCACAACCTGGCCGATGCCGGCGTCCCGTGCAGCACACAGAACATTCCACGTGCCCTTCAGAGCCGTGTCGAGAATGCGACTGTCCGCCTCGGCGTTGGTGTCGGGTTCCGGGTTCTGCCGCGAACGTGCTACGTCCGGCAGATGCACGATGCGGTCCATGCCGTGGCACCATGCGGTCACGGCATCGGTGTCGAGCCCATCCACCCCGTCATCGGGGCCCCGCAATTCATGCCCCGCCGCCGTCAACTCTTCCGCCAACCTGAGGCCGAGAGGCCCGACGGCACCGGTGATGGCAATCTTCATGACGCGCCCTCTCCCTGTCTTGTGGTCCCGCGAAGTATACAATGCCCGGCAACTTTGCCGGTGCGGGATCTCCCGTCAAGGCATGTGGCTTGCCAGGTCCGGCTCGCGGCGGACAACCAGTGCAGGTACCCTGCGACCACCCAGGGTATCAAAGCTGATCGGGCCGCTCAGGCCCCGGTCATCTGCCGTTGCCACGGCGCCACGCAACTGAGTGGGCGTCGTGGCGCCTCCTGCCAGTGCCTGTGCCAGCAGCTCAACAGCGTCGTAGGTAAGGGCCGCCATCCATTGGGCGGCGGGGCTCATACCCGGCGGCAGGCGGCGGCGAAAATCGATGGGTGGCATGCCACCTTTGCCTGCGGGCACGCAGATGTGCAAGGCCTGATTGGCGGACGGCCCTGATCCTGCCGCCAGCATCCACGGTCCCAGAAGCGGCCGGCCCGCCGCCAGCCTGCCGGCAGCGGCCAGCAAATCCGGCGCTGCATCAACACTTCCCCAGACCAGCATGGCATCGGCAACCTGCGGATCATCGGTGACCATCATGTCACCCATCGCTGCCGCCAGTCGCCGGGCGGTGGCCTCGGCGATGTGGCTGTCGCGTTCATCGGCACCGATCCAGACAAGTCGGTTCCAGCCCTGCTTGTGGGCATGGTCGAGCAGCACCGAAAGCTGCTGCCGGTCATCGGGGCCCAGACGAAACATCCACGGCACGTTGGCGTAGTCG
>ERZ890510.2618-NODE-2618-length-10012-cov-3.815105_pt1 | contig 10012 bp, 9 predicted proteins | sample MGYA00521265_ERZ890510 | MGnify/ENA primary metagenome ERZ890510 (study PRJEB32303, sample SAMEA104408624) | aquatic metagenome | biome: Brackish water; feature: Chemocline; material: water | place: Baltic Sea | collected 2014-10-26T21:54:00 | depth 110 m ...
CTCCCCAGGACATAACTTTTTTTATAGGTGCGTAACGTTTTTATATTTGCGGCGAGCCTATACCAATTCTCGCGAACAATGAAATAATTTCGCCACCATCGCCGGACGGCAAAGCCGCGCAGCATGGTTGACGGCGAATGGCGATGAACACAATACTGTGAGAATTGAAGGCGTCGGACATGACGGACGCCACAACCGCTGGGGGGCGGGCGCCATGAGCGAGTTTTACGACGATCTCGAACGCCGTGACCCGGAAGACCGGGAACAGGCCTTGATGGCGGCGCTGCCGGGCCAGGTCGCGCTGGCCCGGAACAAGGCGCCGGGGTTCGCCAACATCCTCGCGGACGCTCTCGCCGAATTTTCCGCCGCCGACATTACGTCCCGCGACGCCCTGGCGCATCTGCCCGTCACGCGGAAGTCGGATTTGATCGCCTTGCAGGAAACCACGCCGCCTTTCGGCGGCCTGAATGCGACGCCGCCAAGCGGCTTGCGGCGGTTGTTCATGTCGCCCGGCCCCATCGCCGACCCGCAAGGGCGTGGGCCGGACTGGTTCCGGTTCGGTCGCGCCCTGTTCGCCGCCGGCGTGCGGCCCGGCGATATTGTCCATAACTGCTTTTCCTATCACCTCACCCCCGCCGGGTTCATGATGGAGGACGCGGCGGCTGCGAACGGGTGCGCGGTGTTTCCCGGCGGCGTCGGCAACACCGAAGCGCAAGTGCAGGCGATTCGCCATTTCGGCGCGTCGGTGTATGCGGGAACGCCGGATTTCCTCAAGGTCATCCTCGACAAGGCCGACGAACTTGGCGTCGATATCGGCACCCTGACAAAGGCGACGGTCGGCGGCGGCGCGCTGTTTCCAGCGCTGCGGACGGAGTACGAAAGCCGGGGCGTCCATGTCCGGCAAAGTTACGGTAGCGCCGATTGTGGCCTGATCGCCTATGAATCGGACGCCATGGAAGGTCTGATCCTCGACGAATCGATTATCGTTGAAATTGTGCGCCCCGGTACGAACAATCCGGCCGATGACGGTGAAATCGGCGAGGTCGTCGTCACCTTGCTGAACCCTGACTATCCATTGATCCGCTTTGGCACCGGCGACCTGTCCGTTTTCATGGAAGGCCAAAGCCCGTGTGGCCGCACGGCGCCGCGCATCAAGGGCTGGATGGGGCGGGCCGACCAGACGACGAAAGTGCGGGGCATGTTTGTCCACCCCGGCCAGATCGACGCTTTCGTCAAGCAAGCGGCGGAAATCTGTTCCGCAATAACCAGGGTGCGGCTGGAGGTCGGCAACAAGGATGGCCGCGACACCGCACGCCTGTTATGCGAAATCTCGGACGTCCCCGGCGGTCCCCCGCTCCCGGCGCGGGTCGAGGAAATTTTCAATGGCATTTGCAAAGTCCACGCACATGTTGAATACGTCAAACCCGGCGTGCTGCCGAACGACGGTAAAATCATCGACGACACGCGTTCTTATGGCTGACCGCAGCTTCACGGTATTTTCAACGAGGGGATTCCGTCATTTTTGAAGGTTTCGAAAGCCGCCAGATCACCGTTTCGGAAACGGACATTTTCGTTCGAACCGGCGGCGACGGGCCACCTGTACTGTTGCTGCACGGCTATCCGCAAACCCATATGATATGGCGCGATGTCGCGGACCTGTTGGCCGATGGATTCACCGTTGTCGCGCCCGATTTGCGCGGATACGGCGCCAGCGGCAAGCCGCCGACTGACGCCGAACACACGCCCTATTCAAAACGCGCCATGGCCCGCGATATGGTTGAATTGATGACGGCGCTGGGGCACGACCAATTCTTTCTGGCCGGTCACGACCGTGGCGGACGCGTCGCCTACCGGCTGACCCTGGACCACCCGGACCGCGTCACGCGGCTGGCCACGCTGGACATCATCCCCACCCTGGAACAATTCCAGCAGGTCACGCGATCCAGCGCCTATGGCAGTTATCACTGGTACTTCCTTGTCCAGCCCGCGCCGTTCCCCGAAACCCTGATCGGCGCGAACCCGGAATACTTCCTGCGCCACACGCTTGACGCCTGGTGTGGAACACCGGGCGCGTTCAGCGACGACGCCATGGCCGCCTATATCACCGCATTTTCAAATCCGGACGTGATCCACGCGACGTGCGAGGACTATCGTGCCGGGATTTCCATCGATTGCGATATCGATCAGGCCGATATCGACGCCGGTCGCAAAATCAACTGCCTCATGCTGGCGCTTTGGGGCGGCGCGGGGAAACCGCACAAACGACAAGGCGTGATGGACACATGGCCACGCTGGGCGACGAATGTCGAAGGCCGGGCAATCGATTGCGGCCATTTTCTACCCGAAGAGGCGCCCGACGATACGGCGGCGGCGCTCCGTGAATTTTTTACAAAATAACCCGAAATTTGTTGAGGACTTGTGCCTGAACGAAGGCTATAGCAAAGTAATGATATGAATAGATGGCTTCCCGACCCGATCGCTTTTTCCGCTGCGACGCTCTTTCTCCTTTTCGCCTCGCTCGCCTTCTCGCTGCATGTCCCGGAAGTCCGGTTTTGGCTGGAAGACATCCCGGTCGGGTTCGGGTCGCTGATTGGCGGGTTTGCTGGCTTGACGATTGGTTTTCTCGTGCTGCTGATGGGCATTCTGTACAATGCCGAGGTTAATCGCAGCGCACTCAACGACCGTCGGATTGCCGAAGCCCGCGCCTTGGCGGCGGCGATCCGGGGCGAAATCGTGGCGCTGGCGAATTGGACATCGACCCAAGCCGCCTATCTAAAGGAAAACGACAACCGCCGCGACGCTGAAAACCTGGGCGAAAATTCGGGCGAAACCCCGGATGAAAACCCGGGGGGAAATTCGAACTCCAATCAGGACGAATGGGTCGCCTGGCCAGGTTCAACTGACATTCCCGCACGCCCGATTTATGAAAACAACGCCGCCCGGCTGAGCCTGCTCGGCGGGGCGATGGCGGAAGCCGTGTCCTACACCTACGCCTATCTGGAACAGGCGCTGCTGGAATGCGACATTTCGCGAACCGACGGAAACATCGGCGCGCTGAAAATTCGCCGTATGCTAAACGCGGAAGTAACAGCAGAGACCCTGGCCAAGCATTTGCGAGTCTTCGCCGCCGGCGGGCCGGTCCCGAACGATCTACCGGCGACTCTGCAGGATCTTTTCGAAAAAACGACCTGGTCCGATTAAGACGGGTCCGATTTAGGCGGGTCCTATTAGGGATCCTGTCCAGCCGGGTTCAGGCTGCGGTCCACTGAACCTCCCAACCGTCACCAGCGCGCGGCAGGGGGCGCTCCCGTTTACCCCCTCGCCACACCACGGCGCCGTCCATGCCAACCGCCCAGGCGGCGCCGACGCCAAGAACGCGCAGCCCGTCAACCGCCTGAGCGTGCGACGTAATGTGGTGATGACCGTGCACGATCAACTGTGCGCCCATCGCACGGCCGAGGTTATCCAGAACGAGGCTGCCCTCCGGGTGGCTGGACGGTGCATCATGCGTGACCAGAACATCGGCTTTTTGTGCGGCGAGCGCATCGACATCCTCCGGCCAGATGGCGGTGGTGGTCAGAAAATGTGTGACCGAGCCGACTTGATCGGGGGTTAGGCCGGGGCGGTTGGCCGCGAGATCGGCGGCGAGTTGTTCCCGCCGGTGCAGTCTGGGTGGCGCATTGCCGGCCCAGACATGGGGCAGGAATATTCCGCCGAGACCGGCGACGCGGACGCCATCAATTTCGACAACGCGGGTGTGCAACGCGCCCGCTGCAGTCAACGGATTGCGCTCGGGCGCGGCGAGATTGGCCCACATTTCAGGTCCGGAGTCGTGTTCGTGGTTGCCATGAATCCAATACACCGCGACGCCGCGGTCCAGCAGCGGCGCGGCCATGCGGTCCAGCGGCGCCGTGCATTCGATGTCGCCAAGCAGAATAGCGGCGCGGGGAAGCGTTGGCAGGGCCGAAAGGCCAGCCTCGATATGGCGCCAGTTCTGGTGAATATCACCAATGAAAACAAGACTCATGCGGGATCAGGCTTTGCTGAAAGTTCTGATTATGGCAACAGCTTCCGCTTTGATCTGGATCAATGACACCTCCGCCGTTTACTGCCCACCATTTACGGCAAAGTAACCATTCGGGAAAATGTCGCAAGGCGGATTTATTGGCGCGAATTCGTATCATCACCGGGTGGTTGGTGATATAATTGGCGAAATCTGAGACCGCCGCCAAGGCGGCGCCCTATCCATTTAACACGGCCTGCCTCGGCCCTAAGAGCTGAGGAGAGCTGTGACGACCATCAGAATTTTAACAACGACAGGAGGAAACAAACAATGGCGCTTACTATGGCACTTGGCCAGTTCATCGCGGATCTATCGCCGAACCGTGTCCCGGACGAAGCGGTTCGCATCGCCCGCATGGGCTTCATCGACTCCATTGGCACGATGATCGTTGGCCGAACGGAAGACTGCACGCAGATTCTCAAGAACGTGTTGGCGCCGGGAAAAGGCCAGTCGACACTTTACTTCAGCGGCCAACAGAGCCCCGGACCGGAGGCGGGGTGGATCAACGGAACGGCGGCGCACGCGATGGATTATGATGACGTCTCTCTGCGGGGTCATCCGTCCACCGTGCTCGTGCCCGCGATCCTGGCGGAAGCCGAGGAGCTGGGCTCCACCGGCCAGGATATGCTGGTCGCCTACATCGCCGGCTACGAGACCTGGGCCGAACTGGTCCGCCGCGATGTGCCGATGTACCACCAGAAGGGGTTCCATCCCACTGGCATTTTTGGCGCGGTCGGCGCGGCGGCCGCGTGCGCGAAGCTGCGTAAGCTGGATGCCAGCCGCACCGCAATTGCAATTGCGCTGGGCGCGTCGCAGGCCTCCGGGATCATGTCGAATTTTGGCACGATGACGAAACCCTTCCATGCCGGAAAGGCAGCGCATTCCGGCATCATGGCGGCGCGGCTGGCGGAGGCAGGCATGACCGCGAACACGGACGCGCTGGAGCATCCGCAAGGGTTCCTGAGCGCCGTCTCGCCCCAGAACAATCCCGACCGCGCCGGTGACGGCAAACTGGGCGAGGACTGGGCGATCCTCCAGCACGGGTTGAGTATCAAGAAGTATCCCGCCTGCTACGGCACGCATCGGGCGATCGACGCCATGCTGGATCTTGTGGGCGCGAATCCGGTGAAACCCGAGGACGTGCGCAAGGTGTCCGTGCATTTCAGTTCGCTCACCTCGAACGTGCTGCGCAACCGGCAGCCCGACACCGGACTCGCCGCCAAGTTCAGCATGGAGTTCGCGATGGCGAGCGGACTGATTGCGCACCGCGTAAGCCTGGCCGAGCTGACCGATCCGTTCGTGCAGCGCAAGGACGTGCAGGACATGATGCGGCTTGTGGAACGCGACCTGACGGATGAGACCGATGCGGCGAACCCCGGATCGGCGCCGTGGGAACAGGTGACAATCGAACTCGTGTCGGGACAGGTGCTGGAAAGCGAGCGGGTGAAGCGGGCGCGCGGTCATGCCGAACGTCCCCTCACTGACTCGCAGTTGCATGAGAAGTTCGAGGATTGCCTGACGAGCAGTGGGTCGGAAATTCCGGCGGATGAGCTGTTCGGGCGGTTACAGTCGATGCAGTCGAGCACGGCACAGGCGCTGACTGCGGTTCATTAAGCTCTCGATGTAACCCCGGCGTCATGCGCCGGGGTTACACGGTTTTAGGGGCTGCACCCGATAGGAAACGGGTGACTTTCTTGTGATCCGTAAGTCGCCTTGGTATTGTGGCAACCACGACATTTCGATGCCCATGACATTTCCGCCACCGGTCGGAACGGGATGTATTGCAACAATGTGGCGTTACTAACGATACGGGAAACATCCATGAAAGCGACAACGATCCTTTCCGAGTTCGCCAGCAAGACTCGCCTTGAGGACATCAGCGCCGAGGCGATCGCCGCGACAAAACGGCACATCCTGGATTGCACCGGCGTGGCGCTCGCCGCGACCGTGGAACCCGCAGGGCGCATCGTTGTGGATATTACGCGTGAGCAGGGCGGCGCCCCAAAGGCGACCGTTTTTGGAACCACCCTCCGCACCGGGGTCGTGTCCGCCGCATGGGCCAATGGCTCCCTTGCGCACCTGTTGGACTTCGACGACACCGGCTTTTCGCATCCGACCGCCTGCATCCTGCCCGCCGCACTCGCCATGGCCGAGGAAACGGGCGCGACCGGTGGCGCACTGGTGACCGCCGTCTGTGTCGGCCTGGAGGTGTTCGAACGGATGTCGTCCTCCGGACGCCAGCACGAGCATGTCTTTCGGGCGCGCGGATTTCACCCGACCTCCCTCTACGGGTGTTCGGCGGCGGCGGCGGCGGCAGGCAGTATCGTCGGACTGAACCCCAGACAGATGGGGGTGGCCATCGGACTCGCGGCGGCGAACGCCGGGGGGCTGACACAGCATTTCGGCACCTGGGGCAAAGGTATTCACGCCGGTAACGCGGCCCGCGCCGGGGTTACCTCGGTTTTGCTCGCGCGGAAGGACTACGTGGCCGATCCAGCGGGCCTTGAAGGGGACTACGGTTTCTATTCGGCATTCCATGGCGACGGGAATTACAATTTTGATGGGATGGCGGATGGTTTGGGAACGCACTGGTCGATTGTCGATCCCGGCCTGACGGTCAAACGCTATCCATGCTGCGGCGGCAATCTACGCGCCCTGGACGCAGCGAACGCGCTGGTGAACGAGCATGACATCCACATCGACGACGTTGAACGGCTGGAAGTGGATGTCCATCCGGACCTTCTTGACATCGTGCGGTTCCACAAACCCACCGACGGTTTCCGCGGCAAGTTCTCAATCGACTACGTTCTGGCCGCAATGCTGCTGGACCGCCGCGTGGACCTGGACTCGTTTACCGACGCGTATTGTAACGCGCCGCGGATGCGGGCTGCGTTGGAGAAGGTGACCGTCACCGCGCACCCGGAATGGGCGCACGATGCGACATCACGCCGCAGAGCCCCGGTCACCATCACGATGAAGGATGGCCGGTCCTTCACCCAGATGGTGGAAAAGGTGCGGGGCAGCCCGGAAAACCCGATGACCCGCGACGAGCTGTTAGACAAATACCGTGGCTGCGCGGCCCGCGTGCTGAATGGCGAAGGGCTGGAACGCTCTATCGCGATACTGGAGACTCTCGAAACGATCCCGGCTGTCAAAAACCTGATGGATGTATTGAACGCTTGACGACGCCTTGCGTGAACCGGCAGCGAGGGGCTGGCGGGCGTAGAGATCGGTGAGTATACTCTTGGCCACAAGAGAGTAAATCAAGCCGCATGGGATCGGGATCAAGAACGATTTCGGGGCGCGACCGTCAGGCGGAAGCCAGACGGCGACTGACAAGGAGATAATACCAATGGATTTCGCGTATACCCCAGAACAGGAAGCCTTGCGGAAAGAAGTCCGCGCCTTCATCGCCGAGCACGTGACGGAAGAAGTGCTGGCCGCACGCGGTACTTCGGAATCGAATTCATCGAGTGGCGACGTCGGCCCGATGAAGGAGTTGTACGACAAGATTTACGCGCGTGGCTGGTTGGGCATCACGTACCCCAAGGAGTATGGCGGCCAGGGCGGCGACCGCATGACCCAGTACATCGTCGAAGAGGAGTTCACCCGCGTGGACATCCCCGTCGGAATGGGCGGCAGTGGCGCGCCAGCGATAATGGCGGCGGGCACCGAGGAGCAGAAGCAGTATTATATCAGGGGATTGATCAAGCGTGAGATATCCTTCGCCCTCGGCTTCACCGAACCCCACGCTGGCGCCGATCTCGCCTCTTTGCAGTGCCGGGCGGTGCGCGACGGTGATGAATACGTCATCAACGGCCAGAAGATGTACACGTCCTCGGCCCATGTCTCGACCCATATTTATCTGATGGCGCGGACCGATCCGGACGTGCCGAAGCACCAGGGCATCTCGATCTTCCTGTTCCCGATGGATACACCTGGCATGTCGGTCCGGCCACTATGGACGATGCAGAACGATCCGGTCGCACCGGTTGGCACCACGTATGGTCATCAGCGGACCAACGAAACTTTCTTCGACGAGGTGCGTATTCCCGCGAACAGTCTTCTGGGCACAGAGAACGAAGGCTGGCGGGTCGGGTCCATGGGACTCAACCTTGATCGTGTCGGCGCCGCGCGTTATCTCATTTCGGTCCGCCGGGATGAAGATATCGTCAACTTCGTCAAGTCTAACAACTTCGACGGTTATTCCCCCGCAAACGATCCGGCAATGCGTGACAAGATCGCCGAACTGTGGATCGAAGCGCAGGTATGCCGTCTGATGACGATGCGCAGTATGTCCATCGTCAATCAAGGCGGCACCTTCACCTATGAAGGTTCAGCCGAGAAAACCTGGGCGCCAGAGCACGGCGTGCATACCACCGAGGCGATTGCGCAAATGCTCGGGCCCTACGGGCAACTGCTGAACGGCTCGCCGCACGCGGTCGAAAGCGGCGTCTACGCCCATAATCTGCAGGGCGCGTTCCAGTCCGGCATTAATCACGGCAGCACCCAGGTGATGCGCGACCAGGTGTCCCGTCGCGGGCTCGACATGCCCCGCCCACCCCGGAATTCATAGCAAACGCCCTTGAAGCCGGTTTTCCGGAAAGCTAAAGCCGGTTTCCGGGAAGCTGGCTTTCTGGACGCACCATGCCTGTCATGCGGCCTGAAACAAACGCCTTCCAGACGTCACTCGGTCGACGGCGCCCACAAGCTGGGAACGATGCACGCGCCCGCGCCAACGCCGGTGGTGTCGCCTTTCTGGTTGGTGGCGGTGACGTCCACGGTGACGCGGACGCCATTTGTCACCTTGGCGAGGCCGGTTACTTTGCCGGCAAAGGTCACGGTGTCGCCCGGGCGCACCGGTCGCAGAAAGCGCAACTCCATCATGCCGCCGCGGTTATAGACCTCGTTCCCGAAATAGCGCCGCAATAACTCCGAAGCAAACGTCAGCGACATGCGCCCCGATGCAACGGTGCCGCTGGTGCCCAGTACGCCACGCGCGGTCTCGTCGTCGGTGAACTGGCTTGGCCCCTCCGCCCCGCCGCTCTTCTCGAACAGATTGATCGCCGTCTGCGTTACGGTCTTGCTCAAGGGCGGAACTTCATCGCCTACTGTGAAAGAGCGCGTCATTGCCATTTCTTTCCGACCTCCGACGGTTGCTTGAGTTCATGCGTGATAACGCGATCCAGAAGACGACCGTCCTCGTCGACGGAAACGGCTTCGGTGACGATGTAGTTCTTGCCACGGCGAGCGTACTTGTCAGCGATCCACGCCTGAACGCTGATGCGCTTGCCGGCGATCGGCGGGTTGTAGCAATAAAATGCGCAACGCGCGTTCACCGAACCATCGTCGTGATAGGCCATGTGATAGGGCTTGACGTCCACTTTGTGCGAGATAGTCGGGAATGCAGCTTCCGGGTCCATGACGCCCGAACGGAAGTCGTCCATCATCTCTTGCGTCAGAACATAGTCGAATGAAGGCAGCTTTTCGCCCACCTCCAATTTTTCCCAGTCGAGTAATTTTGTTTTTCCTTGCGCGTGCGCCATGCTGACTTCCTTACAATAAATAGCCTGACGACCGGGGTCCGGTGGTACTCTGTCACAGACTGCTTTGAGTGACCGGACCTCGTCGTCGTCTCTACGCTATTCCTCCATTTTTATGCGGGCGTCGTCAAGTCCTCCGGCTGCCCCCAGGGCTTGCCGACTGCCCAGGCGCCACCGACGCCACGAACGCGCATTGCTTACGGCTGTTTGTCCGGCGCGTCGAGGCCAATTACACCGCGTTCGGCGAAATCGTTTATTGTCTCGGCGCTGTAGCCAAGGCGACGCAACACCGCGTCTGTGTGTTCGCCCAGCCGGGGCGGTGGAAGCCGGATCTCACCAGGGGTTTCGGTGGATTTAAGTGGTAGTCCGGCCATGCGGATCGGGCCTGCGCCAGGAACGTCGATTT
>ERZ890510.2620-NODE-2620-length-10011-cov-7.424769_pt1 | contig 10011 bp, 8 predicted proteins | sample MGYA00521265_ERZ890510 | MGnify/ENA primary metagenome ERZ890510 (study PRJEB32303, sample SAMEA104408624) | aquatic metagenome | biome: Brackish water; feature: Chemocline; material: water | place: Baltic Sea | collected 2014-10-26T21:54:00 | depth 110 m ...
GGAAGTTACTGGGGAAATTTAAGATCTATTGGAGAAAAAATTGGAAAAGTTGGTAAGACATCAGGAATTATTCCTTTTATTAAAGTTATGGATTCTTTAACGCTAGCAATAAGTCAAGGTTCATTAAGAAGAGGTTCTGCGGCTTGTTATTTGCAAATTGACCATCCTGAAATTGAAGAGTTTATTGAAATGCGAAGACCAACTGGAGGCGATGTTAACAGGAGATCTTTAAATTTACACCACGGTGTTCTTGTTACTGATGATTTTATGAGAGCTGTAGAAACAGACAGTCAGTGGGCACTTAGAAGTCCTTACGATGGAGCTGTTCAATCTACTATTCCAGCTAGAAACTTATGGATTAGATTGTTAACAGCAAGAGTCGAAACAGGTGAACCGTACATTATCTACATCGACACAGTTAATAGACAGATTCCTCAGCATCACAAACTTGCTGGTTTAAAAGTTAAGACATCAAATCTTTGTAGTGAAATTACTTTACCAACCGGGATAGACAATGCTGGAAAAGAAAGAACAGCGGTTTGTTGTCTCTCATCTTTAAATTTAGATACTTATGATGAGTGGAAAGACAATACTCAATTTGTCGAAGATGTAATGAGGTTTTTAGATAATGTGATGACTGATTTTATTAATAAAGCCCCAGAAGAATTTGCTAACGCAAAATATTCCGCAATGAGAGAAAGAAGCGTAGGATTAGGAGTTATGGGTTTACATTCTTACTTCCAGCAAAAAAACATTCCCTTTGGTTCAGTGATGAGCAAAGTTTGGAATAAAAAAATATTTAAAAATATTCAAGAAAAAGCTGATGCTGCTTCTATTACACTTGCCGAAGAAAGAGGATCATGTCCCGACGCAGAAGAATACGGAATTAAAGAAAGATTTTCTAACAAAACAGCAATAGCTCCTACCGCTTCTATTTCAATTATTTGTGGTGGAACATCCCCTGGTATAGAACCAATAGCAGCTAATAGTTTTAATCATAAAACTTTATCCGGATCATTTAATGTAAGAAATAAATATTTTAAAAAAATACTTCAAAAATATAAAAAAGATACTGATGAAGTTTGGAGTAGCATAACAACAAATCAAGGTTCGGTCTCTCATTTAGATTTTTTAACACCAGAAGAGAAAGATACATTTAAAACAGCTTTTGAGATTGATCAAAGATGGATCATTGAATTAGGTGCAGATAGAACACCTTATATTTCACAAGCTCAATCAATAAATGTTTTTATACCTGCCGACATACATAAAAAAGAACTTCACGATATTCATTTTCAAGCTTGGAAGAAGGGGTTAAAAAGTCTTTACTATTGTAGATCAAAATCTATTCAAAGAGCCGAGAATGTAACGGCTGGATCATCAACAGATGTGACTAAAAATGTTTATTCAAAAGACAATGAATCAAACAATAAAGATAATAACTATGAGGAATGTTTATCGTGTCAGTAGCCGAAAAAATTAAACCAGGAATAATTGAACCTAAAAAAATGGGTTTATTAGTAGAGAATCCTGTCTATAAACCCTTTAGATATCCTTGGTGTTATGACGCATGGCTAACACAACAAAGAATACATTGGCTACCAGAAGAAGTACCATTAGGAGATGACGTTAAAGATTGGCAAAAAAACATTACAGCAGCAGAAAAAAATCTTTTAACTCATATTTTTAGATTTTTTACACAAGCAGATGTAGAGGTAAATAATTGTTACCTAAGACACTACACAACCGTCTTTAAACCAACAGAAGTGCTAATGATGATGACAGCGTTCGCATCAATGGAAACAGTACATATTGCTGCTTATTCTCATTTATTAGATACTATTGGTATGCCAGAAACTGAATACTCTGCTTTCATGAAATACAAAGAAATGAAAGACAAGTATGACTATATGCAAGGATTTGATGTTACATCAAAACACAACATTGCAATGACAATGGCAGTTTTTTCTGCTTTTACTGAAGGACTTCAACTTTTTGCAAGTTTTGCAATTTTATTAAATTTTCCAAGACACAACAAGATGAAAGGTATGGGGCAGATAGTTACCTGGTCAGTTAGAGATGAAACTTTACATTGTAATTCTATGATTAGATTGTTTAAAGAATTCATTAAAGAGGAGCCTCAGATCTGGAACGATAAATTAAAAAAAGAAATCGTTGATGCATGCAAAACTATTATAACACACGAAGATGCATTTATAGATTTAGCTTTTCAAATGGGACCTTTACAAGGTTTAACAGCAAATGAAATTAAACAGTACATTAGATTTATTGGAAACAGAAGACTTGAACAATTAGGTCTAGATCCTATTTATGATATTAAGAAAAACCCTTTAACTTGGTTAGATAACATGTTGAATGGTGTTGAACACATGAACTTTTTTGAAGGTCGAGCTACAGAGTATTCTAAAGCTTCTACAAAAGGTACTTGGACAGAAGCATTTTCTTAAGTCTTGCATTTTAAATTCAAAAAATATTGGCGCAAAACTGGCTTGAACAAAGAGTGGGGTACCTTACTCCTTAGTCTTATCGCTGATAAAAAGCCAAAACATTTCTTAGAAATCGGTGTTTTTTGTGGAGTTACATCTCGAAATGTTTGTGAGCTATTAAACACTATTCATAATGAAGATTTTTCATATACTGGCTTTGATTTATTTGGAGAAAAAGTAGATCAAGAGCTTAATGAAGTTGAACCTGAGTATGTAAAAAGTCAAAAGTTTTCTAATCCTTTTAAACATTTTTATTACAATATTATTTTGAAGGAAAATTTAAATTCAATAGAAAGTGTAAAAAAATTTCTAAACAAATTTAAAAACAATATTAATCTAGTTAAAGGTGACACCACTAAAACGTTAACACAACATGATTTAAGTAAGATTGATTTTGCATTTATTGACGGAGGTCATAGTTACGAAACTACCTACAGCGATCTAAGTATTTTATATTCTTTTATGAAAAACAAAGGAAAAACCATACTTTGTGATGATTATATGGATGCTAGTTATATTACCGAAGTCAAAACTGCCGTTGATGCTTTTGTAAAAAAAAATAATTTAAGTTTAGAAATAGTAAAAAATAAATTTGCTGTAATCTCAACTTAATATAAATGTAACAATTAATTTAATTATGAAATTTTTTTTTTTAATAACTTGTTGGATATTCACAGTAGTTTTTGCAATTTTATTTACATTTGAAAATCCAGAAAAAATAGAAAAAATAAAAAGTAATTTTAAAAAAAACAAGAAGATTGAATCTAAAATTGTAAAAGAAAATGAAAAAATAGTAATTGCAAATTCTTTTGTGGTAAACTTATCTAAAGTTCTCGACATAAAAGCTAAAACTGCCTTTATAATTTATCCTGATGAAAAAAAGAAATTTGATCCATTAAATTTAATCATCTACACACAAACTGGTTTTAGAATAAGTGGTGCAAAAAATGAAAAATTGAATTTACCTAAATACTTTACGTTGCAGCGAAACGGAGGTGTAAAAACGATTATTTCGCTAAACAAAAAAACTTTTGCACTACTTTCAGGTAATGAAAAAAATTGTTTTTTTTCATCCGTTGTTTCTTTGATAGATGGTAAAGAAATATTTAGAACAAAATGTTTGCCAGAGAAGCCTAAGAACAATGATTTTAATGGGATGGGTAGTAGCAATGTGCATTTGAATGATTCAATTTTGTTTTCTCTTGGTACGCCAGAAAAACATGTTAGCAAGAATAGTTTATTGGCACAGGATAAAAACTCTTACTTTGGAAAGATACTTCAGGTTAAAAAAAACGATTTAATAAATATTCTTAAAAATAAATCTAAAAATTTAAAAATTGATATTTTTTCTAAAGGTCATAGAGTCCCTCAAGGATTAACTCTATTGAATGGCAAAATTTTTAATACTGAACATGGTCCAAAAGGTGGGGATGAATTAAATTTAGTGAGCCAAAATAAAAATTATGGTTGGCCAAATGTTTCTTATGGTACAAATTATCTAAAAGACAATGGTGGAGATGGAAATTCTATTCCTGTTAATCACGAGAAAAATGACTTTGAAGAACCATTATTTGCATTCGTGCCATCTGTTGGTATATCTGCATTAAATAATTGCCCTATTGTTCTTAAAAATTATTATAAAAAACCTTGTTTAATTGCACTGTCTCTTTATGGAAACAATCTAAGAAAAGGAAATTCTTTAATTATCTTTTTATTAAATGAGTCATTAGACAAAGTGACATCTGTAGAAAAAATATTTTTAAATGATCTTGTGTTAAGACATTTTGTCACAAACGGAAAAAATATTTTATACGAAGATATTAATGGCAACATCTATGTTTCTGCAGATAAAAAAGGTATTTATAAAATTGGATTTAAAAATTTTAGATAAAACTATCTTTGGTTTAAAAGTATAACTTCTCTGTGTTCACTACCTTTGTATTTAGACAATGGTCTAATTAGTTTATTTGAAGCATGTTGTTCCATTATGTGTGCTGACCAACCCGTAATTCTTGCCATTACAAATATAGGAGTGAAAAAATCTGTGTCAATTCCCATCATATGGTACATTGGGCCACACGGGTAATCTACATTGGGATGTATATTTTTTTCTTTTAACATTACCTTTTCTAATATCTCATAAATTTCAGTGTATTTTTCTTTTTTTAGAAGTTTTGCTATTCTAAATAAATAAGTTTTCATAGTTGGAACTCTTGAATCTCCACTTCTATAAACTCTGTGCCCAAATCCCATAATAATTTTTTTGTTTTTAATAGCATTTTCAATCCATTTTTTTGCTTTTTTTGGACTGCCAATTTCTTTCATCATATGCATTACTGCTTCATTAGCGCCACCGTGTAGTGGACCTTTTAAACTTGCTATTGCTCCAGTTATTGCACCATGGATATCAGATAAACTACTTGTAATAGTTCTAGCTGTAAATGTTGAAACATTGAAACTGTGTTCAGCGTATAAAATTAAAGAAACATCAAATGCTTTAACTATTTCTTTGTCAGGAACTTTTCCAAACATCATTTTGAAAAAATTTTCTGAAAAAGATAATTTAGTACTTGGGTTAATAACTTTTTTTCCTTTTCTAGATCTGAAATAAGCAGCAACAGCTGTTGGAGTTTTTGCAAATATTCTCATAGCTTTTCGCATACTTGCATCAGGAGAACTATTTTTTGTTTCTCTGTCTTCTAGAGACATTAAACTTACTACTGTTCTCGTCACGTCCATTGGATGTGCGTTTTTCGGCATTTTTTCAATATCTTTAATTATTTGCTTCGAAAGTTTTCTGTTTGTTCTTTCTTCTTTTATAAATTTTTTAAGTTGATTTTTATTTGGCAATTCTCCATTTAAAACAAGGAAGGCAACTTCTTCAAATGAGCATTTGTCACAAAGTTCTTGCACAGTGTAACCACGATAAGTTAATGAGTTAATTTCAGGCATAACTTGCGAAATGGTTGTCTCATCAACAACGATACCCAATAAACCTTTTTTTATTTCATCCTTCATAATTACTCGTGTCCTTCTGCTGAAAAGTCAGTAATTTTTTTATCTAGTGTATTATATTTCTCATATTCCACTAATTCATACAATCTTTTTCTAGTCTGCATTTTATCTATAATATTATTTTGATCACCGTTTTCAAATATTGATTTTAAACCATCTTCTACGTTTTTCATTGCTAATCGTTGTGTTGTCACTGGATATATAACAATATTATATCCTAATTTTTCAAGCTCAGTTTTGTTTAACAACTTTGATTTACCAAATTCTGTCATGTTGGCTAATAAATATTTTGTTGAAATTTTTCGAACCTTTTCAAATTCCTTCTCATCTTTCATAGCTTCTGGAAAAATCATATCTGCACCTGCATCTTCGTAAGCTTTAATCCTATCTATGGTTTTATTTAACCCCTCAACAGCATTAGCATCGGTTCTAACTATAATTAAAAAATTCTTATCTTTTCTACCGCTTACTGAATCTTTAATTTTCTTCACCATTTCTTCTCTTGTAATCAATTCTTTGTTATCTAAATGACCGCATCTTTTTAAATCGATTTGATCTTCAATGTGACAACCGGCCAATCCTTTAGCTTCAAGTGTAGAAACAGCATTTTTGCAATCTTTGAAACCTGTATCAGCATCAACTATAGTAGGTAAATCAGTCACTCTAGTTATTTGTGCTGCGCGATAACTAACTTGTTCTAATGTTGTTAAACCAATATCGGGTAGACCTAAGTCATTAGACATTACTCCACCAGAAATATAGACACCGTCAAATCCTATTTCCGCTATTAGTTTTGCACACAAAGGGTTGTAAGCTCCAGGAAATCTTAAAAGTTTTCCTGTTTTTAAAGATTTAACAAAATCAGATCTTTTCTCTGCCGCGTTTTTTTTTGTAAAGTGCATACTTATTTTTTATAAGACGATGCTCTATAAATCAAAGTATTATTTTATAAGTACGAATACACCTGTCAGAATCAACAATAATGCTAAAATATATTCAATTATTTTTTTAGTTTTTAAAGCACTAACAAAAATTCTAAGTGAATTACCAAATATTGCCCATAGAGATATTGACGGAAAACAAACAAAAGGTGCTGTTAAAGCTAAAAACATAGTTGCCTTTAAAAAATTTTCTTCCTGTGGAAAAAAACCAGCAACTGCTGCTATGGCAACGGTCCATGCTTTTGGATTTATAAATTGAAATAAAGATGCTTCATAAAATTTTAAAGGTCTGCCAGTGTCTTTTTTGGTCACACTAAATGAACCAAGCATTTTCCAACTTAAATACAAAAGATATAAAAAACATAAAATTTTCATATAATATTGCAGTGATGGAAAACGTATAAAAATATTTCCCAACCCATAGCTAACGAAAGTGATTTGAAAAAAATGGCCCAATGGAATTCCAATTAAATGGGGAAGCGTTTTAACGTATCCAAATTTCATGCCTGATGCTGTAAGCATTGCATTGTTTGGCCCAGGTGTCGCAAACATTATAAAATAATAAACGATTAAAGCTGACCAAAGAGAAAAGGTTATCATAGGTACTTAGATATTATCTTATCAAACCCGACATAATCTTTTATTAAATAATCATGTTTAATTTGCTCAACTGTTTTCTCAGTATATCCATCGGCAACTAATATGAATGGTAATTTAGCATTTGAGGCTGCCATCTCGTCAACTTCACTGTCACCAACCATTATAGTTTTTTTTAAATCACCACCAATAATTTCAACTACATTAGTTAAGTGTCGTGGATCCGGTTTATTAAATTCAAACGTATCTGCTCCAGCAACATACTCAAAATAATCAAATAGTTTTATTTTTTTTAGTAAATCAACAGCCAATCTTTCTTGCTTATTAGTACATACAGCCATTGAAATATTTTTTGATTTTGCCCAGTCTAAAAATTCAAATAAACCTTCAAAAGGTCTGCTGTTGTTTGCAATATTTTTACTGTAGTAATCTATAAATTCTTTTGTCATTTCTTTTTTTATCTTCTCATCTGTAACTTCTTTTTTAAAAGATCTTTGCATCATCATCCAAGCGCCTTTTCCTGCTAAGTTCTTTATATCTGCCAATTCCTTCGTAGGGTGGCCAAATTTTTTCATCACATGATTGTGTGCATCCATCAAATCAGGAGCTGTGTGGACTATTGCCCCGTCTAAATCAAAAAGAATTGTGTATATTTGAGTCATATTAGAAGAATTAAAAAGAAATATTTTGTGAGTTATTTAGACTCAACTTATAATATAAATAGAATTTTTTATAGCTTTTTTTATGAAGTTAAATAAAGCAGAAAAATATAAATTAGAGCAAGAAAAACTTAGAACTGCTGCACTTAAAAAAGGAGTAAATTTAATTGCTCCTGAAACTACATTTTTATCAAAAGATACTCAATTTGGAAAAAACGTAACTATTGAACCTTATGTAGTTATTGGAGCAAAAGTAAAAATTGGAAACAACGTAAACATAAAGTCTTTCTCTCACATTGAAGAAACAGTTATTGAAAACAATGTTGTTGTTGGGCCTTACGCAAGATTAAGACCAGGCACCATATTAAAATCTGGAGCTAAAATTGGAAATTTTGTAGAAACAAAAAAATCAATAATCGGCAAAAATTCTAAAGTTAACCATCTCTCTTATATCGGTGATACAACTATTGGGCAAAGTTCAAATATAGGAGCGGGCACAATCACTTGTAATTATGATGGAGTTAATAAACATAAAACAAATATTTCTGATAATGTTTTTATAGGCTCAAACACTTCATTAGTAGCACCTATAAAAATAAATAAAAATGCCATTGTAGGAGCAGGATCTGTAATTACAAAAGATATAAACAGCGATTCACTTGCCTTAACTCGAACAAAACAAACTGAAATAAAAAACTATAAACTTAAGAAAAAAAAATAGATGTGTGGAATTATAGGTATTGCTAGCAACAAATCTGTTTCAACAAATATAATTGAAGCATTAAAGCGTCTTGAGTATAGAGGTTATGACTCTGCAGGTTTAGCAACGCTATACAATAGTCAAATCCATGAAAAAAAATGTACAGGAAGAGTTGAAAAACTTGAACAAATTTTATTTAAAACTCCAGCGTTAGGTAGTGTCGGGATCGGTCATGTAAGATGGGCAACACACGGAGTGCCCAATGAAATCAATGCTCATCCTCATTCTTCGGAAGTAGTCTCTGTAGTTCATAATGGAATTATTGAAAACTCAGATGATTTAAAAAAAGATTTAGAACAAAAAGGCGCTAAATTTAAATCTCAAACTGATACTGAGGTCATTACTTTACTATTAACTGAAGAAATTAAAAATGAAACTCCTATACGTGCGGTTCAAAAAACACTTAAGAAGTTAAAAGGAAGTTTTGCTTTAGGAATTATATTTAAAAGTTTTGACAATTTAATTATTGGAGCAAGAAGAGGTAGCCCACTTGCTGTCGGTTATGCGAAAGATGAAAATTATCTTGGGTCAGACTCTTATGCCTTAAAATCAATGACAAATAAAATCAGCTACTTAGACGATGGAGATGTATGTGTTTTAACAAAAAATAGTATTGAATTTTACAATTTAGAAGAAAAAAAGATTAACAAAAAAGTTCACGTTTTATCTGACGACAAAAACCTAGCTGACAAAGGCGATTTTAAAAACTTTATGAGCAAAGAAATTTTTGAACAGCCTATTACCGTAAAAAATGGAATTAATGAATATATCGATAAAATTAAGAACGACATTAATCTATACAACTTTCCAATAGATCCAAAATTGATAGAAAAGATTGTCCTTATTGCTTGCGGAACCGCTTACCATTCATGTTTAGTTGCTAAATATTGGCTTGAAGAGATGTCTAATATAGATGTAGAGATCGATGTCGCATCTGAATTTAGATATCGAAAAATAAAATTTAATAAAAAAAATTTATATGTTTTTGTTTCACAATCTGGAGAAACAGCTGACACAGCCGCTGCTCTTCAATTATGCAAAGATAATAACGTTAAAACCTGCGCAATTGTTAATGTTGTTGAAAGTTCTATAGCTAGAAATTCTGATTGGGTTCTTCCTTTACATGCCGGGCCTGAAGTTGGTGTTGCTTCAACAAAAGCATTTCTTGGTCAAATGTTAATTCTTTATATCCTTTGTTTAAAAATTTCATTTAACAGAGATGAAATAAATAAAGAAGAATATATAAAAAAAATAAATAATTTAATTAAACTTCCAAAAGCAATTGATGAAGTTCTTAAGCAAGAAGACCAGATCCAATTAGTTGCAAAAGATATTTACGAGTCAAAAGGATCGATGTTTTTGGGCAGGGGAACATCTTATCCAATAGCTTTAGAAGGAGCTCTTAAATTAAAGGAATTATCCTATCTCCACGCTGAAGGCTATCCTGCTGGAGAAATGAAGCATGGACCATTGGCTCTTATTGAAGATGGTTTACCTGTTATTGTTATAGCGCCAAGAGATAAATATTTTGA
>ERZ890510.2622-NODE-2622-length-10003-cov-202.411339_pt1 | contig 10003 bp, 10 predicted proteins | sample MGYA00521265_ERZ890510 | MGnify/ENA primary metagenome ERZ890510 (study PRJEB32303, sample SAMEA104408624) | aquatic metagenome | biome: Brackish water; feature: Chemocline; material: water | place: Baltic Sea | collected 2014-10-26T21:54:00 | depth 110 m ...
AATATAGTATTATTTAATTTATAAAATCATAATAATTGTTTTTTAAATTCTAAATTTTTCATACAAATAAAAATTTCATATGGACAATAAATTTTCATGAAGACTTGTTAGATAAAATAAATCATTTTTTAACTATTGAATTTTCTTAATAATTATGAATCTATATTTAGAAATTCACAAAAATTTTCTTTAATGAATTATTGTATTTTTTATGTATGAATTTAAAATATCAAATTCTGATTAATATTCAATTTAGGCTAATTTTGATGTAATTTAGAGGCCATCTCTAAAGTTTCATCTACCATTTCTCTTAGTTTACTTTTAGCATCTTCATCAGTTACTGAATTTTCTTTTATAGATTCTGTGGTCAGAAATACTGCCTTTGGATTTGTTATTACTCTGAAATATGACATCAATTGTGTGATTAATGTCTGGACATTAATAAAACCAATATTTCCTGCAGCTAGAATCGTAATCCCAGCAACTTTTCCTGGAGTTTTTTTATAATTTACATATTCAAATAGATTTTTCAATGCTGAACTAAAAAATGAATTATAGATTGGTGAGCCAATTAACCATACATCTGCATCCATAATATCATTAGCAGCATCTTTTGTTGTACTGTTGTATTCTATGTCTGGTCCTCTATAGTATTCAATTTGATTATCAGATAGATTGATTAATTTTGTTTCTTGATTTTTTGATTTGGCATATTCAAAAACATATTTCATTATGATTTGTGTATTTGCGTTTTTTCTTGGGCTACCAGAAATTACAACAATTTTCATATATTCAGCCATTTGTCTTTGTATTTAAATTTCTATGAGGTGTAGAAATTAAGCGGGCTTGAAGGGCTTCGATCCCTCGACCTATAACTTAGGAAGCTACTGCGCTATCCATGCTGCGCTACAAGCCCAGCAAAAAAAACATTCTTAATTATTTAAGCGTAATCTAAGTTATCTTTGATCATGGTTTGAATTTTTTTCCAATCTTTATTTTCCTTGTCATTCCATTTTTCAAAAAATACAACATCTTTCAATTCTAGTCTTGGTAACCATCCTTTAGTTTCAAGATCTGGTTTCTCTGCAAATTCATCAACATATCCTAAACACAAGTATGCAATAGGAATTACATGTTCAGGTAAATCTAAAGTTTCTTTTAATGTATCATTTGATAGAATGCTTACCCAGCCTAAACCTACTCCTTCTGTTCTAGCTGATAACCACAAATTCTGAATTGCACAACATACACTATAGAGTCCTGCTTCAGGAATACTTGATCTACCAATTACAAATGGACCAAATTTTGTAGGATCATACGTTACACAAAGATTAACGGGAGATTCTAAAATACCTTCTAACTTGAATGAAAGATATTTTGATCTTTTTGGTTCTTCGACTAATTGTGATGAGCGATTTTTTTCTTCTTCAAAAGATTTTTTTATTTTCTTTTTTGTATCAATATCTTTAATTAAAATAAAATTCCATGGTTGAGAAAATCCTACTGAAGGCGCATGATGTGCTGCGTTAAGAATTTTTGATAAAACCTCATCCTCTATTGGCTTTGAGATAAAGTGAGATCTTACATCCCTTCTTGAATAAATTGCCTTGTAGAAGCCTCTTTTTTCTTCATCAGTAAAATTTTCTGTCATCTTTTTTGTACCTTCTTTCTTTCTTTTGTTAAACGTTAATAATGTCAATTGTTTGATTTATTTTTCAATGGGCCTGTAGTCTAGCTGGTTAGGATACTGCCTCGACATGGCAGTGATCATGAGTTCGAATCTCATTAGGCCCACTTTTTAATTATAACTCGTTTTGAACTCTTTGTCAACTTCACTCCATGTAGTTTGACTAGTAATTTTTCCTTCAGCAGAAAAACTAGTGATTCTTTCATTAATGACATCTTCATAAATTTCTGAATTGACTTCAGACTTGTTTAGAACAAATATATTTTTTAAAGGAATTTCTGCATCTGGATAAAACAAGGCTCTTCCAGGTAATGCAATATCTGCAGTAGAATACAACCCAGATCCTAATAATTTACCATCACCATATAATTTGTAATCTATAACTGAAACGGTTAATGTTTTGTTACTGGGATTTTTTATTAAAAATGTAACTTGAAACTTTGCTTGATTATCAACTGTGTTTACATCTAATAATTTTACGTTTGTTAATTTAATTTCAACTTGATCAAGTTCAACATTATCTAGACTGGCATAGAAAATAATTCCTCCCATTAATGCAAAAACCCCAACAATAGCTAGATACACTGTTACCTTGCTTTGAAGTGCCATTTCATTGATTTCAGATTTGTACAACTAAAAAAGGTTGTCAAGATCCAAATACATAATATTTGATTTAAAATATCATAAACTATGACCGCAATAGAGCAGGCAATTATCACTTGGATTCATCTTATAGCTGCTGCAATTTGGGTTGGTGGTTCTTTATTTATTGGAATCGTGTTTTCTCCACTTTTAAAAACAATGACAAGTTCTGTTGAAGAACGAATGCAAATTATGATTCGTGTTGGTAAACGATTTAACAAAATTGCTGTTCCTTCGTTGATTATTTTGATGTTAACTGGTTTGTATACTTCAAATGCATTAATTGGAAATCCTGATCTCCTTGTTTCAACGAGTTATGGAAAATTTTTAATTATTAAAATAATTCTTGTAATTGCATTAATTATTACATATGCTGTCCATGTTAGAGTAATTCGTAAAGATGTTGAAGAAAAAATCATGTCAAATAAAATGTCAGAGCCTGAAATTCAAAAATTAAGAAAAAAAATTATCATCCTTGGAGAGATTACAGTAGTTTTATCTGTAGCAATTCTATTTTTTGCTTCATTACTTGATGCTGGGGTTTGAGATTCCTTCAATTATTACTTCAAAACCATTACTTGTTTTTCCGATACCATATTTACAACCTGTAATTTTGGATGTCACAAACAAATTTGTCTCTAAATGTTTTGTAATTTCTTTAATTGGCAAAATTGTTTTTCCACTAGCTAAACTTGCAGGAACTATTAGCATATCTGCTAAATTATCATCAATTGCATAATTTTTAATAAAATTATCCATGTCTAAATCAAATTTACCCGTTTTTTTATTATACAATGCATCAATTCCTATAATGGAATCATCATCAATACTGTAAATTAACAAGGATGCACCTGAATCTAATGCCTCTTCTGATTTAATTTCTACATCAACAATAAAATTTGCATCAGTTAATTGTTTGACAATTTCATACACTTTATTTTCAATTTCATTGTTTGTAAATTTTGAAAATGAACAAATCAATCTAACTTCATTTGTTTTTCGTTTTGAAAATAATATTGATTTTACATTAGATGGATTAACTTGTAATTTTATTTCTCCACCACCTTTGGGATAATAACCTCGTTTAATTAATTCAAGTGAAAAATTTATTCCCATTCTTGAATATGCTTCTTGTAATACATGTTGAGTATAATCAATAGTAGGACTCCAAAGAACATCTGTTCCACCTTTAATTCTTAAATTAAATTGTTTTTTAGACATTGCAACAACTGGAATTAAGACTTGTAAAATTAATGGAATACTTCCAGCAGTACCTACATCTTCAACTAAATCTAAATTTTTAGCGTCACCTGGTATGAATTTAATTTCCGTAGACCCAACTTCTGCTCCAATAACTTTAGCGTTTGCAATTTTTTGAAGAATATTAATCGCTGTTAGATGCTGTGGTCTTAATCCAGAAATTTTTCTATTTTTTCTTATGTTTTCCAAATGAATTGGTTGTTTTGTAATACATGATAATGCAATTGCTGAACGAATAATTTGTCCTCCACCTTCACCATGACCTCCATTAATTTTTAGAAAATCCATAATTTTTTCTAATAACTACTCTTTATGATAGTTTTTTAAAAAGAAATTTTCTATAGTTTGTATGAATGGTTTGTTGATAGGTCGATTCCAACCTTTTCATTTAGGTCATCTAGAAGCATTACAATTTGCATTATCAAAAGTTGATAAATTGTGGGTAGGTTTAGGCAGCTCTAACAAGCCTGTAGAAAAAAATAATCCATTTACTGTAGAACAACGAAAAGAAATGATACTTTCATCTATTGATGATTCAATGAAAGAAAAAATTTCAATTTATTTTATTCCGGATTTAGATAATCATATGAAATGGGTAGAAAAAATAGATACTATTGTTCCTAAATTTGATATAATTTTTTCAAATGATGACTTGACAAAACACCTGTATTCAAAAAGAAATATTCAAGTTCTCTCTATTCCATTTCTCAACAGAGAATCATTATCTGGAACTAATATTCGCGATCTAATAATTCACGATCAGAAATGGGATGATTTTGTACCTGATGGAACTAGAAATTTTTTGGAAAAAACTGGTGCCAAAGAACATTTGAAAAATCTCTAATTATAAATAAACCCCATAACGAACTGTGATAGATAACATATGGAATATCTTTCAATGCTCCCTGGTCCGACAAATGTACCTAATAGAGTAATGAGGGCAATGCTTGCACCTATTATCAATCACAGAAGTGATGATTTTGTAGAATTGTACACTGATGTAGTTGACAAAACTCAGCAAGTATTTGAAACACAAAACGATATTGTAGCATTATCTGCATCAGGAACTGGTGCAGTTGAAGCAAGTGTTGTAAATTTAGTTAAAAAAGGTGATAAAATTATCATTCCTGTAAATGGAGAATTTAGTAGACGATTATCAGAATTAATTGAAGGTCAAGGTGGTAATGTTGTTAAACTTGAAACTCCACCTGGAGAAAATGCAACTTTTGATCAAGTTAAAGAAGCATTTGATAATAACAAAGATGTAAAAGCATTCTATGTTGTTCACAATGAAACTTCTACAGGAACAATGGTAAATTATCTTGATAAAGTATCTGACTTAACATCTAGAAATGATGCATTCTATGTAGTAGATTCAGTTTCACTACTTGGTGGTGCTCCACTTCCAGTTGATAAATGGAATATTGATGTATGTATGACTGGTGCACAAAAAGCAATAGCTGCCCCTCCAGGAATTTCACCAATATCTGTTAGTGCTAAAGCCAAAAAATACATGATTGAAAATCCACCACCTACAATGTATTTCAATTTAGCAAGATATTTCAAATTTTATGATGGAGAAAAACATACTCCTTTCACACCTGCACTTCCATTACTCTATGCATATAGAGAAGCATTAACTATGATCTTAGAAGAAGGACTACAAAATGTCTTTAAACGTCATAAAGTTTGTTCAAATGCATTATACTCTGGATTAAGTGCAATGGGTCTATCTCCATTTGCAAAAGAAGAAGATCGTTCAATCTCAATTGTTGCATTAAATTACTTGGATGGACTTGAAGACAAAACTTTCAGAAGTACACTAGCTGATAAATTCAAAGTACTAGTCGCTGGTGGCTTTGGTGATCTTAAAGGCAAAGTATTCAGAGTTGGATGTATGGGAGAAGTTAGTCCATATCATGTTATGAGAACTATTTCTGCAATTTCATCTACACTAGTAATGATGGGATATGATGTGGATGCTAAAGCAGGACTCAAAACTGCAGAAGAAAAACTAAAAGCTCTGTAACCCTGTTAACTTAATATAAGGAAATTCGAAACCGATCACATTGACTTTCAATAAAGGCTCTTTAATTCTAGTTGATTATACTGCAAAGGTAAAAGACACTGAAGATATTTTTGATACAACAATTGAAGAAGATGCAAAAAAATTTTCTATTCATGAAGAAAATTTCAAGTATCAACCAAAACTAGTTTCTATTGGCGAAGTTTCTTATCCTGTTCTAAAAGGACTTGATGAAGCACTTGCAAAAACAGCTGTTGGTGATAAACTCACAATCGAAGTAACTCCAGACAAAGGTTTTGGTGAAAGAGATGCTGGTAAAGTTAGAATGATTCCTATTAGAAAATTAGGTGAAGACGCAGAAAAAGTTACAGTAGGTGATTCAATTGAAGTTGATAATAAAAAAGGAATAATTCGTTATATCGGTTCTGGCAGAGTTCAAGTAGATTATAATCACAGATATGCTGGAAAAACAATTCTATTTGATGTTAATGTCATTAAATCACTAGATACTCCAAATGATAAAATCGATAGTATTCTCAAAAACAGATTACCTGTTGAGGATACAAAAATTGTATTTGATTTGAAGGATAAAGAAGTTAATATTGTAATTCCTGAGGAAATTTTACGTGCTGATGGATTACAAATCATGAAACACTTTATCCAACTAGATGTTTTCAAATTTGTTCCAACTTTAGGAAAAGTAAATTTTATTGAAACACATGTGAATAAACAAACTCAGGAAAAGAAATCTGAAGTAAAAGAAAAAGCTCCTGAACCAAAAACTGCTTAAATTACATTACAGGATTTTGCAATACTTTTAGCTTTTCTTTCAGTCATGTTTATTTCTTTCAAAATTGTATATCTTTCAGGTCGTAAATCTTGAGCAATCATTAACGCATCAATTACTTGATCATCAGTCAAACCGATTTGTTTTGCAGTAGTTGGAGCTTTTACATCTTTTAATGTTTTTATTATTTTTTTCCAATTCTGTCCTTGAAGTTTTGTAATCATGATGGCACCTATTCCACATTTTTCTCCATGCAATCCTTTTCCTGGAGCAATTTTATCTAATGCATGAGAAAAAAGATGCTCCGCACCTGAACATGGTCTACTACTTCCAGCAATACATGATGCAACTCCTGCGCTGATTAGAGCTTCAACTATTACTCTTGCATCAATTCCATTTTTGGCATATTGACTTGATTTTTCCATTACTATTTCTGCACTCATTATTGCTAAATTTGCTGAATATCTTCCATAGTACTCACCTGTTTTATCTCGTCCTAATTTCCAATCTTTAACAGCACTGATATTTGCCACCAAATCTCCACATCCACTTGCAAGTAATCTGGATGGTGCTTTTTTAATTATATCAATATCTACAAAAACCCCTAATGGTGCTGTAGCAACAATTGAATGGGGTTTATCACTTTTTATTGAAACAAATGGGCTAGCTATTCCATCATGCGATGCTGCGGTAGGAACACTAACAAATGGAATATCTAAATTAAAAGCAATCATTTTTGCAGTATCTACAGAACGTCCTCCCCCTATTCCTGCAATTATGTCACTATGATCTTTTTTTACTTCAATCTGAACTTTCTTTAAATTACTAAACTGATTATCTTTTGTAATATGCCACACAAATTTTATTTTTTTATTTTTTAATGATTTCTCAATTTTTTGTTTAAGAATTTTTTTTACATGAATTCCTGAGATTAATGACACTTTCTTAGGTTTAGTTAGACTATGAAGAAAACTAGCAAAATCATTGATGTTCTTTTCTCCTATCTCAATGAGCCTAGGTAATTCCATTCTGTGCGATTCCATGCGATCATGATTTTTTATCATTATTTATGATTTCAGCGGATCAAGAAGTTATTTAAAAGGGGGCGATTCTATTTACTTTATCTTAATAGGTGTATTTTGTCAAATAACGTTGAAGAAAAAATTCTGCATGGGACTACCACAGTAGGTATCAAGGCTAAAGACGGTGTCGTATTATGCGCCGACATGAGAGCCAGCGCAGGCTATTTTATAGCAAATAACAATACTATGAAAATTCAACAAATCGATTTACACGCAGGATTAACCTTAGCAGGTGGCGTTGCAGACGCACAAAACATTGTTGATGTTTTACGCTACCATTCTAATCTTCACAGAGTTGACAAACAAAATTCAATCTCAATTCATTCACTTGCAAGACTTTGTTCATTGATATTTCATCAAAATAGAGGTTATCCATTCATGGCTGATATCTTACTTGGTGGATATGATGCAAATGGTCCTTCATTATTTAATGTCGACATGTTTGGTTCAGTAGAAGAGAAATCATATGTAACAACTGGTAGCGGTTCTCCAGTAGCTTATGGTTTACTAGAAGAAGAATACAGAGAAGACCTTACAATTGAAGAAGCAAAACAAATAGCTCTAAGAGCTGTTAAAGCTGCAATAACTAGAAACATTGGTACAGGCGATGGAATTAACATCGCAGTTATGGACAAAGACGGTTTCCGTCTATTAACAGATGAGCAAAAGAAAGCCGTCATCGAACTTTAGTGATTTAATGCAACGAAAATATCAAGAAAAAGAATCAGCTCCTAGTAGCCAGAATATAATGGCCACCATACTGCAAAGTATGCCTAAAGAGGCAAGTATAACAAAAATAGAATACGAAGGACCAAGAATTGCTCTTTATACAAATTCTCCACGTTACCTAATAGAAAATAATGATACAATTTCTAAACTTGTAAACATAATCAAAAAAAGAATTGTTGTTAGAACTGATGAATCAATTAGAAAACCGGAAGCTGAAGCAAGAAAAATTTTGGCAGATTGTGTTCCAAAAGAAGCTAATCTACAAGGAACTGTTTTTGATATCACCACCGGTGAAGTATCAATTGAAGTAAAAAGACCTTGGTTGTTACAAAGAGATGCAAAAGAATTCAATCATGCTGAAGTAACTGAGAAGATAGGTTGGAGATTACGAATTAGAAAATCTACAACCATCCCTTCACGTACAATTCAAACAATCAATGCAACTCTAAAACAAGCCTCTGATGAAAGAAGTAAACAGCTAAAACAAGTAGGCGATGAAATTTTCAGACCTCGTTTATCTCAAAGAACCGAAGTATCACTTCATACTCTTGGTGGATTTGGCCAAGTAGGACGATCTTCAATGTTACTATCTACTCCTGAAAGCAAGATTCTCATTGATTGTGGACTTAATCCTGGCGCACGCTCTCCAATGGATGCATTTCCAAGATTAGATTCTCTAAACATTACTCTAGATGAACTTGATGCTATAGTTATTGGACATGCACATTTGGATCATACTGGATTCCTACCAGCATTATGCAAATATGGATACAAAGGCCCAATCTATTGTACTGAACCCACATTACCAATGATGAATTTAATTCAATTAGATGCAATCAAAGTAGCTGCAGCTCAAGGTAGAATGCCAATTTATGCTGAACGAGATGTAAAACAGGTCATGAGACAAACAATTACTTTACCATACGGAACTGTAACTGATATTTCTCCTGACATTAAACTAGTTTTTGCAAATGCAGGTCATATTTTAGGTTCTGCTTTATGTCACTTTCATATTGGAAATGGTGATCATAACTTTGTTTATTCAGGTGATATTAAATTTGGAAAAAGTATTTTATTTGAAGCTGCAAGTTGGAATTTTCCAAGAGTTGAAACCTTATTGATTGAAAGTACGTATGGACTTAAAGAAGACATCCAACCAACTAGACAAGAAGTGGAATCTTCTTTCATCAATGCTGTAAATAACACATTAGCAGATGGCGGCAAGGTTTTGATTCCTATACCAGCAGTTGGACGTGCACAAGAAATTATGATGGTAATTGATCACTATATGAAATCAGGAGAAATGGTTGAAGCACCAGTCTTTACAGAAGGAATGATTTCAGAGGCATCAGCAATTCACGAATCTTATCCTGAATATCTTGCAAGAGAACTTAAACAAAAAATACTAGAAACTGATGATAATCCATTTGATTCTGAATACTTTACTAATATTGAACATGCAGATGCTAGAGAAGAACCTATGAGAGATAATTCACCATGTATTATCTTGGCAACATCTGGAATGTTAGAAGGTGGACCAGTTTTAGAATATTTCAAAAATATTGCACCTGATAAAAAGAACAAAGTACTGTTTGTTTCTTACCAGGTAAATGGAACTATGGGAAGAAGGGTTCTTGATGGTTCTAAACAAGCAACTATGTTAGGTAAAGAAGGAAAAGTTGAAGTTGTTTCAATTAATTGTAGTGTTGAAAGACTAGATGGTTTTAGTGGACACAGTGATTATAACCAATTAATGTCATTTGTACAAAGATTAAGACCAAAACTTCGTC
>ERZ890510.2626-NODE-2626-length-9996-cov-5.135198_pt1 | contig 9996 bp, 2 predicted proteins | sample MGYA00521265_ERZ890510 | MGnify/ENA primary metagenome ERZ890510 (study PRJEB32303, sample SAMEA104408624) | aquatic metagenome | biome: Brackish water; feature: Chemocline; material: water | place: Baltic Sea | collected 2014-10-26T21:54:00 | depth 110 m ...
AGCAGTCGCTCGTCCGCGGTAAGCAGGACGAGATCGAACACCAAGGCTGTCGCCGCCAGAAAGCGATCTGCTGGATCCTGGTGCGGCAACTCGACGGTGCGGCTGCGAAGTGCGACCTCGCCGGTCAACGGCGCCTCTATCAGGGGTACTGTCGACAGGACAGCGCGGATCCACGATTCTGGATCTGCCGAATCGACTACGACACGCCCCTTCTCAACGAGCAGACAGATCTCCCACAGAGAGATCGGCGAGATCCACAGTTCGTTGCCGGCGTCCTCGAGGGCCTCCCGAACCGGCGCAGCCAGCCTGTCAGGCTCCAGAAGACTCCACAGCAGGATGTGCGTGTCGAGCAGGCACCTCACTGTCCCAGGACCTCCCAGTCCTGTGCCAACGGAGACACGATGTCACCCGTGATCCGCGCTGTGCCAGCGAAGCTACCCAACCACGCCGATGTCGGTTGCGGCGGCGGCGGCGGCACCACGAGGGCTATGGGCTCGCCGCGTTTCGTTACCAGGACAGGCTTCCCGGTCTTGCGGACCTGATCCAACACCTTGAGGCATGTCGCCTTGAATTCGGAAATGGCAAGTGAGTCGGGCGATTGTGGCATGGGGATCCTCCTGTGGCTTTGATTTTCAATTTTACTATAGTCATTGACCATAGTCAAATTGTATCCCAGTTGCCTCTGACGCCCACGGCGTCTTCAAGGTAAACTCCAGCCTCTCTGCATGGACGAACCGCAGTCGACCCGAGGCCACCGGGGGACGTACGACGTACCGGCACAGCTGTTCCAGGCGGCGCCGGTCCGTGGCCTCCACACGAGTGGCCGCGTGTAGCGAGAAGCCCCGTGAGGCATAGCACAACGCGCCGGCGCGGAAGCCATCCCCGGCGACACGATCGTGTTCGACGTAGACAACGGGTCCCGGCAACTGGCGAAACGCGGGGAGCAGCCGGGCGACATCGTGCGGGTGCTGACCGATGGTCGGTTCATCGAGGACATGAATGATGTCCTCGAGGCGACTCGTCAGCGCCACGGCAAGGCGGACACGCTGGGCTTCTCCTCGCGACACCGAAGGGGACGATCGGTCGAGGGCGATATAGCCCAGCCCGACGTCGTGCAGGGCGTCGAGTCGGCAGTCGATTTCGCGATGCAGGCGTGCCGCTGAGGATGGCAACCCGGTGCTGGCGAGTCGTGCCGCTGCGGCATCCACAGAAAGGGCGAGTAGATCGGGGAGTCGCAGGTCGGACCAACGCACGGCGGCTGCTTCGGGGAACAGGCCCGTGTCGGCGCAACGCGTGCAGCCGGAACCCTCGCAATGGGGGCAACCCAGCTTGAAGTGTACCGGCTCCAGCGCTTCGAACCAGGTGCCGCAGGTGGCGCAGACCGGCGCCGACGCCAGCCGCTCCGTGTCGTTTTCGCCACGCAATTCCAGCGTGTGCACGCCCAGCTTCCGGACGGCGTCAACGACCTGTCGCGCCCGCTGCACCGGGATCCTGCCTTCGATCTGGTCGATCTCGATATCGATGTCATGGGGACGGCTGGCATCGAGACGGCGGGCGCGATAGGGCTTGCCGTCCACCCGTAGTTCCGCGGAAAACTCGCGTTGCAGGGTGGCGAGCAGGGTCTGGTGGCTGCCGGGTGTGGCGCGCACGAGAGGGGCCACGACCGTGACCGGATGATGCTGCGCCACCCGCATCAGATGGTCGACGGTTTCGTCCGTCGTCAGCACCGTGACCGGCGTGGCGCAGACCGAACAGTGGCGATCACCGAAACGCGAGTAGAGAAGGCGCAGCAGCGGGTGCAGCCCCGAGGCCGTGGCCAGCGTCGAACCGGGATTGCGGTTGAGCAGGTTCTGACCCACGGCGATCGCCGGGCCGAGACCGGAGATGGTGCGCACGTTGGCGGGGGGCAGCCGCTGACTCGGGGAGGCGTTGCCGAAGACGTCGAGGAAGCGGCAGCTCGCCTCGTGATACAGCGTATCGAAGACGAGGGTCGTTTTGCCAGAGCCGGATACGCCGGTGACAACGGTCAGGCCATCGCCGATTTCGACGTCGACGTCACGCAGGTTGTTCTCGGTGGCCCCCCGTATGGATACCGGCATCTCGCGCCTCCCAGGTGCAGGGAGACAATGTCGCCAATGGCTCTGCCTGTGCAATAAATCGGCGGCAAGGAATCGGCGCCGGGCGCATCGACATCGTAGCACGCCCACACCGACGTGGCTTGGTCGCCGCGGCGGTACAGCCACAGGGCCCCCCGAACACTCCCGGGAGGCCCTGTTTCCGAAGCGGGGTTCGCTGCGGCTATCTCAGCAACGTCATCTTGCGGACCTGGACGAAGCTGCCGGCCTGCAGCCGGCAGATGTAGACGCCCGTCGCCATGGGCTGACCGTGGGCATTGCGGCCGTTCCAGTGGACGGTGTAGGCGCCAGCCTGCGCTTCCTCGCTGACCAGGCGCAGGACCTGCTGGCCGAGGAGGTCGAAGATTCTCAGTTCCACCGTCGCCGGCTCGGGCACGTCAAAGCGGATCACCGTCTCCGGGTTGAAAGGGTTCGGCGCGTTCTGGTACAGGGCGTACTGTGTCGGCACGGCTTCACCGACGGCCACCGGCCGGGCGGCGCCTTTGCCCTTGCTGTGGGGCACGAAGACCTCGCCCGACACGATGGCGGTGTTGTCGTACTGGTCTGTCACCGTCACCGTCACCGTATAGGTCCTGCCCGCCTTGTCGCTGCCGTCGCGCTCGGCGCGCAACTGCACGCCCGTCACGTCGCCGGCAGCATCGGTGTCGATCTGCCAGTCCGGGACCGTGCTGCCGTCACCGGGGCCGTTGATCAGCTGATTCGACGCGACGGCGACGGCCAGCACGGGCGCCGGGTCCACCAGGTCGATCGCCGTGATCGGCCCGCTGACGCGTTGCAGCTTGTGGTTCACGGGCCACAGGTCGGCGGTGTCCAACGGCAGGTTGATCACCGGCGGTGTCGTGTCGATGACCTGCACCGTCTGCAGTGCATGGCCGACGTTGCCGACGCTGTCGACTGCGGTCCAGGCTACCGTCGTGCGCCCTACCGGGAACGTTGCTGGCCCGTCGTGGCGCACCGCCACGGCGAGGCTCACCAGGTCGAAGGCGTGGCCCAGGCCCACGTCAACCAAAGTCAGCGGCCCCGTTGCTTCGACGCCGAGGATGCTGTCAGGCGGCGTGACCACGGGCGCCGTCGTGTCCACCAGCTGCACGGTCTGAGCCACCTGGCCCACGTTGCCAGCCAGGTCCGTCGCCGTCCAGGTGACCACTGTCGGCCCCATGCGGTAAGACTGGGGCGCGTCGCTGACGAGGGAGACCACGCCCACCACGTCCGTCGCCATCGCTGTGCCCTGGTCGTAGGGGGTCTCCTTCCCGGTGGCCTCCACGACCCGGTCGCCGGGGGAGGTGACGACGGGTGCCGTCGTGTCGACGACCTCGACGGTCTGCGTTGCCGTCCCCGCGTTGCCCGCCGAGTCGGTCGCTGTCCAGGTCACCGTCGTCGTGCCCACCGGATAGACGGACGGAGCGTCGTTGGCGAGGCCCACCACGCCCACCAGGTCCGTCGCCATCGCCTGACCGATCGTCACCGGGCTCAGCGGCGCCGTCGCCTCCCAGGCGACCACCACCGCCGGCGGCGTCACTGTCGGCGCCGTCGTGTCGACGACCTCCACGCTCTGCTTCGCCATCGAAGTGTTGCCACGGGCGTCCGTCGAGGTCCATGTCACCGTCGTCGTACCCACCGGATACACGGCGGGTGCGTCGCTGGTGACGGCGACGCTGCCATCCACCAGGTCGATGGCGTTGGCAGCGCCGATGGCGACGGGCGACTGCCGTGCCGTCGCCTCGTACGCGACCACGTCGGGCGGCAGCGTGATCGCCGGTGGCGTTGTGTCGATGATCGTGATCCTCTGCGTTGCCTGACCCTCATTGCCGGCCGCGTCGACGGCGTACCAGGTCACGACCGTGTCGTCCAGGGGCATCGTCGCCGCCGCGTCGCTGCGGATCGCCACGACGCCGACGGCATCGGTCGCCGTCGCCTGCCCCGGGTCGACGGGTGTCTGCGGCCCCGTCGCCTCCAGCGTGCGGCCCGCCGGCGCCGTCACCATCGGCGCCGTCGTGTCGACGACCTCGACCGTCTGCGTCGCCGTCCCAACGTTGCCCGTCGCGTCGACAGCGGTCCATGTCACCGTCGTCGTCCCCACTGGGTACGCTGCCGGCTTGTCGCTCGACAGGCCGGTGACGCCGACGGCGTCGCTCGCCGTCGCCAGGCTGATGGCCACGGGACTCAACAGCGCTGTCGCCTCTACGGGGCCGACGTTGGCCGGGGTGTTGACGACCGGCGGCGTCGTGTCGACGACGATCACCGTCTGCACCGCCGTCCCCGTATTCCCCGCCGTATCCATCGCCCGCCATGTCACGAGCGTCGTACCCACAGCGAATGCCGTGGGCGCGTCGCTGACGACGCCCTGGACGCGGCCGTCCACCAGGTCAGCCGCCGTCCCCAGCCCGATGTCCACGATGGACTGCGACGCCGTCGCCTCGACCTGCAGGTCTCTGGGTGCGGTCACCACCGGCGGCGTTGTGTCGACGATCGTCACGATCTGCGTCACCGAGGCCGCGTTGCCCGCCGCGTCGGTCGCCGTCCACGTCACGGGAGTGTCGCCGACTGCGAACGAAGGGGGCCCAGCGCTTTGAACCGCGACGACGCCCACCAGGTCGGTCGCCGTTGGCGCCGTCAAGGTGACGGGCGTGCCGGGGCCGGTCGCCTCCAGCGTGATCGCCGGCGGCGTCGCCAGGGTCGGCGGCGTCGTGTCGACGATCGTCACCAACTGATTCGCCGTGCCGCTGTTACCGTGCACATCCGTCGCCGTCCACGTCACGGTCGTGACACCGACGCCGAATCCTGCCGGCGCGCCACTGACGGGCGACACGATCCCGTCGACAAGGTCCTGGGCGGACGCGTCGCCGAGGGGTGGCGACGTCAGTGGCCCCGTGGCTTCGGCGGTGACCGCCACCGGCGGCGTGACGACGGGCGCAGTCGTGTCGACGATCTCCACCCGCTGCGTCGCTGTGCCGGTGTTGCCCGCCGCGTCGGTGGCCTTCCAGATCACTTCTGTCTCGCCCACCGGGTAGCTCGTCGGACCCACGCGGGTAACTGTGGCCGTGATGTCCACCAGGTCCGTCGCCGTCGCCGACCCGGTCGGCAGGCTGGTGAGGGCCGCTGTGGCCTCGATGCCGGTCACATCCGCCGGTGCGTCCAGCGTCGGCGGCGTCGTGTCAACGATGACGATCCGCTGCGTCGCCATGCCCGGATGCCCGCTGGCGTCCTCCGCCGTCCACGTCACCACCGTCAGACCGATCGGATAGCTGTCCGGGGCATCGCTGTCCACGGGCACAAAGCCGTCGACCAGGTCCGTTGCCGTCGCTGTGCCGATGGCGACCGTTGTCAGCGGTCCCGTCGCCTCCACCTCGACGTCGGCGGGCGGGACAACAGCCGGGCCTTGGTCAGCCAGCAGGTCGTCGTTGCCCTCCAGTTCCTGGACGGCGTTGGCCGCGCTGACGAGGGTCAGTTCCTCTTCCACCTCGCCCTTCTTCTGCAGGTACGCGTCGTAGATGAAATCCTTGTAGCTCTGCGGCGCGTTGGGATCGATCAGCGACGCGCCGTAGACGATCTGCAGCGCCAGCAACTCCAGGTTGTTATACGTGTAGATCAAGTCCGAGGGGTTGAAGGGCAGTCGCGTCACGTACGACTCCCCCAGGACGCTGTAGTTGAGGTCGAGGACCACGGGCCGCTCGGCGATCAACTCCTGCAGGCTGCCCGAGAACCGACCTCCCGCCACGTGGAAGGCGTTCGATCCCGCCTCGAACAGGGCCAGGCCCGATTGCGACGCCGCCGTCGCCACCGACATGGCGTTCACAGTCTCCTGGGCGATGGCCACGGCGACCAGCGCCGTCTCCCGCTGCACGATCAGGACGGCCACGCGGGGGTCCAGGTCCACGGGCAGCTGCTCGATGCCGGCCACCAGGATCGCCAGGGAGGTGTTGGCCGCCGTCAAGGCCCCGCGCGCCACCTGCAGCGCGGTCGTCCGGGCGGCGATGAGACCGTAGTAGTTGGCGTTGCTGAGGGTGCACTGGGCCCGCTTCGTCAGGTCAGCGACCGTCGCCGTCTTCACGCACTTGCCGGTGAAGGGGTTGCGCAGGACGCAGATTTTCTTGGTCTGGTTGCAGGTCTTGATCTTGCTTTGGTAGCTGTCGATCTGGTCTTCGAGATGTTCGACCTCGGCCGCCGCCGCCACCGCCGCGCGGGCCGCCGCCAGCTGCTCCTCGATCGTGCCGCGCTCAGCTTCGACCTGGACGCGAGCCGCGTCGATCTGCGCGTCGAGGCTGCTGACCGCCGCCTGCGCCGTCGCCAGGTCCGCCTGCGCCTGCTCCAGGGCGTCGCCAAGTTCACCGAGGGCGTCGCCCACGGCGGCGGCGCCGGGGCCGGACAGGAACTCGTCGATGGCGGTCACGTCCAGCCCGCAGTCGAGGCCCATGTCGACCTGGGCCAACTCCGCCGGCGTCAGCGTGGCGGGCCCGTCGAAGTACGCCAGGAAGTCGAAGCCGAAGTCCTGCGCACCCACCTCCGTGAAGAACGAGAAGCCCGTGCTGCTCACCGACATGTCGACCGTCGCCTCGGTGGCCACGATGGTGGCATTGCCGCGCACCTTGAAGTGCGGCGGGTTGAAGGGGTCGACGCGGGCGTAGACGTCCAGGTTGTTGCCGTGCATGGCGAAGCCGCCCAGGTCGAAGTCGCGGATCTCACCGACGGCGGACAGGCCGAACAAGTCGATGAGCCCCTTGAACTCCCCCAGGGGCTGATCCTCGTAGATCAGCCACAGGTCGCCCTCGAGGTAGGCGCCCGGACCCAGCAGCTCGACGTCGTTGAGCCGCACCGACGCCAGTGGCGAGGCCAGGCCGATACCCGTGTCCGTCAGCTTCACCGTCGGGAAGTCCGTCTGCGGTGGCGTCTTGCCCGTGGCCGAGACCATGGCGTTGCTCAAGGCCATCACGTCCGCCAGGCTCATCTCGCTCACCTGACCGATGAGGGCAGCCTTGACGGGGTACGGCCCGCCGGCGAAGCCGACCGTGCCCGTCAGGTCGACCTCGCGGTCGCCGATGTGGGTCTGGGCCGTCAGGTCCAGCAGGATCTCGCTCGTCGCCGAGACGCTGAAACCGAGGCGGCACCCGGGGTCCAGGACGATGCCGGGGATCGAGAAGGGATTGGCCCAGGGCTCCGTCGTCTCGCCGTAAAAGTTCACGCTCACGCCGCCGGTGGCGTTCAACTCGAACTCGATGACTGCGTCGAGCTCCTGCTTGAGGAGCTGGTAGTTCGGGTCGATGCCGACGATCATGTCCGTGTTCGCCGTCACGCCCACGCCGAGAGAGGGCCCGAGGGTTTCCAGGCGCACGTAGAAGGCGGTCTGCACGCTCTTGAGCAGCAGGAACTCCGACAGCGCCGGCGGCAGCGTCGCCGGCGGCAGGTTCGCGGCGATGTCGAGGGATGGCACGCCGCCGAAGAGGCCGCCGATGGCCCCGGACAGGATCATCGGGTCGGGGGCTATGCCGGCCTGGGTCAGCAGGTCGGCGATGGCGGGCTCGTCGGAGGGATCGAAGCCGGCCAGCAGGCTGACACCGTTGGCCAGCCGCAGTGGCCGGTCGGCGGAGCCGAAGATGGTCAGCAGCGGCCCCTGGGCAGCCGTGGGCAGGTCGCCCACGTCGTCGGTGGCACCCTTCTGGCTTAGCACCAGGGCCGCAGTCTGCAGGCGGATCTTGCTCAGCACGGGGTCGCCCGGCGGCAGGCCCGGGATCAAATCGCTGAGCCCCACGTCCTCGTAGAGGAACGCCAGGTTCCAGCCGGGAGAGGGTTTCTGGCTCTTGAACAGCACCGAGTTCAGCCAGGGGCCGTCGGCGAGGCGCGCTTTGCCGGCTATGGCCGTGTTCGACACGACGATGTCGCGCAGCGTCAGCTGGTCGGCGCCGGGCAGGGTCCCCAGTTCCGGGATCGCCGACAGCGGGATGTTGGCCCCTGTCAGCGCCAGCGACGCCTCCTGGAAGCCGCCCGCGTCGAAGGCGATGGCGATCTCCACGTTCAGGTTGTGGATGCTGCCCAGGTCGGTGCGCGCGCCGAGGGACAGGGACTTGGTGGCGCCGATGTGCGCCGCCAGGGTCAGGTCCTCCAGGTCGACCCAGTCGACACCGAAGGGGCTGGCCCACCCCGACGCCGAGGTCCCCCGGATGTCGGTGAAGCCGACACCGCCCTCGGTGCCGCGGGTGATGGCCGTGGTGAAATTGAGGGTCCGGCCGGCGATGGCCACCGAGGCCGAGGTCTCCACGCCGACTGAGGGATCGCCGTCCTGGGCCCGCAGCCGCAGCGTGCTGGCGCCGAAGGCCAGCAGGTTCGAGGGTACGCCCGGCGGCGCCAGGTTCGGCAACGGGATCGTCAGGTCGAAGTTGGGCAACGTCGGCCGCCCGGCGGCCAGGGCGTCGAGGGCGAAGGTGCCGTCCAGGGGCAGGCCACCGGTGGGCGCGCCGATCGAGGCCAGCAGGGCCTGCGCCGCTCCCGTGAGGCCGGCGGTCGCGTTCAGGCGGATTCCCGGCGACAGGTTCATGGTGCCGCCGGAGCTCTCGCCGCGCTGTTGCGCAACCGGTGCCGGCGTGGATACGCCGGTCTGTTCGCCGTTGGCCGCCGGCGCGATCAACAGCACGGGCGCGTCGAGCGCCACGGCGTCCAGCGGCGTGCCCAGGGCGGTGGGTATGAGGCCGCCCAGGGTCAGATTTGGCGCCAGCAGGGCCAGGTTGTTAGCCGGCTGACCGGACTCCTTGAACATCACCAGCGTCGTGGCTACACCGCCGAAGGTCACACCACCGGCGGTGTAGCTCGACGTGGGCGTCACCTCTACGGTGAGATTCGACAGCGCCAGGTCGCTGACCCCCGGCACCGTCAGGCCCGAAAGCTCGCCGACCGTCAGCGCGCCCAGCAGCGAAACGGAGCGGCTGCCGGCGCCGGTGTCGGCTGTCAGCCGCACGCCGAGCTCCTTCCCCGCCACCTGCACGAGGCCGTCCAGGCTCACGGCCGTGCCGCCGCCACCCAGGGCGACCGACAGGTTCGCCGACAACGGCGTCAGTCCCGGCAGGGGCACCAGGGCCGCCAGCGTCGACACGGGCAGCGGGCCCGACAGCACCGTGTTGCCGCCGCTGTCACGGCTGGCCTGCACGCCGGGCAGATCGATGGCTACCGTGCCCAGCGTCAGGTGCAGGTCCGTGGCCAGGGCGACGCGCGCGACGCCGCTCTCCAGAGCCAGCACGAGACGCGTGTCGTTCAGCGTCAGTCCACCGGGCGTCAGATCGCCCAAGGGGATCTCCAGGAGCAGGTCGGGGGGCGTCAGCGGATTGCCCAACAGGCCCAGGTCGAGACGGCCGTCCAGGGGCAGGCCGCTGGTCGGCGCGCCCACCGAGGTCAGCAGGTCGGCCACGAGGCCCGGCGACAGGACCGCCGCCGCTTCGAGACGGAGGCCCGGCGACAGGTCCATGGTGCCACCCAGGCTCTCGCCGCGCTGCTCGGCGACAGGTGCCGGAGTGGCCACGGCGCGCTGCTCGCCGTTGTCCACCGGCGCGATCAGCAGGACCGGCGCGTGCAACTCGACAGCATCGAGGGGCGTGTCCGCCAGCACCGGGGCGATGCCGCCGAGGGTCAGGGTCGGGGCCAGCAGCGCCAGGTTGTTGGCCGGCTGGTCGGCGTCCTTGAACATCACCAGCTGCGTCGCCGTGTCGCCGAAGTTGAGGGCGGCGCTCGTGTAGCTCGACGCGGGCGTCACCTCGACGGTGACATGGGACAGCCCCAGGTCGCTGAGCCCCGGCACGGTCAGGCCGGACAGCTCGCCCACGGCCAGCTCGCCCAGCAGCGACACCGAGCGGCTGCCGCTGCCCGTGTCGGCGCGCAG
>ERZ890510.2628-NODE-2628-length-9988-cov-14.537904_pt1 | contig 9988 bp, 12 predicted proteins | sample MGYA00521265_ERZ890510 | MGnify/ENA primary metagenome ERZ890510 (study PRJEB32303, sample SAMEA104408624) | aquatic metagenome | biome: Brackish water; feature: Chemocline; material: water | place: Baltic Sea | collected 2014-10-26T21:54:00 | depth 110 m ...
CCTTTTTATTTGGTAGCGGGGGCCAGATTTGAACTGACGACCTTTGGGTTATGAGACCATTCACACCTTTTTTATTGACTCCTTTTTTATAACCACTTATAGTACCCCTAATGCCTACGGATAGCCTTGTGAGGCCATTTAAAGCCGTGATAAGCCCGTAGGTGAGTTTTACTGTTAATCCCTTCCCATATACGGATTGCCTCGAAAAAGTGGGCAAATGGTGGGCAAATGGGCGAGAGGGGGTCTTGGTGGTTAATTGGGCAGAAACAAATTTTCCCGGTGTCCGGTATTGGGAGAGTGACGTTAGGGGCATTGATGGGAAATCTATTGAACAGAGCAAGAAGAAGCCGAAAAAGTGGAAGCCCGATAGATGCTACACAATCCGGTATATGGTGGAAGGCAAGCGTAAGACAGAAACAGTAGGATGGGAGAGCCAAGGTATCACTCCTCAATACTGCTCAAACCTTAGAGGAAAGATTGTTTCCAGCATAAAGACGGGCGAGGGTGCTTATCAAAGCCTTAAAGAAAAGACGGCTATTGAAAAAGAACGTAGAGAAGGAGAAGAGGCTGATAAGTTTGCAAAGGCTTTAGAAAATATCCCCTTCCATGTTCTGGGGGATAGGTATATTGAGTGGGCTGAAGATGAAAAACCGGCAAGCTGTAAGGCCGATGATTCTCGATATAGAAACCATATAAAGCCACTTCTTGGCTCCGTGCCAGTTAAGGATGTCGTTACTTTCACCCTTGAGCAATTCAAAAAAGAACTCAAGAAGAAGAAAGGCAGGGGAGGGAAGCCCCTTAGCCCGAAAACAATTCACCATTGCCTAGCTTTAATCAGGCAGATGTATAGTCATGCGGCAGGGTGGGGAATTTACAGCGGCCCCAATCCCGTGACCGAAACAGCCAAGACTAGTAAGAAGTTCCTCAAAATTCCAGATAATCGCAGGGAGCGCATACTTTCACGCAAGGAGGCTGACCAAATACTAGACTTCTTCAAAAATGGGTTGGCTGACAAGAAGGGCAAGGTTAAGGGGCAGAATATCCAGCTACACGATATTACTGTTTTGGGGCTTTACGCAGGGTTGAGGGCTGATGAGATTTTTTCTCTCAAATGGAGAGACATTGACTTGGCAAATGGACTCATTAACATTAAAGACCCAAAGAACGAGACAAACAGAGCAGCCTATATCAATGCACCAATCAGGGGAGTGCTGTTGAGGCGGGAGAAGGAAGAAGGTTACAGCAAAAACTCTTTTATATTTGAGAGCCGCAAGGGAGGAAAGATACGGGAAGTCTCAAACGCATTTGACAGGGCTTTAGAAAAGTTGAAGTTTAATAAGGGAGTGGATGATACAAGAGACCGAGTCGTTTTCCACACAACCCGGCATACATTCGCATCTTGGCTGGCAATGGACGGGACACCGCTAGGATCAATTCAAAAACTAATGGGCCATAAGAATATCGAAATGACAATCCGGTACGCCAAATATTCGCCTGACCATCAACGGGAAGCGGTGGAGAGAATGGCACAGGAAGTGCCTAAAAATATTGTTAAGTTAAAAAAGAAGCGAAAGTAATATTAAAGATAATTAATTTTCACCCTTTGATTTTCTGGGTTGACAGGTTTTTAAAGTAATTATATAAATATTACAGTGGATCATATGAATCCCTTCCGAGGAGCCGCTCTAAACTGCGGAAGTCGGTCAAGTCCTTAGAGATTTGATATTGGTGGAGAATCCACAAGGCTATTAAGCCGGAGACATACGGTCGCCCTTGTAGTAATGGAACATTAGGGAGTCTGTACCAGTTTCTGAGTAACAAAGAGAAGATAAACCTCTAGCACCAAATGGTGTGAGGCTTTGTCTCTCCCTTTACTTGGAGATTGAAATGTTTCTTAATTTAAAAAAAATACAAAAGGTCAATTCGCAAGGAGATTCAATCTCCCTATGGATTGGCCTTTTTTTATTGCCCAATTTCACTGGAGCTAAATAAATGCCCAACCTCCGATTAAAGCTAAGAATTATGGAGAAAGGTTACAAGCATTACGAGTTGGCTAAAGAGATCAAGATGCACCCAAATCGTCTCAGCCAAATTGTTAACCAGATTTATCCATCCAACGAGGATGAGAGGCAAAGAATTGCAAAATCACTTGGACTGACAGTGGCAGAACTCTTTCAAGATGAGGTTGTGGGTTAAATGAATAAGAAGAAACAAAATAATCTTCAAGATCATATAGAGGAGATTTTAAAGGACTGGCCTGAGCCGCAGCCTCTCTTCTTTAAAAGGCCAGACAGTGAAAAATTGTTTGGCATCCCTCCACGGGTACTTGAAGATTTGGCGATGAAGAAGCAAGGCCCTCCATATTACCGGAGAGGGAAATATGCAATTTACAGTGTACCCAAGTTTATAGAGTGGTTGACTGAAATCCCAGTGAAAACCACAAATGATTTTTAAAAGGAGCTTTAGGTGCGCATAAAAAACCGGCCCAACTCTCTTCGGGGCAGAAGAAAATCAGGCCAAAAACAAGAAACAAGCAAAAATATTTTCCCAACTTATATCATAAGTTTTGTTCTTCGAGGGGCCAAAAGCTGGTGCGTAGACCGCCTTGCAGAATCCCTATTTCAAGGCAGAACAAGTTTCTCGATTCGAGTTGCTCATTTCGTTTGGTTCTTATTTAGACGGAGGCTCAGAAGCGTATGACAAAAATTGATAAGGAATTGTTGCGTGAAGCCATCCCTGTGGATCAATATTACCGTGCTGAGCTTGGAGAGCCGCAATCAGATAAATACTTTTGTCCGTTTCACCCTGACAGGAAAACCCCAAACCTGTCTGCTGATGAAAAGGGAGTTAAATGTTTTGCGTGTGGAGAGGGCGGAGACATCTTCTGGTTTCACGGTAAATTAAAGGGGCTTCCATTTACTAATGTGTTGACAGAATTGGCTAAGCAGTATGCGCCACATCTTTTATTAAGTAATGGAAATGGCCACCAAAATCTTCCACAAAAAGAAGTAGCTCAATACGATTACAGGGATGAGGACGGGGAATTACTTTTTCAGGTTATTCGATATGAACCGAAAGATTTTAGGCAACGTACTCCTGATGGTAGCGGTGGATGGATTTGGAAACTTGAAGGTGTGCGTAAGGTTATCTACCGACTTCCTCAAATTTTATCAAGTCAGAGAACTATATATATAGTTGAGGGCGAAAAGGATGCCGATCGACTTGCCGAGCTAGGTTTGATCGCAACCACGAGTCCAGGTGGTGCAGAGAAATGGAAACCTGAATACAACGAATATTTTAAGGAACGAGACGTAGTAATTATCCCTGATAATGACGAACCCGGTCATCGACACTCCAAAAAAATAACTGACAGTCTTAATGGCTCTGCGAAAACAATAAAATGGGTAAAATTGCCCAAACTTGCAGAGCATGAAGATGTATCAGATTATCTTGATACTCATTCAAAGGATCAACTTCTTCAGGAAATTAAAAAAACTCCTTTCTACGAACCTTCCTCAAACAACCTTCTTGATAAATTAGAGACATGGAACCATATTCGGGAGCTTGAAATAAAAGTCGAATGGATTGTTGATCGCCTGATTCCGAAAGAATCTATCACAGTGCTGTTTGGAAAGGGAGGTATCGGTAAAACGTGGCTGATGATGGATATTGCAAGGTGTATCGGTAGCGGGCTTGACTATCTTGGATACGAAACCCAACAGGCCCCTGTTATATTCATTGACTTCGAGAACCCTCTGGCCGTCCTAAATACCCGCACCCAGAGGCTAGGTGAGGCAGAAAACGTTCATTTCTGGCGGGTGGGACATGAACTCAAACCTCCCAAGCTGGATACCACAGCATGGGAACAATACAAGGAATTACCTGACGGGGCTGTATTGGTATTTGACACGCTACGGGCATCACATGGTAGAGACGAGAACGCTTCCAATGAAATGGCTTCCATAATGGAAAAAATTAAAGAATTAAGGGACTGTGGGTTCACCATTATTTTGCTCCACCACACCCCAAAAAACTCAGACAAAATTTCCAAAGGATCAACAGCGATCGTGGACTTGTCTGACCACATATTGAACCTGTCCAGAGTCAGAAAGGCTAAGGAAGGTGAGGATGTTCTGGTTCAGGATGATGACGATGACGAAGAGGCCGTTTATAGATTTGGTGTTCGAGAAAAGACTCGATTTGAGCCTCATCATATATATCTGACTCTTGATCCTGATCGAGGTTTTGATTTAGCTCCCGACCCAGAGGAAGAATGTTTACAGAATATGCAAAATTTTTTACTGGAATCAGGGCCATTACAGAAAACAACGTTCGCAAAGGAATGTAAGGCTTTGGGGTTAGGTGAGAAAAAAGCTCGAAAGCTGGTTGATAGGGGAATCGGTCGATTCTGGAAAATTGACGGCACGGGCCAGAAGAACGCCCAGTTGGTAACAGCAATCCTGTTAGGCAGTTCGGCAACCCCTATAGAGAGCGCCAAACTGCCAAGCTGTTCAGAGGGTGAATTGGAACAAGAGAAACAGGAGTCATTTGTATTATGAACGCCACGACAATACCCATAGGAACCCTGATATGTGAATTGAGTGAGCAGGGAATAAAACTATCCGTTAAACACGGAAATTTAACGGTAGATGCACCCAAAGGTAAAGTTACTTCAAACGTATTGGGAGTGTTGAAGGATAGGAAACCTGAAATAATAAAAGAATTGAAGGGAATGGGTGGGGAAATTCAGTTTGGCAAAATGGCAAGCCTATATAGGGATTCCAAACTGCCAAACAGGACACATCTCGAAGAAGCCGCCCGTTTCTACCGGGAGCGGGGCTGGGTTCAGATATTCAGCACATACCTGAATGTGAGCATTTACCTTGCGAAAGATAATAGAGTGAAGGTTCCTGATTCTTCAATTCCCAGATATACCCAAAAGGAAATTGAGGGCTTAAAGAACTTAACTCTGGATGAGCTAAAGACTTTACATGAAGTAAAGGTGCTATTTAGAGGGACGATACTTTCATGAATAAAAACTCTTCAAATCACGCTGAATTAATACGAAAGGCTAACCGGGAAAAAACTCTCGCAACCTCAACTGACCGGGGTAATGTCTATAGCAAAATCCACACTGCCCATGCTGAATGTCTTGAGAAGGAAGCGGCTGATTTAATCAGAGTCGACAACCCAAGGGAGGTAGGCCCAGGAGGCGAATTAATCCCCGCTAAGAATGAGATAGCTCCCAGCAAGGATACAGAGGTAATGGGTCGAGATACGTTGAAAGAGCCTTCCCAGATCAATCAGGAAGCCTCTATCAAGAGACTGGACTATCTTGCCAATGCAGGTATTTATGAAACTGCTCTCGATATTGCAGAATCCATTATTCCGCAAAACAGTCTTGAGAAGATGCTGGCCCATCAAATGGCCCTGGCTCATGACATGAGCTTCAAGCTATCCAACATGGCAACGAATCAGAATGATCCAGTAGAAATAACACGACTTGCTAACGCCAGTGCAAGGCAAATGGAAACATACCAGAAAGCGATGCTGACCCTACAAAAGATTCGTTGTGGGGGAAAACAGACTGTTATTGTACAGCACGTCACAGTAAAAGATGGGGGTCAAGCTGTTGTGACTGGGAAGATGAAGGGGGGGCTTGCAGGCGGGGGTAATGATAAAAATGCCGAATAACCTCATGCAAAAGGCTCATGAGGCCCCTCGATGCGGGGCTAAGACCCGTAGAGGAACACCCTGCCAGTCACCTATGGTTCGAGGGCGGAAGCGTTGTCGGATGCATGGAGGAGCCTACGGTTCCGGTGCGCCTATAGGCAATAGAAACGCTTGGAAACATGGTTTGCGGAGCAAAGAATATTTAGAAGAGAAAAGAAGAGGAAGGGAAATAATCAGGCGATTGGGGGTTTTGATGGAGTCTGGGGAATAAACTAAAGTGTAATAGGTGCTACAAGTTACTCAGAATCCCTTTCAGCGAAAAATTTCCCCACCTGCTCAACAATATAATCGATTACTTTTTCAGAACAATTATAGTTTTCATTATATTCATTAAAGTCGTAAGGGTAATCATCGCCGTAATTGATATGAAAACCATCATCGTTACGATTTGTATAGATGTTAATTTTTTTTTGTGAATAACTGGAAAATTTCCCAAGGGTTAAGCAAGCTGATAATTCTGATACTGCTATATCAATGTCCTCGTCCTTTGCGTAGGCAATTTTTAATTCTTGCAGAGTTTTTTTGATTATTAAAAACCTTTCCGCCATCAACTCATTTTCTTTGCGATTTTTTTCCTCAGCCTTTTTCTTGTCATCTTTTAGGCGAGTTATTTCTTTTTTCTTAATTTGATCAATTTCCCCCAAAATGGAAATATTTTCTTCGTCAGTCAATTGTTCTAGAGTATCTGTTGCAGTTGATTTAGTATCCTGCGCATAAAAAATATATAAGCAGGAGGTTATTAAAATTAAAAAGATTGTTTTCTCAGTAGTCCATCCGCAGTTCACAGAATCTAAACCACAATCAAAAATACCAAAAAGATAGAACAAACCTAAAGACAAACAAATAACGCCCATAGCTTTTAAAAAATACCCAGCAAATACCTTCCTGTCTTTTATGGCATCGTTGCCTAAAAGGACAAACATATACGGCCCACCAAAAGTAAATCCGAGCAAAAAAGCTATTACCCAATATTCTTCAACAAACTTGACCAACCCCTCTGGCAAATATTCAGGGACAACAAAAATAAGTAAAAACAAAGCACTTATTCCGATGATGGCAATAACGGCCCAAAATCCGGCAAGAATTAACAACGGAAGCCAAATTCCTGCGGTAACAATTAAAACAACCGCTAATATAATTCCTCCGGCAATAGTTAGCATTGTTTAACCCTTTTATTTTGATTCGCTAGGAATGATTCTGGAGTGGGTTGTGTCGTCAGCATAATCATTAGGCGGGAGTTTATTCATCTTCTTCTCCATACCCAAGGAGCCATAGGTTCTTCATCCTTCCATAATCCTATTTTTTTTATTCTAGCATCTAGCTCAGCTTCAGAGTAAATGCTACGATCCTCTTCAGATTGTTCCATCTGGTAATACTTATAATGCCATGCCAACCCTGCCTTAATTTGTTCAAGCCCAGCATCTATCTTCTTAACACAATCTAAAGCCATGCAAAACACATCACCAGGGGGATCAACCAGCACCTTACCAATGATCCTCTTGTAACGATCGTACTTCTCATACTCGATCACAACAGTCTTACCTGATACCAGCTCAACGAGACTTTGTGTGGACACATCACCATAAGGTTGATCCTTCTCAGGAGCATCTATGCCAGCAAGCCGAATACGGTGCTTCTTACCACTATCATCAACGATGGTGACAGTATCCCCGTCAGCCACCTTAACCACCTTACCTTGAAGAGTATCCGCAAGTGCTGGTGAATAAAGGATTAGCGAAATGAAGCAGATTATGATGTATTGCATGGATGGCTAAATTATAGCAAAATCGGGGTATTCGGAGGACTAAAATGATGAAACGATTGATTCCAGTATTCCTGATGCTGATCCTTATGTCTGCACCCGTTTATGCGGTTGCCTTTCAGGATGGAATGGATTCTTATAACCGAGGTGACTACAAGACTGCATTTGAGTTGTGGAAGCCATTTGCGGAGAAGGGGGATGCTAAAGCCCAATTCGCTCTTGGGAGATTGTATGACATTGGTCAGGGAGTTGCGCTGGACTATATCCAAGCCTACAAGTGGCTCAGCATCGCAGGGAGCAAGGGATATGAGAAGGCGCGAAAGAATAGGGCCAAAATCGAAAAACAAATGACTCCCACTCAAATCGCTGAAGCTCAGAAACTGGCAAGAGAGTGGATGGAATAGGAAGAAAAAGGGGATCGACTCACAAAGTAATATGGAGGATGCTATGGATAAGTGGTTAGTTATTGCTGGCCTAGCAATTATGGTTTGTTTGGCAATAAGTGGTTGCGGCACTACAGGAACTGGTGTTGTTGAGATTGGTCCCAATACTTATATGCTTGGGCGGTTGGGTGGTTTTACTGATTTTTCTGGTAGTGCTGTGAAGGCACGGTTGTATGTTGAGGCTAAAGAATTTTGCTCTGCAAAAAATATGATGATGATTCCTTATGGTAGTAAAGGAAAAGATTCAGCACCCTACCAATACGCATCGGCGGAGATTCAGTTTAAATGTGCAAATCAAAACCGCAAAACCCCTGAATCATCAACGCTAACACCACCCCAATCAGGGACAGGGTCAGGCTTCTTTGTGTCCAAGTTGGGTCATATAATTACTAACGCTCATGTGGTGAAGGGCTGTAACAGAGTAACTGTGGGAGACAATGCCAATAAACAAGTCCCTTCAGACGTAGTCAATACTGACAGAAGAAATGACCTAGCTCTATTAAAGCTCTCAACTCTTGAAATGGCTTCCGCAGAGAGCAAAGCCCTTATTCAGAAACTTAGTATTACGGTGATGCCTCTTGCGACCAATGGTTTGTTGCGGTCCGAAGACGTGAGGCTTGGCGAGAAGGTGCTGGTTGCGGGTTACCCGTTTGGCGATTTTATAAGCAACACCGTGAAAGTTACTACGGGAGTTATAAGTTCCACTCGTGGAGCGGGTGATGATTCAGGGCAGTTTCAGTTGGATGCCGCTATACAACCGGGAAATAGTGGAGGGCCAATTTATGACTATGGCGGTAACATCGTTGGTGTTGTCGTTTCTCAACTGAATAAAATGAAAATGGCTGAAGCTACTGGCTCGATTCCAGAGAATCAGAACTTTGGAATCAAGGCTTCTACGGTTAGACAATTTTTGGAATCTAGTGGGCTTCCTTCAAAGAAAGCAGAGCGAACAAAAGATATACCCAGTGAAGAGGTTGCTCAGATTGCAGAGAATCAAGCGTTGATGGTTATGTGTCTCCAGTAATAGCCGAAGCTCAGAAACTGGCAAGGGATTGGATGGAGGAGCATCAAAAGAATTAGCTCATTGACATGAACTAATATCAACCGTATATTAAACACAACGCCGATTTGATTCAGCTTTCAGGGCGTTTAATAAATACTGCTAAAACGAGGAAACAAATACCCCGTCTTGGCAAAAGCTGAGTCGGGTTTTTTATTGCCCAATTTTACCGCCGATTTAATCAACAACTTTCAGGGCGGAATACAAGTACTGCTAAAGCGATGACAGGCTCCCTCCCGAACCTGCCTCGTAATCCATTTGGGAGTAAGAAGGAGCATTGAAATGAAAGTTACGATAGCGTCATTAAAAGAAACGGAGGAGGAGCTAAAGAACGAGCCATTTCGGATCGTTACTCCGAGAAGGTCAAGAAAGTATATCGAAGAACATCGAAAGAACAAGACTGGGAATACCCCTTCCCAGAAGGAAACCAAAATGAAGGAATAAAGCTAGTTAAGATTTGACCTGATATAAAGGCCGGGGCCTCGAAAGAGGCTCCGGTTATTTCCGTAAATGATAAGATGGTGTTGATGTCTACACTTTGTCTACAGTTTTTCGCATAAAAAAAGCGATCACCCAAGTAGGGCTAACCGCTTAAAACTTTATAATATAGCCAGTTGTGGAAACCCTATCGTAGTAAGATTATTTTGTATTCCGGTCTCTCACGCTGGACACAGGAGTTCGATTTCCCTTGGAGCTACCACTCCCTGTGATCTGTGTTTTTGGAAGTGGTAAATGTCCGCATGTGTTGCGTCGACCGGTTGAAGTCGCAGCCGAAAGCCGACATTAATCCCGCCTGTATAATCGGGTTTTCGGGGTGGGTTATCCAGAGAACAAATCCCTCATATTCAGCAAAACAATGGAAGTATGGGCAAACAGTGGGCAAATAGGAGAGAAAATAAAAAAGGGCTTGGAAGCGTGTTGCCTCCAAACCCTTGTTTTATTTGGTAGCGGGGGCCAGATTTGAACTGACGACCTTTGGGTTATGAGCCC
>ERZ890510.2630-NODE-2630-length-9975-cov-23.224395_pt1 | contig 9975 bp, 7 predicted proteins | sample MGYA00521265_ERZ890510 | MGnify/ENA primary metagenome ERZ890510 (study PRJEB32303, sample SAMEA104408624) | aquatic metagenome | biome: Brackish water; feature: Chemocline; material: water | place: Baltic Sea | collected 2014-10-26T21:54:00 | depth 110 m ...
GAACCCGCGTCGACGGGTTCGAAGCCCATCAGGATATCCAGGCTACCCTAACCGCCCTTATTTCGCTCCAACAGCCCACCCTTTTTGAATAAGTTGGATGCACAGGGGAGAATATGGGCCGCTCACTTCCTTGTATTCCAATGGGCTGCTCGGCATGTTGTAGAGAGACAACAATGCCTCTTACCAAAGCAGAGGCTGCAAAATTAGCAAGAAGAACTGGGATGGCTGTTGACACATTCTCCTATGCTAACGATTCGGGAATTCTAACTCTACTCAATGATGAAACAACTCGCGCTTGTGTGTTTTTACTGACCGATTCCGCAGAGACAACTGCAGAAGGAGTTTGTTCAGTTTATGATGCAAGACCAAAGGGTTGCCAAACTTATCCTTATGTTTTAGCCGAAGATGATACTGCGATTTTAGATGAAGGCTGCCCACACAGGGAACAATTTCCGCCACCAAGTGATGATGATGCTGCGACTTTACTCAATCTAGAGGAACGTATTCTGAGTGAATCACGAGGCGACTAAGGCTGCCATGAACGTGCTCAACCCATCGGTTTTTTATTACCCAGCCACTCAATTTCATCAATTGTTGTAGTGAATTCCAAGAACCGTGTAATAACTCAACTTGAGAATTATCTGTTAGTGGAGAATTTATCTGTGCAGGCATTGAATTAATTGGCACAATCAATACCAGGTTGGCATCACTAGATGCTACTTGATGGGCGCTAGACAGTGTTTTTGTTAGAAGTTCATCATGACTTAATGAGCCTTGAGAGTTTCTTCCATATGGGGGATCGAATACAAAACCCTTGACTTTACCAACCCAAGATTTGTCGATACTAGCCTCAATATTTGTTGCATCACCGCGCACTATTTGTGCAGAAGAATCGGTGATGTTTTGCTGTTCTAATAACCAATTGAGATTTTGATTAGCACCTTCAACCATTTCTGAACTGAGGTCAATACCCAATGCTTGACGATTGGTTGCTGCTGCCTCCATGATGAATCCACCCGTTCCGGTCATCGGATCAATTACTGGGCCTTGTCCAATTGGTCCAGTAGCGAGATTTACTGCTAATAGTGCCAAGCGGGGTGAAAGGCTAACCGGCTTGAAAAACGGTCGTTGTGTTGCTTTCCGAGTTGCCACTCCATCCGAACCTGCATCACCTCCAACCATCCATCCACAAGCAATTTGCGATGAGACACCATCGATTGTTATTGAAAAACGGTGTTGAGGATTTGATAAATCAATCTGAAAACCCATATCACTCATTATGGCGCCAATCTTTCCTGCGATTTTACTAGAACTAAATTGTGATATTTTCCCTTCAATTCGTAAAGGTACAACCGCCATCTTACCCTCACGTTTATTCATTTGTAAATAAGTTTCAATTTTCCCCAGTAAAATGGATTGGTCGTCTTGCCAATTATGAATGAATCCATTTAGTAAAATTGCTTGGCAACCGCTAGATGCAGACAGCGTTTCAAACGCTTCATTCGGGTTCAACGAGCCCTCTAATATTGCAAGGCGATTTGATTCGCTTGCCATCGGGTAATGATTTGGCAGCAAGGCAGTCAACTCCGCCATAGCAAGAGCTGGATGCCATCCGCGAAGGACTGCAATATGCTGCGCCATATTCACTGCTCAGCGTCAATCCTTCTTGATGCTCTCGCAGGCCAATGGCTACATACTGTCGCCTTATTTGTCAATACATGGGCTGTAACCTGAAGGACATCGCGCCTAAGGAACCGATTGAACTTGCAAGTCTATCTGGTAAGCGCGTGGGTATAGATGCATTTCTTACAGCCTTCCAATTTCTAACGACAATGCGGGATTTATCTCCACAGGGTGATGGAGGACCATTGCGAAGTAAGGACGGACAAGTTGTTGCGCATTTGATGGGTTTTCTAAACCGCACATGCACATTATTATCTCATGGAATTAAACCAATTTATGTCTTTGATGGCCGCGCTCCTGAGTTGAAAGCAGATGAAATCGCTTCGAGGAAAAAAAGAAGAGTAGAGGCTGAAAATATCCACAAAGAAGCATTGGCTGCTGGTGATTTCAAGTTAGCACAAAAAATGGCTCAACGAATTATGCATTATAGTCCAGAAATGGTTGAAGAAACGAAGAGATTGCTAGATTTATTGGGCGTTCCGTGGGTTGCTGCTAAGGCAGAAGGTGAAGCGCAAGCAGCGGTAATGGCTGCAAATGGACAATTGGATGTTGTCGCCACACAAGATTGGGATGCTGTGCTTTATGGAACTCCATTCTTGGTTAGAAATCTAATGAATCACGGAAGTAAAAGTTACGGCAAGGTTGTTACTGCAGAAAAAATAATGTTAGAAGATGTGTTGGAGGTAAATCAAATCACTAGACAACAATTGGTCGATTTGGCAATAATGATCGGTACTGATTTCCACCCAGGAATTAAAGGAATAGGTCAAAAGACTGGTCTCAAATTGATTAAGGAATTCAATACCATTGAAGCGATATGCGCGGCTAAGGATAAAGAAGTTCCACAACGGCTTGATGAAATTAGAGAGATATTCCATAACCATCCGGTCAACCAAGTATCAGATGAAGACCTACAGCCTGGAGTGATTGATGTTGCTGGCCTCAATAAATTCTTAATGGAAGAAAAACAGTTTAGTCAGAAAAGAATGGATAATGCATTTGACAAGTTAAAAGCAGGCGGTTTGATTAGAGAAGGTGGCCAAACATCTCTTTTCTCTTTCTAATCATCACTCATAAATCTCAGTGGATTTGCTAATACCTTAACACCTGCGAATTGCGTGATTGTTCCTCTCGCTATGGATTGAGGGTCGTTGAGAGCTTCTTCGATAGTATTGACTGGTGCATTTGGAATTCCTTCAAGTAATTTCGCAAGTTGTACTCTAGTGAATGGCCTGCAAGCATTTTGAACAAGTTGTTCTATTTGTGTTCGTTCAGCGATTCTACCCGCATTTGTATCCCATTGAGGCTTTGTTGGAATCGACAATAACTCAGCCATCTTATGCCATTGTGTATCATTACCAACTGCAACAACAAACCATCCATCTTCAACTTCAAATGCCCTATATGGGACTAGGTTTGGATGAGCTGAACCCATTCTATGAGGGGACTTACCACTCTCAAGATAATTATGTGCTTGATTGACAAGTGCCGCTATTGCGCAATCCCATAAGGAGATTTCAATGTTCTTTGCTATACCTGTTTTTTCCCGATGCAATAGTGCTGCCAAAATTGCTGATACTGCATTCAATCCAGTAATTACGTCAATTAATGCAACGCCTACTTTGTTAGGTGGGCCGTCTGCTTCACCAGTAACGCTCATCAACCCACTTTGTGCTTGCATTGCCAAATCATATCCAGGTTCATCCTTGCGAGGCCCGGTTGCCCCATATCCAGACATTGAACACAAAATGACATGTTTCGGTATTGGACCTAGTAAACGTTGCAGTGTTCCTGGTTTGAAATTTTCAACTACCACATCGCTCTGTTCAATCAACTGACGAATTCTTTCTTTCTCATTTTTTAGATTAGCAGTGATCACTTGTTTGCCGCGATTCGCCGACAGATAGTAGGCCGCTACTTGTTCTCCATCAAAACCTGTAGTAAATGGTGGACCCCAATGGCGAGTGTCATCTCCCCAAGGTGCTTCGACCTTAGTTACTTCTGCACCGAAATCGGAGAGATATTGGGTTGTTAATGGACCTGCCAAAATACGTGACAAATCTAGAACCTTGACACCATCTAGAATCTCTTGCATGCGACGCCCTACAACTACTAAATAATGAAAGAAATGGTTGAGAAGTTACCAAGGCCTCAACCCTGATAACTTCGACTTCATTCAAGCGCACTTGAATGTATTATTGAATCTGAAAAAGAATTATTCTTATTCAGTTGTTCTTGTCGTTTTGAACTTGTGTACGGATACCTTGTGCATTAGCCTTAACATCTTGCATAGTCTTTCGTACACGTGTACCAGCAGCACTGTTGCCCTTGTCGTGCTTTACAGCATCGGCAAGTGCGGCGGTCAAATCGTCAATCATCTTCTGAACATTAGCCTCTACGGACATAATTACAGCCCTGTGCCTTCGGTCTTTATCTATTGCGCCTACACTGTTTCGTGAGTTTTCACCCTAAACGGGTCACTGGGAGCGATTTTGTCTTTTTGGTAAAAATCGTTTTTTGAGTAATACGATTTATCGGTTTTGAGGGATTTGCATGCAATCAATTGAAAACCCCAATGCTAAAGGGTTGTTTAAGGGAGATGCAGAGATGAGATTCGGCGTTCGTGACACATTACCCGACCCCGACCCTGTTGTCACACAAGAATGGATTGAGTCGATTCTTGCCGTCGCTGATAAATTGGGAGACGAAGAAGCCCGTCGCTTACTTCTCGCAACCGTTAATGCTGCTCAAAATGCAGGCGTTGATATTGACTTGGTCAATACGCCATATCTGAATACAATACATCCTTCAATGCAAGGAAAATATCCAGGCGACTTAGCAATGGAAATCAAATTGCATCAAGTTATTCGATGGAATGCTATGATGATGGTCACTCGTGCTAACAAAGCCAATGATGGCATCGGGGGCCATATCTCGACTTATGCCTCCACGAGCCATGCTTGGGAAGTTTGTTTCAACCATTTCTTCAGAGGCAAGGATGGAGATGGTTCTGGCGACCACCTATATTGGCAAGGCCACGCATCCCCAGGAATTTATGCCCGCTCCTGGTTAGAAGGACGATTCACTGAAGAGAACATGGATTTGTTTAGACAAGAAGTTGGAGGAAAGGGTTTGTCATCTTACCCGCATCCCCGCCTAATGCCTGAATATTGGGAGTTTCCATCTGTCAGCATGGGCTTGGGAGCAATGACCGCCATTCATCAAGCAAGATTCAATCGTTATCTAGAGGATAGAGGCCTTTGTTCAACAACTGCTTCTCGCGTCTGGTATACGATGGGTGATGGTGAATCTGATGAACCTGAATCATTATCACAACTATCTTTGGCAGCAAGTGAAGGTCTTGACAACATAACGATGACAATGAATTGTAATTTACAGCGTCTTGATGGACCTGTTCGCGGAAATTCAAAAATCGTTCAAGAATTAGAAGGGCGCTTTAGAGGATCTGGTTGGAATGTCATCAAAGTTCTTTGGGGCAGTTCATGGGATGCCTTGTTTGAAGTGGACAATAAAGGTCTAATCGCAAAGAGAATGGGTCAATTGGTTGATGGAGATGAACAACGAATCATGACTTCCACTGGTGATATAATCCGTAATGACCTATTCAATAGTGATGGATTAAAAGCACTTGTTTCTCACCTAAGCGATGAGCAATTAGAGAATTTATGTGCTGACTTAGGTGGACATGATTTCCTAAAGATGCATGCTGCATATGCTTCTGCAACTGCACACAAAGGACAGCCAACTGTTGTGATAATGCGTACTACCAAGGGCCATGGAATTGGCCCTTCATTTGCTGGAAAGAATTCAACACACGGTAAGAAAAAGGCTGACATGGATTCTATTCAATGGATGAGAGATGACATGTCTCTTGATTTTACAGATGAGCAATTAGAATCGTACCCATATATTCTACCAAAGAGTGTTCCTGCTGTTGTCGAGTACGCAAAGGCACGTCGCGCTGCTTTGGATGGATTTGTTCCAAAGAGACTCATTCACAAATCAACTCTAACTCTACCAAAGCATGAAACATATTCAGCATTCGATGAAGGAACAAAAGGTAAATCCGAAGTTTCCACAACAATGGTTTTCGTTAGATTGATGAGATCGTTAATGAAGTCAGAAGAAATTGGCAGCCTAATAGTTCCAATTATTCCAGATGAAGGTCGTACTTTTGGTATGGACCCACTGTTTTCCGAATTTGGTCTTTATCATCCAAAAGGTCAATTGTATAAGCCAGTAGATCACAAGGTCTTGATGAAGTACAAGGAATCTTCACAAGGTCAAATCTTTGAAGAAGGAATAAATGAGGCTGGTGCAACATCCACTTTCATTGCTTCAGCAACCTCTTACGCAACACATGCTTGCCCAACGATACCATTCTACATATTTTACTCAATGTTTGGATTCCAACGAGTTGCTGATTTAATTTGGTCAGCAGCAGACCAACGCGCTCGCGGATTCTTGATGGGGGCGACCTCTGGAAGAACTACTCTAAATGGTGAAGGATTGCAACATCAAGACGGGCATTCTCTATTGATGGCTCATACAAATCCTGCTGTACGAGCATGGGACCCTGCGTTTGCTTACGAGTTAGCGACAATAATCGAGCATGGAATTGAGGAAATGTATGGTCAAGAAAAGGACTTGCTATACTATATCGCAATCTACAATGAAAATCACCCTATGCCTCCAAAGCCAAAAGATGTGGATGAAGGAATTATTCGTGGATTGTATCGTTTGCGTGGAGCGCCACAAGGAGATGGCCCAGTTGTGCGTTTAATCGCTTCAGGACCCATTATGCTTCAAGCCTTTGAGGCTGTAGAATTATTGGAAGAGTTTGGAGTCCGTTGTGAAATTTGGTCTGCAACTTCATATGGAGAATTAAGACGTGAGGGTTTGGAAGTAAATCGCTGGAATCGACAAAACCCTGACAAAGACCCTAAGCAACCTTGGGCTCAACAGCATCTCGGAAGTGGAATATATCCTACGATTGCTGTATCCGATAATATGGCTGCAGTTCCAGATATGATTCGTCAATGGGTTGGTGGAGATTATACCGTATTAGGAACTGATGGATTTGGCAAGTCTGATACTAGACCTGCTCTCCGCCGCTTCTTTGAAATCGATGCTGTTTCTGTAACATTGGCTGCACTTTCAGCACTGGTTAGAGATGGTTCATTAGATGCTGAAGTTTATGCAACTGCTGAAAAGAAATTTATTAGTTCTTAATTTTAAATGTGCATATTAGCATTATATGTCTCAATCTATTGGCATATACGGGTAGAGAAGTATGCCAACCGAAATCGGACGTGAGTGGAATGGCTGGAGAGTGTCAGCCAATGCATTCATGGCGAATTCTGCAACCGTACTTAAGTGGCCAATTGGCGTCCTCATATTTTCCATGACTCCAAATTACTAATGTCAATTACAGATGTGGTATCAAGTATATCTGGAAATTGGATTGAGTTCGCCTCCTTAACGATTGGAATCATAATGTATGCTGCTATTCGCTACATATTCTTAGGTGAACGTAGTTGGACATCTACCTTTGAAGTCCTTCATCATGAGTTAATTCATGCTTTCCTCGCGTTATGTTGCTTTTGCACGATTGAAGAAATCAAAGCAAGTCGTTGTAGTGGTGGTCATGTGAAATACAACGGTCAAGGCAATTGGTTGATTTTTCTAGGTCCTTATTTTCTTCCACTACTTCCGCTTATTATCGCATGTGCGTCAACTTTAATTGCAGAACCATTTTCTTATTTTGTAATAGCCTTGACCGGTTTTTCGATGGGTTTCTATTACTTCAGTCTCCATGATGATTTCCACATGAATCAAAGTGATCTGAAGAAAGTTGGATTCCCATTCAGCGTTATATTCCTCATTCCAGCCAATATTATGGCTATCTTGCTCGTGACCCTAATCAGTATCAATGGCGCCGATGGGTTCGGGATTTGGTTTGAAGCAATCTGGACAAATACTTACGATTTAGTATTTTTCAGACTATCATAAGGTTAGAGAACAAAACGTTCTACACAAATCCCTTCCAACCGAACTGAGTTGGTTTGTAGACGGTTGCAACTGGTTTGGAATCGAAGTTCACTCACGCCGGGTCGCAATAAGCGCAGCTCCAAGTGCTGCGGTGATGCTGAGGGTTAAGCCGAAGCCCGGAAGGCCTCCAGCATTGTCTTTATCTGTTCCATTTTGAGACCCTGGGTCACCCTCAGTCACTTCAACTTCTTCGGAGTACACGCCATTCATACAGGTACCTGTTCCAACGACGAAATCCAAGTCTGTAACTGCCAGAACTGTTGCATTCTCCACATCTGAATTGAGGTCGTCACTTTCATAAAGAGTGGCATTGATGAAATAGCATCCTTTCTGCAATGCAAATGTGATGTCGTATTGGTCGCCATCACTTTCGATATCATCCCACCACCAATCTAAACCTCCCCATTCATCATTACCAATCTGCTTGATGAGAATCACTGCAGTATAATTCACATTCATTTGAAGGGCATTGACTTCAGTCTGATAACTGTAATAAATCAAGTTAGGAGGGGATTCAACTTGAATCACATGGTTCACTGTGATGGTTTCGCTACTTTCTCCATCTCCGATTTCAGGCTCGGCGGTTGGCTCCCATAGCCAGACCATGTTGTTTTCATGCTTGCTAGTGTCTTCGCCTACCAGAATTCGTCCGTCATCCAGAACGACGAGATTGTCAGGTCCAGCAAGATTATTCACATCGCATTCGTATGTGGCTGAAGATGTGTAAGGACCTCCGGATATCACTGGCTCAATTCGATTCACATTCCATTCATCATTCAAGGCCATGCGGTAGACTATTCCACAATTATTCTGTGTGACATCGATGTCCCCCTGTCCATCACTCATATCGTAACCAACAACAGACACCGCCAGATAGAGGTAATCGGGTGCGTTTGGATTAAACCCAACCCCTTCCATTTTGTTCCATTCATCGCTGGCCCCAAGCGCAGCAGCAGCCTTACGAGATTCAAGGAAAGCCACCCGGTCGTCAGCTGCGTATCCAATCGTTCCATCACCATTCAGGTCTTCGTTTAGATGTCCTTCTGCCCAATCTCCAATCTCTTCATCAGTGATGTAGGAATTCTGTCCAGCGATGAAGTCTGCTGTAGTAATTCCATCGTATTCATCAATCCAAGTTTCAATAAGCGAATTTGACGAAGAAGCCATTTCCATCCACTCCACATCAAATCCAGTAGTGGCCGAGTTTCTGCTATCATCTTGAGTGACTTTGGCAGAGTAGAGAGTTCCTGAACTGAGATCCCCCGCTGTATCAGCGACGAACTTGAACAATACCGTGTCATAGCCATCGTCTGAGAGGTAAACGGTTCTCTCATCGGGCATTACCTGTGCATTTTCATGTGAGAATCGCCCCATAGCGAAGTGCTTGGTAAAGTCAGGTTCGGTAGTGACCGAATTATCAATTTCCATGATATAACCATAATCGTAGGGATTAGGATAGAAGCCAAGATAATCCTCTAACCTCTCTTGGTCGGAATGGTAATTGTAATTCTCGTTATTCCAGTCATTAGTATTGGTGAAGTAGAGTTCTTCAGCTAGAAGCGGCGTTCCCCATGGACTCATACTACCGAAGCAGAGAACCCAACCACCGTTGACGCTGCTGAGGTCCAACATCCTGCCACCCAACACATCCCATTCGGCAGATGTTGTATTCCATTCAATCTCCAATTGGCTAATTCCTGCTGGTCGTTCTTCCCATGCAGTGTAGAGATATCCTCGGCTACCATCGATGTTTAGAGGTACGAAGGCATTGTAGTCTGGTTTTTCGCTGATGAACATTCTATCTCCATCATCAGCGGCGTAGATCCCACCAGCAACCCCACCTTCAGAGAGGGTGTCGCCACTTTGTAAGAGAACCTGATAATCTCCGTAAGAAGTTCTAATACCATGCCAGATATCTCCTTCGCTGCTAGATGATGCTAATTCTGGAACAGAACTCGGAAGGTCATTCCAATCGATTCCATTGATCACTCCGATTGTTGCTTTGTAATTGTCATCATCTGGGTGCATAGCGTTCACGAAAAAATTACCATTGGCGTCGATGTGCATGCCAGTGACCTCCGCATTGGGTGGAAACATCATGATGCGAGTCATCGATTCGGGTGTTACCCCTTCACTGCTTTCGGCGTTTGTAAAAGGAGCATTAAGGATGGAAAGCAGTAAGACGATTGAAAGTACGCTCGGAACTAACTTGTTTCGCAT
>ERZ890510.2633-NODE-2633-length-9968-cov-5.408554_pt1 | contig 9968 bp, 14 predicted proteins | sample MGYA00521265_ERZ890510 | MGnify/ENA primary metagenome ERZ890510 (study PRJEB32303, sample SAMEA104408624) | aquatic metagenome | biome: Brackish water; feature: Chemocline; material: water | place: Baltic Sea | collected 2014-10-26T21:54:00 | depth 110 m ...
AAAGATATGATCCCTGTGGTCAGACCTTTGGGATAGAGATAAATTCCAACGTCTGCATCGGAGAAATATGTTCGTAACAGCGTACCACCTATTTGTTGGAACATGGAGAGGTCAACATCCTCTGCACCTGTAGTCAAGGTAGTTGCATTTGCGTATATCTGTGCATTAATATCAGCATCGTCGCAGTCTGTGTCATAGAAGTCGAGAGATGGTAGCGCACCGGAGATAGCAATCGCAGGGACCGTAACGAGCATCGCAACCGTATCAACTGAAAAGGCCGATACTTCAGAAGTGTTAACAACCTGAAAAACAGGAGCTGCATCACCCCTGATCTGTAGAGTATCTGATCCCTGTTGGGTTTCCCATCGTGAAAGAGTAGTATTTAGTGCAAGTATATTTCTTATAGCCATTATAACCTCAAATTAACGCCCTGTAATTACGGATGGTTCGGGCTTCTGTGTGCTCATCCGAATAAGTAAGATGTCTGTAAATTTTCCCTTGGTATGCAATGAAATTTTCTACCGCAGTAGCATCGAAAGCCGTAGCAGAACTAATCCCAATTACATGCTTCTTATTTGCCACAACAGTTACAGATTCAACCCCATTTACCGTGATTGTTTCAGCAACCCATCCAACAGGAGTCAAAGTCCCAGCTTCCGTCATGCCTTGTTCTGAAATAGTTATAGATGATCCATCTTCTGCAACACCCGTATCAGTACAAAAAACAGTCGAACCATCTTCTGCCAACACGCTCCAATCTGTAGCAACACCGGCAACTAATCCCAAAGCATGAACCCCGTCATCATAGTCCATTATATTTTCAGTGGTTGAATCTGGCATTATCACAACAGTAGCGGATCTGATCGAGCCGATATCACCTTGTCTAAATTGACCATCACCTAAACAGTTAAACCCACCCGGGAGTAAATCTAAAGCATTCCCCGCAATGTCCACAGAGCCGTCTGTTGGGTCTTCTCGGCGCAAAACACCTGCGGTAGTACATAAACCCATCAACATCGTTTGAGGAACGTTCTCAAGACCTGTAAGCCAAGTATGATTTGCAGCGGTTCCATCTGTCGCATTACCAGAGTAATCAAAAATATCATTCCCCGACCCTTCAATCATTGGATACCATGCTCTTAAAGTTGTAGTGGTTAAAGCAAAGGCACATGAATTAAAAGAGGTCGCTAATCGTTCAGGGAAAGCTGTCGTATTCGCGATGTCTTGTTCCGTAAATAAAGCGTTCCAGAATTGCACGTTACATAAATCAACTTCACCGTAATTAGCTCCTTCGTTCGCCAAAAATACAGCGTTCGCATCTACACCTACAGCGTTTGTCATATGAACCACAAACCAATCAGATTGACCTACGTAAGTTTGTTCTAATGCGTTTATATAAGTCCGCCATGTACCTGAAATGGTATCTGCTATCCCTGCGTTAGAGCCTGCTATCCCTCCGTTACCCGTGTCAATTATTCTTTCGAGTGTAGCAGTAACAGTATTGGGAAATCTCACATGAAAAACGATAGTTTTTATATTCTTGCTATTTGAGACATCGCCACATGAAACCCTGGCGTTAGTCCCGTTTAATCTTGCAGCCCTACCAGACGCATAGATAATTGGGTTGCCTTTACGTGTAGGCCGTTCGCCAGTAGTGGCTATTTTACCTGATGTGATCGTTGTGGTCATTCTAATACCAATGTGTTAAGGCCAGAATCATCGACTGCATCTAATTGGAGGGAAGCCCACAAAGAAACACTCGTAGGCGCAGCTAAATTGTAATAAGTATAAAAATTATTGAATGAAGGTAACGAGTTGTTAATACCTGAATAAGCACGTACCACGCTTTTAAGCGTGGTGGGTCTGCCTAATAAGTTCACATCTTCCGATAGAATTACAGCACCCCTCATCTTACCAGCAGCGAAATTAGCGTTCTCTTTACCGATATAAAGATCATTTGCGTTAGCCGTCCATGTACCGAACACGCCTGAATCGTCTGCGGTTGCAGCGGTTACTATCCCGGTTGTCTGTGAATAAGTCTGCATTGTAATTGCGGAACCATCCCAAAACGCTTGGATATTGTACCACAGGGACGGATTCGTAATAGCGGTATCCATCACCATGCCAACGTAATCACCCTCTGCATCGTACACATAAAAAGCAAACTTATTTGAGGCGTTCATTTCTAATTTGTATTCGCCGTCTTTCCACATAGCAGGAAAAATAGATCCCAACGCGTCAGGCTGTACCCAAATATTCCACATCGCACCGGCTCCCAAATCAGTAGCATCGAGATGATCACCATCAGCAATAAGGATATCATCAGTTACACCAGCGAATAAAGCGTAACCATCAGCGACGGTCATCTCTTCATTTACGGGATCGACATCAGTTAGGGGTGTCAATATTTCATCAATAGGTTTGCCACTCATCCCAAACCCCATAGCGCGACCACCAGCGATAGTCAACGCGCCAGCGTTAGGGTCTAATCTTCGACCCTTAAATCCCAATAGGTTACTTAACCCACCGAACATTTAACGCTCAACTAATCGAAGTGATTTTGCAGCAACAGAAGTAATTTGCTTAAAGTGTACATAAACGTCTGGTTTTAATGCACTTGGCACAGCTTCCGTTACAACGGTATTATCAGGATAGCGTAAGTTGTTAGTTGTGATTGTGTCCGTTGCAGAATTATCGAAGTGTATCCGAACAGGTGAGTCAGAATCGAATTGGATGAAATCGGTGTTGTCGTCTAATAATTTATATGCGTGAACAGCACTTGAAATATCAAGAGCGGTATCTACTTGGTAAGATGTGTGCGAGAAAGAGCCTAACGAAACGTGCGATCTCTTTGCGTCTTTTTTATAAACTGCCATCTTGTATCCTTTCTTTTAACCGGAGTGCGGGGCGATACGACCCTACCGGATATTTAAAAAATTAACCCTTGTCTACTACGAGAACGGGCTTTTCTATCTTTGAATTCTTTGGTTTGGTTTCTTTAACCTTTTTTACAATTTTTACTTCTGTCTTCTCTGTAAAATATCCTTTCATATCAGACATCTTAACAATCTTTCCGTAATTCCCGTCACCGTCTGTTATTTGAATATAATCATGATCTTTTATCACTTTGTCTCCTTGGAATTGGGGCGAGCGTTAACCCGCCCCGTTTCAGTTTAGAACAATGGATGAAGAATAACGTCTACTGTCTGCGCAGACAGATCTTCATCTGTTAGGAACGTCAACTGTACCCAGTCATGAGCTAATTTGTCCAACAGCTCCTGTGGAATAATACATTGAGTAATCAATGAACCCGCAGAAATAGCCATTGCGCCATCAGCAGCAGTTTTGTGCATCACATAATAGTGAGCATCGCTTTCAGCAGTTCCAGTCAGGCCGGTGTTAGCCGTACTAAAAGGAGGTATTGCAGATGCAGCTGTGTCAGCAGAATAGCTCTGTAATTCAATAGAGAACGTCTGCCCGGTGGCGACAGCAAAAGCAGTTACAGCATATACGCTCAATGCCAGAGCACCGTTTGTAGACCCACCGACGAAAGCCATCGCCGTAGTGTCTTTAGTGAGTGCGTTAGGGAGCGTCATGGCAGTTGCCAGTTGTGTTATTACTTGTTTTCCGTAGTTAGCCATTTTATATACTCCTTATGTATCTAATGCTGTTGATTCAGTGTTAACGATGTTATCATCAATCACAATAGGAACACCGTTCCAAGTAGCAATCAATGAGCTGTAAGCAAGGTCTGTTGGAACCATCTGTAACGCAGAGTTCTTGAGCATCCTTACCATACGATAAGCGGTTCTATTCATATACAAGACCGTATTTGAAGAGTTGCCACGTACCTTATCGATAACCTCATCCATTTGAACGGCGGTCGGTCGATCACTGTCAGCGTCCTGTATTCGTGTTATTGCAGCTACATCATAAGATGAAGTTGACAAGAAACCAAGATAGGATTCATAGATTACCTGATAAACAGGTTTCTTTGCTCCGGTAGTGGTATTCGTCACCTCAAGGATCGGTTGCCCGTTATTCATGACAATTGTTTTCATCAACCCTTGCGAGTTTGCAACCTGTGGATTATACAGAATACCGCAACCATTTTTACCCGGTCTATATTTGACCGCGAAGATAGAAGTGGTTGACCCAGATGTACCTGTACATCGGATGTAGTTTGTATAAGCGTTTACATAGTACCACAATCCTTTGATACCAGCTGCATCGCCGAATGTGGAGTTGATACCGTATATGATATTATCGGAAGCAGCCTGTCCGTAGCCTTCGTTAAACGCTGGCATGTCGTCCCTGAAGAACTGTGCAGCTCCACCGGGATAAGAATCTACAACGTCTGTCTGTTCTGATTGGATTGCTCGTAGGACTTTTAGATCGGACTGATAAATATTGCTATTCACAGTAACGTCGGCCTGTCCTGTGCCTATTGCAGAAAAAGCGAACGCAGGCAAAGCGTCTACTCGTTTATAAGTGTGCGAGATGTTTTTATTCGCTGGTATCGCTTCGGCAGTCTGCAAAATCCCCGACTCTTTCGTCAGTTGATCTATTGCAGCCTCACCTTGTACACCAAATGCGGTTATAACTTTTCGCAGTGTGGAATTAGCCATAATAACCTCTAATTATTAAACTTGTCAAATTCGTCTTTAGTCTCTTTCCTGTCTCCGCCAGCACGCTGTTGATTAGCACCCTTCGGATCGGCAAAGAAGCCAAGCTCCTGATATTCCGTTAGTTTTGACATATTTGCACCGATAATCTCATCTGATACATCCTCCCATTTTTCCTCAATCGTGAATTTGCCTTTTAATTTTTCATAATCGGCATGGTCTTTCAGTTTGTCAATCTCACTTACCCATGTTACACGTTGAGCTTTTAAACGGGTGGCTTCATTCGCTCGAAGGCTCTCCAGTTCTTTCTTGACTGCCGGATCGTCCACTTTTGTTTTAAGCGTCTCGATCTCTTCCTTCTGCGTTTCAATTAATTCGTCTTTTTCACGGAGCGTTTCCTTACGTGTTTTAGACTCGTGATTAACCCTGTGTAGATCATCGTTTGCCTCTTTCAAATCGTAAGAAAGTTTTGAAACACCATCCTCAATATCTTTTAAGGTTGTTGTAATCTTGGCAACTTCCTCGTCGCCGAGTACTGTGCGAATCTTCGCTGTAAGGTCATTAATCTTCATTGATTCCTCATTTCTGGTTTAAATATAATTCAACTATCCAACATTAATTTGGATAATTATTTTTATACACGAATTATCTTCGTCTCATCTGGCCCCAATTTTTTGTCAATTTCCTTCGATACGAATTCATTGAACATGTCATCAATCGGTTTGGGGATTAATTGTTTGTCTTCTGATATGACCCGACCCATCGAAGCCAGATGTTCTATCCGTTCACCGAACCCTACCCAGCCTACTTGTACGCTGTCATTCGTCGTACCAACCACCTTTAGATCATCCCGTAGATCCGAAGTAAGGATCGGGAGCGTGGTGTTCTTGTATTGAGTCGCCTGTCGTTTTAGGCCACCTGACTTTTTAGCTTTTGAATATGATGTTGAATACTTACCGAACTTCTTACCGTAGACATCCTTCCCATCAACAAAAGTCCATTTCTTCCACGCTGTGGATATCTTATCACCAATAGTTACCCAGAAGGCTCGGTCAAGCATTTAAATTAACTCCCAAAAACATCTTCCTCTTATTTCATCAAACGCTGGCGGTAGTGGCTGTTGTTTTGATTTGAGTGTATTTGCAAATTCGAGTAATTCATCAAAAGCGTCCTCACCCGGAGCCTTTGCCTGTTCGATTGCCCTGTCAAGTATTTCAGATCCGTTATCCTTCATGCTGCTTTCTCCTTTAAGGTTTCTAATAATGTAACTGGTTTGAATTTGTCACCCCTGTCATTAATGAACTGATTTGCCCTATCCACATCATGCCCGACATTCTCCGGTTGTACACGTTCCCATTGATGCCTGCAATTGAATCCACCTCTATCAACAAACGCCCCAGGATAACTTGAATTAATTTCATCCATTGTCATTGGGGGTAGTGATGCAAATTGTAAACAGATGTCCCGGGTCTTTTCATCTATCGGCCCGATATAAACATATTTAGCTTCAGGTACGAACTGTCCAATTGTAGCGTTAACTTGAGCAGAAAAGGTATTCAATGACGTATTAATCAAAGTCTCCATCTGTGCCGGTGAAATAGCCTTACCAGCCACAGCTAATCCGATGTTACGTGACCCCACGCCTGTCAATATTCCTGTAATTGTTTCAGCCCGTACACTCGCAGCCATATCATCAACATATGAAAAGAAAGTTGCAGATTGAACATCCACAAATGCCTGCAGAACTTCCTCTGTCACTGTACCGGTAATCCCAGCCACCTTTAATAATTCAGCTTCGTATCCGGCTCTTAATGCGTTTGTTACAGCTATTTTATTTTCATTGATTATATCCGTAAGATCCAACCGACTGATTATTTGGATAACCTCATCAGTTGTGCCTTGCCCGGAGATCTCCATGAAGATTGAAATCAACCGCTCCTGCATCTGTTGTAATATTTTACTGATTTCGTCCATTATATATCATAAAATTCTTATGTTTGTAACTTCCACTATTAGTTAAGTTAGTCTACTTCGCTCACGGGGTGGGTACGGGTTTATTTAAAACGTCTAACAGCCCACCGGCAACTGTCTGATTAGTAATATCAGGATCTTTGAACCCACGTAATGCTAAATGTGCGATTGCTGCTTCTCTATCGGGGAACTTATCAGGGTCGCGTCTCATCAAGATATCAGCGTTATCAATCAGCCCTAATTTTATATCGTTAGCGTCGTGTGCGTCCTGTTCGACTGTGCTTAATATTTCCTGTGTCTCGTTGAAATCGACTTGGAAGTCCTCGCCTATGTTTTTCTTTAAATCTTCTCTGGCAACAGCTTTGTTAATCTCAAATAGATGTTCTTCTACCTGTCTCCAAACAACCACGTCACCAGACCGCTCATCTTGTAATTCTTGGTTTCGTAATCGAATAGCAACACCTGACATTGCTGTAGTCCCATCCACAAATTGAACTGATAAGTGTTTGTTTTGTGCTAATCGTTTGTATTTACCATTGATAGAAGTCTCAACCGATTGAGCTGTGTCGGGTGGACTTAATACGCCCATCGAACCACCTTCACCGACTTTAGTGATTACTTCAGGCCCGATAGTTAAGTCTTTTGGCATATTGTAACCAGTGGCCCACATCCAACCAAATGATTGAAATTGTATGTTGGCGTTTCTGCTGGTTTCTATCATGTTTAATTCTAAATTAGTAGTAATCAACTCCCAATCGATATCGACGTTTAAGAATCTTTCTTCCGGCACGCCTTCTTTGAATGCGAAATGGAATGGAAGTAATCCGTACTTATGATCTCTCTGGTCGATCTTCTCTTGAAGGTTAGATTTAAAATTATATTTAAACGTAGTTTCCTCGTCACAATACGCCCACATCTCCGTAGTCATGTTGTTCAGCGGATCATTCAATGGGTAGGTAATTCCTACGGGGACAAGCGGATCATCATCATAGATCGGTACAAATTTAGTGATCAACTCATATTCGATCTTACCGTCTTTGGCTATTGGATGTATAACCGCGAGTTCAATCAGATTTACGAGCTTCTCTACTCGTTGCATCTTGGTATTAATCCCTCTGAAATATTTTTTATCAAGGTGCTTACGATCTTTGCCATCTGCTACCGTCCGGATAGGTGGGATCATAAACACTAAAGATATCCGATCAATGATACGCTTTGTGATGTTTACATTCGCGATAGGGACTTTCTTAATGATCTTCGCCTTGAAATACTTTTTTGTGTAGTCCTCGGTGATCGCATGTAGATAATTAATTGCCATCTGTCGAGCTTTGAACCACTCCAACCGTTGTAATTCATCCCATCGTAGCTTTGCCTGTTTTAACTCTTGAATATTATCGCTCATATGATCCCCAACTTTCACCTGCAATAGGAAATAAATAACTTATTAAATAACCCGCTGCTGCGGTGATATCGAGGATACCGATACCTTCTTGCTTCGAATTGAAGCGTCCATCTTTAGTACTCTCAACCCTATTCCATCCATTCACGGTTTCAGGGCATAACTTTGGATTGATAAAATAATGAGGCTCACCACCTGACATCATTCGTGAATTGACATTATTCATTCTATCTTTCTGACGTGGATTAGTAGGTCGTGCGAGGACTTTAAATCTTTTGTTTCTTAATATCTTTATGTCTGTTTCAGTAGCGTTTGACTCCCTCGCCCTACCAGTTGAATCCGGATAAATCGTTATTTCTGACGGGTCTACATTCGGGAACTGCTCACAGATATGATCACACATTTGGTATGTGTTTGAATTTCTTAAATACGCCTCTCCAAATTGGTTTACATTCGTTCCCATAACATGGTTAAACGTAGCTGTCATCGGGTCAACGTTAAAATCCATACCGATATGAATTCCCTGATTCGGATCATAAACAAGCTCATTGTTAAAATTATGCTTTCCCCATGCGTAATAAGCCAATCCTGCGTATGATACAAATTGACCTTTGAACTCTTGATTAAATGTACGTTCATCCATCTCCATACGAGCAGCTTCAATCTCCGCTGCCGGTAGAACATCAGACGAAAACCAATGATAATAGACCCAATCCTTATCATCCGGATTAGTACCTATGGAGCCGGTTATCTCTTCTGACTCCGGGATAGCCCCACCACATGCGTATAAGGCTCTATCGTAAAAATGGTTCATTCCTTCAGGGACACCGTCTAATATGGCGAATCCATTAGTGTCTGCCAGTACCGGGCGAATGTGCTCTTGCCATGCACCCTCTTTAAGATTCGGGAACTCGGTAATGTGGCAACCATTCCAAGGGGTTCCTTCTATCCGTTCGGCTTTATCGAGGCCGATAACGTGTATTTCGGATCCGTTAGTGAGCCTAACGAATAGCTCTGTTTCTGATTTCGCCGTTCTGAAGTAATGAGTATCTCGCTTTAGGTCATTCCAAAAAATCTTCTTCGCCTGTTGGTGTGTAGGTGCACCATAAAAATACTTCCCGGGTGTCTCTAATGCGTGACCTAATAGCTTGCGTTTCCCGATTAATGTTTTACGTGATCGTCGGCCTGAAGTAATCACTAAAAATCGATGCGCGTCATCATGCAGATAATCCCATTGTATCTGTGTTAAGTCAATTAGGGTTACTGGTAATTTACTTTCGTTGTACACAGCGTGTCTTTAATGCTTCTGCAAGGTCTTTTAAATCAGTAGGCATAACCTCTGTGTTCTCTTTGACTTTACCCTCCATACGATCAGCAATGAACTGAACAGCCCAAGGCTTCCCGGCTATGGCGTATTTAAACACCATCCTCAATACAACTTCGATCTTTGTTTGCTTCCCATCACTTGTACCCGGCTCTTTAGCGATCTCACGTAGTAATTCAGGGATGAGTTTAACTGATGGAGGTCTGCCTTTAGGGTTTCCAGACTTACCGGGTTTCCATGCCTGTTTAAGGTTTGACCTTCCGGTGTTTTTCTTCTGCTTAACACCGGTATCATCCTTCTGTGACGGCATATAGCTCCGCTTTCTTTCCAGTGTAATCTTCCCATCGCTTTATAATAACATCACAGTAAATAGGGTCAATCTCCATCATGCGGCACTTGCGGTTAGTCTGTTCGCAGGCTATGAGGGTTGAGCCAGAGCCGAGGAAAACATCGAGGACAGAACCGAATCGTTTCATTGAGTCGGTTAAGTGCTGTTTTTGGTCTGCTGTCATCTGACGGGGATTGTATTCTGCGAATATCAAATCAGAAATATCCCGCTCTATGACGGTTATTTTTGGTTGTTTTTTAGCCATCCTTGGATAAGTTTACGAAATTCCAAGTGTTAAATATTGGATAATTATTTTTATTT